>Ga0247758_1001081_pt1 | contig 22433 bp, 24 predicted proteins | sample UWRJL156409C4_FD_180950 | JGI IMG/M metagenome (GOLD analysis project Ga0247758, IMG submission 180950) | Plant litter microbial communities from Arlington Agricultural Research Station in Wisconsin, United States - UWRJ-L156-409C-4 | ecosystem: Environmental > Terrestrial > Plant litter >... | reverse complement strand
TGCGATGTTGTGGTGTTGTGGTGTTGTGGTGTTATGGTGTGGTGTTGTTGTGGTGTATATTCAGGGGTTGGTAACTTGGGAGCTCAAGGTGTGAATGTTTGGGGATGTTATGTGCCATGCATTTTCAAAGGAACCAGCTGCCGTTATATCCTGCTCCCCATGTCCGCAATAATCTGCGATATTTACACTAGTATGAAGTTCAAGCCGTTGCCATTGCACCGACTCCGAGCTCAACCACCAAGCGCGCACCCATCACCAGCCCACAGGCTGATAAACTCGTCAAAGGCAGCGTCGCCGAGTACGTCACTCCCAAAGCCCTGCTCCATCAAGCTAGAAAAACCGTCCAAGAAGGAACACTAAGAAATAACATCCCCACAAAGGTGCCAACCAAAGCGGGGGAGTCGGCGTGAAGTTCCCCCGATTCGACAACCGACCTGCGGGACGGGGACCAAAGACCACCCGGCCTGCATGTTCCCTACGGGACGCTGCGACAGCACTGCCGCAGAGGATATTGTGTGGCTGAGCCGTACCGGAGAGTCATAGTCGCGGTAACAGATCATCCCCTAATTATTCTTAGCATTGGCCAATATCCATTCTCTCCCTTGAGGCTATTTCGACTCTCGGACTGGGCAGTTGTGGATACTGTGCATGAAGGAATATTAGATAGTCCCCCTTCTCTCGCGAGCAGTACTTTGCTCGACCTGTTCATCCGCTTCCTCAATGTGTTGAGCCGAAGCGCCATCGCCGCCAACACCCGATTCCGAACCGCCAACCACCGGCCAAACACTCTGCCTCCCCTCCGGCATGCCAGCCTCTGCCCTCTCGCGTCCGGACTGCTGGTCCCTGTCCAGCCCCATGGTCCCAGCTGAGATGCCCAGCCTCGACACCATCTCAACATCAACGCTCGACCTCCCGCCAACAATCCCCGAAGAAGATTCCGATTGCGCGCCGACATGGTGGGACGCCAGTGCCGCGGCGCGATCGCTATGCGCCGCCGGCGGCGAGGAAGTCGGGCGCTCCATGGAGAGGGCGAGTCCTAACGGGAGGTATCCTACGGATTTTCTGGCGCGGCTCTTGCGGACCCTGGCGGCGGAGATGATTCTCGTGTCGCGATGATGTTGCATGTTTTGGAGGCGATTTTCGAGTTGAGTAATTCGGGAGGAGAGGTCGTGCCCTGGGGAGGGAGGGTTAGTTGGTGTGTTCGGAAGCGGAGAGGGAAGAGATGTGGTACGGTAACCTATTCTTAGCATCTCCGTGTCTTTGGTGGAGGGTTCATGCTCCTTGGTGGTAGCATCGGGGGACGACATGACCTGTTATCTTATTATGAAGATCGGGGTTATGAACGTCCGGGGCCGAATTCAAGGTAAGCGATCCGGTCGACATTCTTCTCTTTGTCCGGCTAACAAGGAATCGCATCAAAGGTGGCCAGGAACGACCTCCCAGGCAGGCTCTCGCCGGGCTTTGTACTCAGACGGACCGGCGACACGCCCTACTCGGCGCGCAAAATTAATTCAGTAATTGGTGGCCGCAACCAGGGCCATTGCAGGCTCAAATGCGTGAACAGCGCAAAAGCCGATCACATTGAGACGAGATCACATCGGCCGTATGTATGCCATAGCACAGCCGCAGCCAACAACAGAAAAATACCGTGAATTTTAGACGGATGACCCTCCGAGGGGGCCTTGCGTAACCCCAGGCGCTGCAAGAGGTCTGCCGGCGAGTCCGAGACTTGAGGGTTATTGGCCAACTCTCCCCAGCCAAGGAGACGCAAATGGCAAACCCATACCGTCTGCGCCTGTCGACGTCGCATATCAGTCACCAGCCCTCAACTCGATCCGCACACCGGCCGTCTGGCGAGAACGAGACGCAATTGACGGCGTCTAAAAGCCACTCCGGGCGGCTATTCTCCGTGAGATCATGCTTTGTTGGGCGTCTCACAGGCCAAAGCTGGTCGTCTGACCGGCGTCATCAGGCGCGGTGCGTATCCGATACGGGCTCTGCAGCTCGATGTGGTACTAATAGCTGACGACACCATGCGTGCTGAACCTTGAATACACACGTGCGCCGGGGTAGTAATCAAAAACTGGGGGAACCGGGGCTACTCGGACGGGTATGCGAGCCGGTTGGAGACATTGGATCCGGGCAATCACATCGGTGCCGCTTGGGTCTGATGATGCAACTATTTCCAACTGCTGAATGTCCTGGAGAGCTGGGAGTCCGTGCGTGGCTGGCAAGTACTAATTCGGGTGGTGCCGTTTGATAGACCCGGTGTCCTGGCTGAACATTTTCGGCTGTCAGTCTCAACGTCCAAAAGTCCCCCCCTTAAAACGACCATTCCTGGCTAAAACCAAACAAGACGCGTCTAGACCTTCACTTCTAGCCGCAATAATCTCTGATTGCGCCCTAAAAGTTAGCTCGTCACGAATTTCCCACGTCCTGGAACCAGCACCCATCTCCGTCTCCCACCCACACCTCTTTTGCCCCCTGCACCAATCACATGCCGCATCGCGGTCTCTCTCGCGCCACCCCCAAACCCCGCGGCACGCACGGCACACCGGGAACCAATGCAAGGCACATCGCCAGGAGCGAGTCGTTCAAAAAGGATCAAATGTCCACATGTATTTAGCGTCCAACGACGTCATAATCTGCGGCATCTTATGTACTGGAGATCCTTGTCCACGAGAGCAATCATACACCATATCCAATCATAACCACCATTCCCGTCTTTGAGTAGCCAAAAAAAATAACAGGAGTATGCAAGAAATGTCCAAAACGAGAGATTGGAGCGAGGGAAGAAAAGGAAAGACGCGTGTTCGGCGTTGTTGTTGCTGTTATTGCTTAGGCCGAGGCGCGATACTGGCTCCACATGGATTGCATGCGAGTCCTGGGGCGGATGGTTAGCAGTGATCTTGGGTTTCGGGAGCGAGAGAGAGAGACATACTTCTGGCCAGCGGTGAACTGGGTGTAGCAGGTGTCGTAGGAGTAGTCCATGTAGTTGTGGATGGGGTCGACACCGGCAGCGTTGGGGCACGAGTCACGGCCAGTGGGGCATCCGCTGGAGGCGCTGAGCTGGGCGGGCGTGTCGGAGACGAAGTCGCCGTTGCCGGTGCAGCTGCTGCCCTGGAAGGTGTGGTAGAGACCCATCCAGTGACCGACCTCGTGGGTGACGGTGTAGCCGAGGTTGAAGTTGGTGGCGCTGCCGCCGGGCACCGTGGTGTAGAGGATGCTGCAGCCATCCTGGTAGAAGGCGTTGGAGCCGGATGAAACGGTGGTGGGGAAGTAGCAGTAGCCGAAGTTGCCGCCCAGGTCCTTGAGGAAGTAGATGTTGAGCGCCTTATAGGTGCCCTTGCGGAGCGCCTTCTTCATGGCAATCTCAGCGCCATCAGAGGCCCAGCTGGTGTTGATGGTGAAGTCGGTGCCCTTGAGCGTGAAGGTAAACCCGTACGGGGCGTAGGTGCTCTGGAGGACGCTGAACTGGTTGTTCAACATGGTGGTCTGTCACTCTGTTAGCAAACAAGCTGTGTGAGAGAGGTGGTCCGGCGACATACAGTGAGATAGCCACCGCTGAGGGAGTTGGAGGAAGCCACGACGTGGAAGTAGACATCCACGTTGACCGACTGGCGGGCCTCGAGGGTGCTGTTGCCAGATACCTCGAGCGCGGCGATCTCCTGGGTGGCCAGGAGCTGCTCAGGGGTGGGGTCCCTGGTGCCGCAGCTGAAGCCGTCGGCGCCGGGCCGAACCTCGGGCTTGACGGGACCGGCAAAGACAGCGGGGATCGCCATGACGGCGGTAGCGAGCGAGAAGAAACGCATGATGATGGGTGATCGTCCGAAGGAAGACGAAGTAGGGTACCGAGGGTAGGGCAGACCAATGAAGGTTGAGAGACTGGGTTCCGAACACTGGAGGAGGGAAGGTGCTTAATATCCTGGGTGCTGGCTTCATCTATTTTCTGTCATCGATGCGGGAGCCGGGTCGTCTTATTATACCAAGGCGGCGGCATGGCAAAATCACCGAGATGCTGCTGGCTGCGATGCGGTCCATCCATGAGGCCTGTTTGGTATGTCCACCGCGGCCTTGACGACATGTGGAAGGTCTAGGCCGCAATGCGACCCCGGGGCAGAAAAACAATGCAGGGTGCGCAAGACGAGCCTCAGTAACCTTCCCGATCCGCATCCAGGATGGCGCCCTGCTGCCGGCGCGTGCCATAGGCGTGGCGGCGATGATGGGAGGACCGCGGGTTGAGAAGTCACATTGGCTCATCTCACCGTCCGACCACTCAGCGTGGGCCATTCCTGGACTGCGCTGGGGGGCTGCAATGCGAGCGGGCTTCCCTGACGCTAGCGCCCCATGGTGCGGCATCCAAGGCCTTGTGCTCGTCGTCTGTCGGCACACTCCCGGCGAGGCAGAGAGGCAGAGAGGCAGAGCCAGGCTCGTGCTCGTGACCTGCCTGGCGCCCTGCGCCATGGGCGATAACCGGCTCCGGTCGCGTGCATTGTTCGAGTTTCCCGGTAGTTGGGGTGGGTTGCGATGCCAAGTATCGACGGCGCGGGGAGCGATGCGACGCTGGCGGTGCTGAAGCGACGGCATTTGGCTGCGACCTCCCCGATCGGGCAGCCGTTGCTGAATTGCGCTCAGATAAGGGCGCCGACTGGCCCTGGCCATGTCACCCCCCAACCGAGCTTTAGGCAAGTGTCCCGCTGCCCCCCTCCTGCTGCGACACTGCACCGATCCTGTGGGGGGTGGGGTTCATCTTGCTTGCTGCCCGCGGTCGATAAGCTCATGCAGCGGCAAGAGCTATCGATATGCTGCCCGCTGTCTCAGGCAGATGAGGACGATGCAGGAACGGACCCCTCAACCTATCACATGCAAGGCATGCAGCGCCGACCCGTCTACCAGCTACGATCTCAACTGCAAAGCCTATCTCGGCCGTTGAGCTAGAACGTTTCTCGAAAACCGGGTTATGGAGTAGACAACAATAATACTACCACACGCTTCAATAGCCCACGCACATCTACAGCTGACATTCCGCTTGTGGAGTGGTTGCCGCGGCCCGCGGGTGGCTGTTATCGTAAATCGAAACCTCATCTTTCGATCAGGATAACAAATCTCTTACCAAATGAATAGGTATCAGCGCATTATCTCGAGCTCCACCGTTGCCCACCTCATAGATTCATCGATGCGGCTGCAGACGCCGCGGCACCGTGGTAACACTCCGGCCGATTCCGTTGCTGCATCTTGTGGGATGTGGCTGGCTTCTACGAGTCGGACAGAAAACCAGGTTTTCGGGAAACCGGTTCCTCCTCTTCGACACACCATCCCGTGAGTTCTCGAAATCGAGGAAAGGTGGTGTAGTGAGACAGCCACCCATTTCTAAATCGAGAACACTTACCTGACTCCCAGACTACTAAACACCTCCCGCCCTCGGACAACCACAACTACAGCCCCCCGTAGCCGCAGCGGCTCGGAGATTTCGAAGTTCCCTTGATTTCCCTGACACATTGGAATTGTCTTCAGCGTCACAAAATCAAGATCTCAGGCCGCCTTGGAATTGGACTGAGAGGCTGAAAGATACCCACGTGGGGGTCCACAACTTTCCTTCACAGAGTCCATTTTGACTCCATTCAGGCTCCACCGTTTCAACAGAACCAGCCTCTCACCTTCAAGAGATGCGTTTGAGTCAGTCCTCCTCATCCAAAGGCAAAGTAGCCAAGCGGTCCAAGGCGCCAGGTTCAGGTATACCTGAATCCACATCCTGGTCTCAGAAATGGGGCGCGAGTTCGAATCTCGTCTTTGTCATACTTTTGCGCTGGCCATTCCCTAGATGCAATGAGTGACTAAGCGCTTCATCTTTTTATTACGTGTTCCTCGCTGTCACTGCCCAACAAAGGTACCGACTCCTCCCCTGTCAGGGGTAGCAACTAGGTAGACGCGTCTTTTCTTTCTTACATATTCTTCCTACTCACTGCTCAGTCCTTTATCTGCATGGAATAATAGGCGCTGCTGATACACAATAATGAATGACTGCTCCAGGCTTTGCCTAGTTGATCTGCATCAAGGTCGCTCCCAAACGGGTAGGTAGTATGCGATGCTACCACCCGTGGAGGTGTCAAAATCCTATCTTCAGTCCGCCCTCTTGGCACAAGGCCAGTTTTGGACGTCCTAATTTTCCTATGGGTGCTGTGCGGGTGATAGGCGTTGACTTGCGTGCCGCAGGGACTCGGGGGATTCTCCCCGAGAGACCCCCTGTCATTCGGGATACCTCCTCAAAGCAAGGAGGAACGCAAGAAGTTCCTCTTCGGTGGCCGGAGAGATTCTTGAGCTGCAAAGCCCCTCAAATTTGCTTATGACAGTGTGGAGAGCTGAAGTTCGCATCGGGGCTGCACGGGGCTGAGTCCGCCTTTCCGCGGTTAAATCTGCCTAGCCGTGGCTTCTGAGCTCTCATCGCACATCAAATCAATTATATTTGGCAATCTAAATCACCGCCAATAAGGCACCAGCTACTCGTCACAAGAATCACTGACAGATTTACGTCTTCTCACATTATATCTGACCAAGACACACAACCACAAGCACACAAGGCAACCGGGTTCAAAATCGAAGCTCGAAATCAGGGAGAAAGATCCGATTCCTATCATCAACGTCCCTTCTATTATAAGGAGACAATTACCCGGGATCTAGAACCAATATTACCGCGCCAGACGTCTCCCAAAGCCACGAGACCTAAAGCGCAAAACAGCCCGCCCTCCGACAGATAACTCCCTAACTCCAAGTCCATTTTCCAACGCCCCAGTATTATGGCACACCTGCCGTCCCCTTTGTTGACGTTCAACGCCAACCGCTCATGCTCACATGTAGTCCTCCTCACCATACTTCTCAAAAATGAAGCAAGGCCCATTCGGGCCCCACGGATCGCTGTCAGGGCCCATAGACGGGCGGTCAGCGCTCGTGCCATGGTTGCAGTTGCCGTACGCGATGACGACGTTGAAACCGTTGGCGTCGTTGAAGTGCTGGCCGGAGGTGGCGCGCGACGAGCAGCAGTCGGTGGTGATGACGGCGGCGAAGTCGGCGACGTCTTTGCAGGGCTGGCTGATGGCGTAAGCGTTGTCGTTGCAAACTGGGGGAGGGGGTTAGTGATCTGGTTGGTTGAGAGAGGATGGAGGGGGTGGGGGTTGGGTATGGGGAGCTTACCGTAGAGTCCGGTGGTGTCGTCGCAGCCGTGACGGGTGCAGACCTTGGCCTCGGTGACGCACTGTTCATCTCTCTTGCGGAGGTTAAGGTGTCGAGGCTGAGCCTTATACCGGCAAAGGTGGAAGAGTGAGGGAAGAAGTCGATTAGGGGGACGGTTTCGATGACCAAGAGTGGTAGGGTGAAGGTAAGCCGTCTTACCCGGAAGGTGTCTGTGGCTCTCCTTTTTAAACCCCAACAGACGGAGGAAAGGGAAAGCCAGTAGTTTATCAGCAAGAGCAGACGATGTAGACAATCTGCTTTATCCCCGTTAGGGACAACTGCACAATTTGCCAGCTCAGCGGGAGGCCCTCTAAGGTGTAGCCTGAGCCTAAGGTCACTCTTGGCAAGGTAGTAACTTGATCAAGCTGGGGCCTCAGTGACTGTCAGATGTATTCGTCCCCTTGGGTGACTGGACACCGCCCGGATCAGCTTGGCGACGGTGTTAGCTCGCTCGCGAATTGACGACCACTTTTTCCTGCTCGTGAACATCATGTGACCACAGGGAAATGCGCGGAGCGCCCAGCTACTTTTGCTCTCCCACCGATGACGACCCAGTAACCCTCGTGGAGACGATGGATGGCACACAAGGCCTGCTCCTGGAGCTGATCAAGACAGGGAGCGCCATTCGACGAGCGGGTAAAAAGTACCGCCTCAGGAACGCCGACCAATCCTTCAACCCCAAATATTATCAAGGCTTTCGACAGCACATGGTCCAGATCTTGGCTGGGCTGCCTTCTGTCATTGAAAGCAGCCGGGGCCCGCCTTCCGGAGAGGGGTGGATTGACGCCAAACTGGACTTCACCAAGGACCGGTTGAGCTAGGTACAAGAACATCTGATTGATGCTAACCTTAGGCGGCGCCATCGGTTCCTCCATGCATAGCGCCACGGGGAGAAGCTGGCCGTTCATAGGCTCTAGGCCCTTCCCATACTGCAAACTCCCACACGCGCTCCTACCCAGCCAACAACCATGGTAGCCGTTGGTGAGGTTATTAGAAGGAAACGTGGGAAAGGTGGAGGAGATGCAGCTCCCTCTGACACCGGCGCTGGAATGTCAATCACCACAAAGTTCTCAGAGTATTCGCAAATATAGCTTCCACAGCTCGCGCGGAAAGTCCCAAGTCGCGCCTTATCGTCCACCGCCATGAAACTCGAATACCCCCCAAGCTGAGTCGCTCTACGAAACCCGGTCTTCAGTCCTTCAAGTGCCCATGCTGCTGGGAATTCCTGCCATCCACGACGAGCAATATTGAATGGAAGTCAGTATCCTCCTTTACCCATACCTGGTAGTTGCTTAGGGCTCGCTGACAACATGGCGAGCACCTAGGAAACACTTAATCGAAGACCTCTGCCCATATACTTGCGCTTTCTCCGAGTGCAGCACTACGCCGATGCTCTTCGTGACACAGAAAGAATGGAGAACCCACATGCTCGAGGATCACAGGAGCCTACCGTACTGGAAATGCTTCGCTTGCCGGCACCCGCCCGTTACATTCCCCGCAAGCGAGCTGTTGCTGGCGCACATCAAGGAGCTGCATTCCGTGGCCATATCTGAAGATCAACTCTCCACAATTGTCGAAATTTGCCAGCAAAACGACCATGCCGTCTTTGAAAAATGCCCTCTGTGCTCGTGGGCAGACGAGCAGGCTCTGAGAGAGCACATGTTGGAAGAGCACAAGGCTACGGCCGACGCGAATGGTCCTGTTTACTGGGAGTGTTTGGCATGCCGAGAACGCCAAACCTTTGACGACCACAATGACCTCGACGAGCATACAAGAGAATGCCATAGAGACACTACTCAGCGGCAGACTCGCCAGGGGCTGCAATGCGCACCCTGCCAGGTCCCGGCATTCTTCATCGATGAAGACGATCTCCGAAAGCACCTAGACCAATTCCATCCCGGAATCGACGCCGAGGATAGATTGCCCGAACTTGTGGACATGTGCGGAATTGGCGCCAGTGTGGCAGCGCGCAAATCCTGCCCTTTCTGCCGCCGTCCTGGCGATACTACGGCAGAGAGACACATTCAACCGGACCAGTCCATCCTCCTCGACCACATTGCGCAGCACACCCACTTGTTCTCCCTCCTCGCCCTGCCTTGGGCTACGGAGCCAAACGAAGATGGTTCAAAAGCTGTGGGCCACCCGATAGAGCAATTTGATGTAGGAGAATATTTTGCAGATAACGACGAAGGCTCCCAGCACGCGCAGGTGGATGGACGAGCCGGCAGCGAACCTGTGACGGACTGACGGATGGCGGGTGGGCTGGCAGCTGGCTGACAGCTACATGTATTGGCAACCCACCCACGAAAACAGACGATTAGATTAGATTAGCGTGCAGTGGCGCGTTGCGGTCAACCCCACCACCACACGCCTGGTGCGAGGAGAGTTCTTTCCCTCCTCATACCACAATCGAATCAAATAGTCAGCCACAATATCCGTGCCTCAGTGCCGTCAATCGTGCTTTCGGTCACACCAGGCATCTATTCAGCTCTGCTGATTAGATGGTCAGGGCCCCTGAACCCCTTTCCTTCTGACACATCCCATCATGTACTGGTATACTGTGGGACATCCCATCGGTGCTGGTATATAATATACCATCCCAAGTTGTGAGCTGGGGTACCGTGTACCATCCCAAATCCCGAGCTAGGATATCATGTACCATCACAAATTCTGAGCTGGGGTATTTCGTACCATCTCAGGGCATATACTGGTATATTCTGGGCCAAATTCGGGGCCGTGGCCCAGGATTTGGGCTATTAGGGCGCTGTCACCTTAGCGGTTTCCAACCGCGGTCCTAGATTTAGGCCTTAACTCGCCCGCTTTCCAGAATGTAAGGCACCCTTTAGCATTAATCACATAAATACATGATCATTCTTAGATCTCCATTATACAGCGTATCATTACGCTTGGTGAAAGAAGTGTCTACAATGATAAGTTGTTCAGGAAAATGGACAACGCGACCTAGGTGTAACCGCTTTTGCAACACCCTAATGTGGAGTGTGGAATGCAGACGGCTGATCGGAGCTGTGAGCGCAGTGCTGTATGGCTGAGGGGAGCTGAGCGGAGCTGAACGGAGTTAGACTGGCGAAGCCGGCTCAACTGGCGAACATCGCCACAATACTACCAGTATAACAGAAGCTTTCAAGTGGAGCCAGAAAGTAGAAGGCAGGCTTCAATTGATCACTTACCCAACCCCCTACTACACGAGCCGCTATCTTTTAGTACACCCCTATCCTCGTCCCCGGGCGCAGTGACCTAAGTTACAGCTTTAGACGCTGGAAAAGATGAAGAGCCACACTTTGGAATCCGAATATAATATATATGATTTATCGGCGTATTAAAATTGCAGGTTTTTTCTTCTCCTTTAGTTGGAGTGAAGGAAAGCGCGGCTAGGTGGTGGTAGTAGAGGTCTCAAAACTGTGTCCTCGTAATTCCACCGCCATTGTAGACTCATGGCAACTATAGCCGAGGCAGCCCAGAACTGTAACCCCCTCGCTCAGTCTGCCTCAGTCTAGCTCAGGCCAAGGCGGTAACCGCTCAGTTCCGAAGAAGGAAAGGGAAATTCGTGGTGTCGATTTTAGTGTCGTGAACTAGTTGACACAGAACAATCACAATACAACCAGTTCACCACCACACGTGAATCCAAGGTGCCGTGTTTTGACAAGCAAATGTCAAAAGAAGGATCAAGAAGGTCCCTGAACTGGGATTGAATCCAGAAACCTTCTAGGTGGCAGCTGGGTTGCCACTTTGCCACCAATTGAGTCATGAAGCAATGTATGCTTCTTGCCACTACACATTTGTAAGCTGTTGGCAACAAGTCTAGAAAAGGGAACTTTCCGGCCCTGCCAAAAAGCCAGAGATCACACGGAACAATCACCATACAACCTCTCCACCACCATACGCGGATCCAAGGTGCCGTGTGTCTGACAGCAAACCATGATACCTGGGGGTGTTTGGCGGGGCGACTGGGTAAGTAGGTAAGCCAAGCCTATGCAAGGATGAAGAGGAGCTGGAGTTAGGATAAGTAGAGTAGTGGGGTAGGATGTCGCAGAGATCAAGCCAGGATACACAAGTCGGCGAGACAGGTAGCAAGATAAGACTATGTTACTAGTACTAATGATAGGGAACACCTCTGAGAGTATTGAACGCCCCTTTTCGTGAATAAGGATAACACTAGTGGTTGTCGTAGAAAACCAGTGCTCGGATCTCGATACTCTGGCGCGTCGGCTTATCTAGTTCTGCCTCGTCGACGAAAGCCGAGTGTGGGCAGCGTGTTGCCCTACCATCCGCCAGGGAATCGAAGCCCTTGAAGAGCAGAACCTCGTCGGGTCGCTGGGCATACTTGAAGTACCACCTATGGTCTTGGTTGGCCTTAACGCTACATATTTCGACTACGCGGCCCGGGAAATGGATGGTCATGATGACCAGGTCGTCATCGTGGACCGACTTGGAATCGAGAACGCCAAAGGGGTCCTTATAGACCGTCTTGATGGGTCGCCATGCCTGAATAAGCCATCAAATGTCATCAGAGAGGGCGTTCCACACATGCATACACGTACAAAGCAAACTTACGTTGATGATCTGAAAGCGCTTTTTGAGGAGCTTAGGCGCGTCGTCTGGGAGAAGTGTTTGGATGCGCTTCTCGATTCCCGACCGGGACTGATCAAGGTGAACGCGTCGGACAGGCCCGCGGACTCTGGGGTCCTGCTCGTTTGCAGATTCCTTTCGGAGGGTATGGTCGAAGATTAATACCTGGTTAGCTCCCGTCCTAAAAGAGGTGCTGTCAGCCAGGTATCATCTGGTGATCTTTGGACAGAAGTACATACACATCCTTCAGCAGCTTCACCATCTCGGGGTAGTATGTCGTCTTGACCCGGTCCTCGTCGAAAAAGTCTTTCTCCAAGCTAACATGCTTGCATAGTTGGAATCCGTGGCTATCAAGTGTATAGTTGCCCTCCTTGCCACCGATATCCTTGACGACCAGTTGAACAGACTCTCGGAATAGTTCCTGCGTCTCGGGTTTCCTACCAAGTTAGGTGAGCTGTGTTAATGTCCCTGACATCATGGTAATAGTTCTAAAGCACCATGCCGAGAGTATGCCCTTACCCCATGTCAAGTACCGGTGTAGTCACTCCTTCGCGCTCCTTGTAATAGTTCATCGTAGTGGTGACGTCGTGACGCAGGGGCTGGTAAGGCGAGACAGTACATGTCGATGGTTCCAAAGGTAAACTCGGGATCTCGTTTGCCGGTTGCTTAACTTCTACGAAAGCCATGCTGTTATTGTGCAATAATGGATGTCAGAACGAAACAGAGTATTTTTTAACTGCGACTTTACCAAGACTAGGAACGAGTTGTACCCGGAAAAAGGAATAAAGAGAATTCACAAATTGTGAAAGTTAGGGGAGGAGTAGGTAGAGCGAGTGGGAGCCCCCTTTATGTTTTGGATGAACTACCTTAACCTGGGACGGAGTGACCGGATCGAGCCATAGCCGTCTGATCCTTCCGATGCACACTCCATGTCACCACGCCTTCCCACCCAAGTTTCGACCAACGAGAGTGGATTCCGAGCTATACTAAGCAGATGCCCGCCGACTGTGATTCTGTTTTATTTATAGCCATTACAACTTGACCCACACGCGCGTTCTGTGCCCCACCACGACGCAAGACAGTCTACCAGTGGAACTATTCATGACGTGTCAAAGGAGACAGCGGTTGCGCTACGGTCTCCTCAGGCCTAAGATTCTGGCTTCATCATGAGATCGGTTTCCAAATCATACAGAAGCTAATAGCCAAAATACTAATCAAACAGTACCTAGGATAGGGAAACTTCTATCACGACGAACATTCGACCTTCGACCTCTGCTCAATCCATCTTGCCAACTTTATAGTTGGGATGTCTCCAAGTCTCCAAAACAGGTCGCCGACCCATATAACAGCGCACAGCATCAAGGCTGCCTCATACGTATTCGCAAAGAAACGATTTGCGTGCCCGAGTCGCCGCGTACCAAAAATATTACCAACATGGTGCGAGACTCCCTTCTCGAGCGCAATGATCAATGAAAAATGTACACAATATATAGAAAAAGATATGGTTCCCAAGTAGATCGCGAAGGGCTTTTGGAACATGTTCTGGAGCCATGGTAGCCGGAAGAGGCAGTTGACAAAGGCGAAGGCGGCTAGACTGCGAGACCTCTCTCTGCCCAACACTGAGTCAGCCCAAAAAAGTAGGGGCTCTCTTTCGAGACGGAGAAACGGCCACCCAAAAATGTAAAGTGAAACGAGAAGCAGTGTGTTCCAAAAAACTTTGTAAAAGAGGGCCAGCCATGTCGCCCCCATATCAAACGGCGCTGGTATCGGCCGCTGATCCCCACGCATGCTTTCGCCGCCCTTTTCGGCTGTTGTTGACAAGAGTTCGTGTTGCTGCTTGGCCTGATGGTGGCAGCGAAAGTCGGCATCCTTCGACACAACAATACGGAAATCCGCAAAAGCCTCCTCTATTTCGGCAACGAAGATGCCGCCGATGTAGGCAAACAATCCGTTATGGTCGTAGTAAAAGGCAAAACCCATGAGCCCGGTCAGACATATGACCCTCCCTCTTGTGGACAGACGTGATATCCCGATAATGACCACAAACAAGGCCATGGAGCAGGCAAACTCGGTGGGGACCGTCCATAGCTGCCTCAACACGTCCACCTTCCCTCCATCCACGTTGAAGATGGCCGCGAACAAGGTGTCCAGAATGTGCCAAAAGTGCAGCACATAACCCCAAAGTCCCGGCGCGGCATGTTCAAAGTGGACATGGAACACACCGATCGCATCCATACATTCGAAGATGAAGGTAACAATGATGCAGGGAAGAAACAACCTGACGCCCCGCCGGATAATGGATGAGAAGAGTGTTTCCACCAGCGTGCCTAGCAGTGAGTGTCTCTTGGAAGGGTCTGCCTCCCTCTCCACCTGTCGAATGATTTGGACTGGTCGCACAGAAAGCAGATATCCGGAGATGACGAAGAATACGGCCACCCCCGATCCACCAGAGCAGAATACCCGAATTATGGGCAGCTGCGCGAGGCTCGTAAAGTCTTGGGCATCTTCCCCTGGTCCGTAGGGGCCGAGATAGTAAGGCCGACCGTACGAGTAACTCGTGCGGTTCATGTGATGGTAGGTCGTGACCATGATGGCTGCAATCCCTCGAACACCGTCGAGAAACAACGTCTTCCGTCGCGGGCGTCCCACGGCGGGAGGGCGTATTGCCGAAGCGGTAATAAATGTAGGTAACAGGAACATAAGGATGTTGAGCGCAGTAGCGAGGACAGCATATCCAGAGGGATCTAGGGAAAGCCGACGTGCAATGAATGAAAGATTTTGTTGTTGCCCTCTGTTGAGATTGTCTTCTGCTGTGGATTCTGAGCCCGGCGGACAATCATAAGCATGCTTTCGAGGAACCTTCCGGTTTCTGGTAAGAGAATGCATGTTAGTGAGGTCAATATGGTACATACTCTCTTTTGGGCTTACACTTCAACCATGATGTAGGGTAAGTAGGTACCTAGGGAGGTCGTAACGAATAAAAAATCAGGTGAATTGGCTTTCTTGGGCAATGAAGGTTCAACGCAGAAAGACTTGGGCTTGAAAAGCTTCCAAAATAATCCCAGCAATTTTGGTAGTCTTGATCGGTGGGAGAAGTTCCTAGTAGCCACTGAGTTCCCATAAATTATGCACGCCAAATCCCACCAGCTATCTACGTACCTAAAGTAGCCGGTCTTAGGTATAGCTCCTGCAATATATTGCAGGGCCGCCTCGGCGATGAAAAGTGTACCGTGAAGCAATGCCAATGTGCTAATCCGAGCGACCCTGTACAATCTAACCCCTGTACCCTCATTTTCCTTTCTGGAACTAGTTGATGGATTGTAACTGAGGGCTGATTCGACCGGCCATCTTTCCAGAGCTCTCACCGGAGAATAGGTCACGGTAAGAAAAAGAAGGACCGAATACATTACTCTCTCGATGCCACCTTGCACCAACAACCTCCCAATTTCTCTGCAATCGTTCTCCGTAACAGAAGGACGCCCCACAGCCCTACTTACCGCCCCATGTGCCTAACTTGGCAGGCCGACAAATTTGCTCAAAAGAAGATTAGTGGAAATGAAACACCAGAATGCGAACTTGATGTGAGAAATGCGAACCTGCTACGACCATGATCGGGAGCCGCCGGTTCCGGTTCGTGGTACATTGGCTAGGATAAGAACGCTCCTCGGTCTCCGGGCGATGTGCAGCTCGCAGTCACCCGCCCGCTCATTGGTGTCCCGGAACATTCGGGGGAGACACAGCTTATCTTGAGCTGGAGCCATAATCCTACGATATGCAGTCAGCTGTACGTGACGGTCTTAGGTTCAGAGAGTTGTACTAATCAGGTAAACTTTTCCGGTGGGATGTGTTGTCGGAACCTGGGAGAGAATCCTTCCGTTGTTCGCACTTACGCTCATGCTCAATCGGACTCTCACTGCCGAAAGGGCGAGGAAGACCCTCCGCAAACCATTAGTTATAAGCAATCTCGGCGTCGTCATTACCGTGTGTGCACTTCATGTTGAGCCCGTTGCAAGACTTCTCAGACTTAACCGAATACCACTCAATTCCACCCACTAAAGATTGAGAACATTTCCACCTCTTTCGCAATGCCGACTGTTCGCTACTTTGACCTGTCACGCAAAGAAGACAAAGTTTCTTCGGAGAGATTGCTGGACGACGAGGAGCTCTCGGATGCCGCCACCACGACCGGAATCTCCAGAGCTTCAACTTGGCCGTGGTCGAGTCGTGGCAAAAAGGCCAAGTATAGGTATCCCATCGCCAGTTGGGCGCACTGGATGGTTCACGTGACAATGGCAAGTGCCCTGCTAGTCCTCCTGATGAACCAATATTCCGCCACGAGCCAACGAGCGGAGAACCACGCCTCCTCTCATTTCATCCGTCCCAGCGAAGGTCTGTCTGTCTGTCCAGCTGTGTCTCGTTCTTATAGCGCACGCACAATTCCAGAAGATTCTCGCGAGTTGACATGCGTCTACTTTAGTTTTCTGGAAAGAAATCTCGTTTCTAGCAGAGACGAAGCCCTTTTTCTACAGCCGGCGACCGCACCTGGATGCCGAGCAAGAGAAATGGGCAGGAGATCCAAGTCCCGAAAAGGACCGCTTATGGACAGCCTTGACTCATGGCAAGTTACACCTCTTTTATGCCTGCCTGCCTTATTGCTTATATACCTTACGTTCTCTTGTTCACTAGGGGATGCGCTGACACTCAACCCCGCGCGGTGTAACAGTTGGATTGGTTAATGTGACCGCTGAAGAGGTGATCAACTGGAAATCAGACCCACCTCGTCCCATTGGTGATGTCAGCCGCTTTGTTGTCAATCCCCAGGTGTTCCACGATCTTCACTGCCTGGTAAGCCCAATTCTTAACAATGTGGCGCACACGCGAAAAGCCAGAGCTCTCGGGACTAATAACTTGTGTTGGGTTTTAGAATCTCTTCCGCGGTGTCTTCTGGAAAGCAGCCCAAGACCAAATGCCCGTGGCGAATCATAATCGGAGCATGATTTTGCATGTTGGTAAGTTTGTTTCCTTGGATGGGAGCGATTCAGTAGCTCCTCTTCGTTGGCAATGGCACTCTCATTCTGACGCCCACTCTCCCAGACCACTGCATAAACGTAATCCGACAAACCCTCATGTGTCAGGCAGATCTTTCGCCGGTGCCGTGGTACTGGATAGAGGACAAGAGGCGTTACTGGGTGGAATGGGATAACGAGAGACAATGTCGTCCCTGGGACAGCATTTATGCCTGGGCCCAGAGGCGACAAATGACCGAAAATGTCCCGCCGGGACAACAGACATGATATAAATCTGTTACCCATCACTACTGTAAGGTACCTAACACAGAGAGGAAGCAGTGGTGTCTAGGTAGCCCGGTTAGGTGGAAACGGTGGCATGACATTAATGACAGTGCCATAGTACAAGTCACCGTTGCATTGGTTCTTCGGAGACCAATCCCGCGAACCTTATAGTTCCTTAGTTACCTTATGCATTTATGTCTATTGTAGTTCTAAGCCGTGTCCTTTGTCAAACGCCCCGCGATCTTCAGGGTCATCGCTTTTGCTCGGAAGCCTTGATTTCTTCCCAATTCCCGAAGCCTCATTTTTGCCCATTTTTGGCCAAGTGGGATTTAGTAGCCAGTAATCCAAGTTCAACATTTCCAGCATTAGCTCGCATTTCTTCATGACTGCACGGTATTTCCATCCTGGGGTCGTATCGTAGGATGGATTTTCCAATCGTCGGTGCGCTTATCTTTGCCACGGGTTCGCACTTCTCATCACGGCATCGGATTTCCATCGCAGAGTCGCATCGTAGGATGGAAATCTAATTGCCGGTTGGTATATCTTTCGTCGCGGGACCGCATCCTCGCAGGGTCGCATCCTCGCAGGATCGCATCGTAGGATCGTATGCCTCAGCGCTACTTCGCATCTCCAATCGCATTTCGCTCCTAGAACAGCAATATGCCCGTGACGAGCCGGGAACCTACTTCACACGAGGCACTTGTTCTGGCCCAAGATGAGACAGCTCCTCGGCGGCGGTGCTTTCACGTGCAGGTCAATCCTACTCGTACAATCAATGCCTAGCGAATACACAACCGTTTTGAAGTCCGTTTAGATACCCTGCTATGAAACGGTAGAGATTGTACCAATACCATCTGAAGTACCACATCGCCATGGAACAGCCCACATGTCCTTTCAGATCTACCTACCTTGTTCGTTCTACAACCACACTTCTATGGCGTGTGTCCGATCCTATTCCCCGACCAACAGTGAGAGATTGGTCTCCATTCGGAAGAGAACATTCACCTTTGGACAGTCTCGGCGAATTCCATGATACGATCTCGACTCTCGTCTTGGAGGTCTGACAGCAAAACTGCCTTGGCTAGTGGAGAAGCATGCCTGATTGTGAAGAAAAGGTAAGATAACTTATGATTCCCTCAGACATGCCCTACCTACCTACGTTACCAATGCTACCTAAAGCCTTTCTTTTATTTATTATTCATTTTTAAATGTGCTGATCGACTACCAGCCTCTTGGGTGTCGAACTCATGGTTGGGGTGGGAGTCACTGCCCAAGGCTGCGGAACGTGATTGCGGAGGACTTCCTGGGAAATCTGTCGTCGGCGAGTAACACCAGAACCGCAGCAGTCGAGAACATCATGAAGCAGCCGCCGCCGCCGCTGCTGCATCACGCGGAAGCCCCATGTCCCGGCAGCTGCAGCTGCCCCAGCAGCGGTCCGACGTGGTCCATGACATCCGGACGAGAACAGGGCTTTATCGAGCGTCTAAGTGAGGCTTCCCAGGCCTTTGCGCCGCCCGGCAGCACAGTGCAACAGGTAGCCGAAGCGCTTATAGGCGCCTCACAACGCATCACCGGGGCTGAGTTTGCTGCGCTATTTCTCGATAGTGACACGGGATTCCAAACTGTGGCAGCCCTCGGAGGAGAGCAGTGGAAAGGTAAACTGGAAGTCGCCATGTCGGGAGAGGATGGCGTAGTTGTGGCTACGGGCGCAATAGTGGCAGAGATGGTAACCGACAATCCAACTACTACTGCTACTGCTAAGGACCTGGACCTAGAGGCATTACCGCTCCGTCTTTTTCACGTCGTACCACTCATTGGGAAGCGCTCTGTCATTGGGTACTGGGTCATTGGGGACCGCCATTCCGCGTCTCTCGGTGAAAACACCGTGGGTTTGGTAACTCTGCTGGCCCATCATACCCAAATCGCCATTGTCAACGCAATTATGCTAGAGCGTCTCGAACACATGGCCATCACGGATCCGCTGACGGGGCTCGCCAATCGGCGCCACTTTCATGATGCGCTCGATATGCACCTGGGCAACGCAGTGCGGGACGGAGGCCAAGTGTCGCTCATCCTGATCGACATCGATCATTTCAAGAGCGTCAATGATCGGTTCGGCCATCCAGCGGGAGACTACGTACTAAAGCAAGTGGCGGCCATCTTGTCGCAGCAGACGGTGCGGGGCCAGCACCTCGTGGCCCGGTATGGAGGAGAGGAATTCGCAATCTTGATGGATGAGACGGATCAGCGGCGCGGATGGGAAGTGGCCGAGGGCATCCGTCACGCCGTCGCCGCCGCCGCTTTCTTGACCCAAGACACCGGCTCCCAAATAAGGTGTACGATTTCGCTCGGAATCGCAGTGTTCCCCGACGACGTGACCAACAAGTCTCAGCTCATTGCCCATGCGGATCGGGCTCTTTACCTAGCCAAGCGTGCGGGCCGCAACTGTACCATGAGTTTCCCTCGAGTTGGGCCGGAATGTTTTCAAAGGCACGGGTGACCAGAGCCGAGAGAAAGAGAGAGAGTCGGGACGTCCTGGTCAAAAGATGTGAAAATTAAATAAGTGAAAATATAAATAAATAAATAAAATAATGATGTATTGGCCAGCTGCCTATACCTATACTAGCTAGCGACGCAATAGCTTGTAAATAGCTGCTAAAAAAAAAAAAGTAACAAACGTTCTCAGTACTACTCCGCGGGGGGCTCTGGAGTATCTCCAAAGCACCTGTCCATGATCACGGGTGGAATGAGCAAACCTTTGACCCCGCCGAGTTTCTCCAATGCCTTGTCGATATACTGCCTCACTTCTGCCATTTCTGCACTGCTCAGCAGCACGTCCACCGCGGCCGCATTTCCCTCCAAGTGAGCGATTCGCGTGGTTGCGGGGATGGGAATGATGTCGTCGCCTTGAGCCATGACCCACGCCAGCGTCAGTTGCGGCAGCGTCACGCCTTTGGCTTTCGCCATGTCTGAGAGGGCGGAAACCAGTTTGACATTCTCTCCAAAATGGTCCCCAGAGAATCGGGGGTTTTGCATCCGATACTCGTTGGCGGGGAGGTCGTCCCGGCTTTGGAACATGCTGCCGATGAAGCCACGACCAAGAGGGGAGTAGGCCACCACCGTGACGCCCAGTTCCCGCGCCGTCTCGAGGAACTTTGTCTGGTCCGACTCAATCTCCAGCGCCAGAGGAGAAAGCTCCATCTGAACTGCAGCAATGGGGTGCACGGCGTGCGCCCGTCGGAGCGTCTGCGCCGAGCACTTGGAAAGCCCGAGATATCGGATCTTTCCTTCGCTCTTCAGCTCCGCCATTGCCTTGACCGTTTCTTCGATCGGGATGTTGGGGTCCACACGGTGCTGGTAGTAGAGGTCAATGACATCGACGCCCAATCTCTGCAGGCTCGCTGCGCAGGCCGCCTTTACATAGGCGGCGTCTCCACGCACGATCCACACGCCATCCTCTAGTGGGAGGTTGCCGAATTTGGTGCTCAAAAAGATCTCTTTCCTACGCCCCGTGTCTCGGAACCACTTCCCCACGAGCTTCTCGTTCGTGCTCTGGTGTACCATATCCGAGGTGTCCCAGAAGTTGATGCCCAGATCCGCAGCCCTGGTGAGAATGTCGGCCGAGTTTTGGTCTATCGCAGCGCTCTGTCCGAAGCGCAGATTGATGCAACCCAAGCCCTGTGCCGAGATCTTGTCCTGGCCGATGAGGCGTTGCGGGTACGGCATGGCTGTGGTGTTCCGGCTCGGTGATGTTCTATGCGTAGGTAAGGGTGAGGAGGGTTAAATGAAGAGGGAAGGAACCGGGGTAATTATTTAGACAGCGGATTTTTATAGCGAGAACTGCTGTAATGGGGGGGGCGGGGGGGGCAGCTGATGGGTACCTGGGTCGCGGGGTGGATCGTGGAACATTAGGTACCTGCTAGCTTTTGCATTCAAAGTCATATGGTAGTAGGTTGGGTACCTGGGTACAAATCTAATGGACTCGAAGCATCTGCTGTGTGTACGTGAATTGTCTCGATCGGCGACCGTTTTCGTACCTCCGTTTTTTTTTACGAACTTAGCCCCACCAATTCCTTTGCCGCGCGGTCAAAAGCCGCAGACACGCTAAGGCGCCAACGTTAACAGGCCGGGTGGGGGGGAGGGGAAGCTGACAAGACAGCCTTCCCATGAATGTCAGACATGATCCGAGGGTTCCGACAGCGGCTATCGGCCGTCCTGTGTGGCATGTCTGAATGCGAGCTTTTCATGCGAGCCAAAGTTCCTAATCCCCTATCACAGTACCGTCGCAGTGGCGAGCACCCAGGCTAACGCTAGCTGGTCCCTCGCCCGCATGGGGTACTTACCTACCTACCTAGACCCCCAGGGCCCCGTCTTAAACACGAGTAACAGCAGGACTCTCCCAAGTTACGCAGCATCACTCTGAACTACCTATCTCGGCTAACGACGATGCGCCTCCTCTCGGCCTTTCGGCGCAAGTACGCACCTCTGTCAGATGGAAGCGAGAAGCCGCCTATTCTCGCCGACTTCAGGTTCTTCTTCGTTTCCCCGCTGCAGATTTGGCTCGACGGAATCATCTCTCGGGTTGGGCGGTCTGGCATTGTAGAAGATGACCGGCTGCCTCGCTTCTCGTGCGGAAGCAGCTATCTAAGAGCAGTGCTCCGAATTTTTTTTTATTCGATACTTAGTTTTCTATGTCAGCCAGAGATCGCCGGCATGCTGTTACTCGGAGCGGTGTTGGAGGTAAGTGCGGCTCAGTGAGGACTGACTAGGTACCTACCTAGCCTATACCTTGCCGTGTTGCTTCCCCTACCGCTCACACAACCCGAATTCACCGTATCCAGACAAGCAAACTTACCATGATGGCAGGTCTTCAGCGCGAGTTTGGCGCTCAGTGCTCCCCTGCTCCTCCATCAGCTGCTGTTGGGACAGCAACAAGGGGTGTTTGTCTCGGCTCTTTTTGCTGTCAACATTCTGGCAACTCTTACTGGACGTGCAAAGGACCAAGTGTGCCGTGTTCATTCCATCTGGTGCCAAACCATGATCCGCGCCGCCATTTTCGAAAAGAGCCTATGGCTTGCACCGGAAGAGCGCGTGGCCCATCCGCCGGAAATGATCATTAATATGTCCGTGGTTGATGCTGAGACTCTGGGGGTCTATGTCTTCAGAATACACGAATTGTGGAGCGCTCCTTTGCAGATGATAGCCGTTGTTTTCCTTCTGGTCAAGATACTGGGAACTTCAGCGTTATGGGGTAAGTTTGCCCTCTCTAGTACCGTTTTCTCTTGTAGAGCGGGTTCTCAACTTTTTTTATCTTCTCCCTTTCTAACC
>Ga0247758_1001079_pt1 | contig 22444 bp, 19 predicted proteins | sample UWRJL156409C4_FD_180950 | JGI IMG/M metagenome (GOLD analysis project Ga0247758, IMG submission 180950) | Plant litter microbial communities from Arlington Agricultural Research Station in Wisconsin, United States - UWRJ-L156-409C-4 | ecosystem: Environmental > Terrestrial > Plant litter >... | reverse complement strand
GACACCATGTGCTAACACATTGCCAATGCAGAGAACGAGGACATCTTCGAGAACCCGGACCAGCACCAGGAGTTGATCCAAGAGATGAAGATTGAGGCGGCTCTTATCACTAACAACTCGCCATACGCCGAAGTGCGCTCCGTCGTCGATAACCATGACGATCCGGATCTCCCAGTCTCCACCATTCGCGCTTGGGGCATGGGTATCTTCTTCGCGTGCTGCATCTCGTTCATCAACTCGTTCTTCGACGTTCGTCAGCCAAGTATCTACGTCGGAACTGTTGTCCCGCAGCTGCTTGCCTATCCCCTAGGCCAATTCCTCGCACGGGTGCTCCCCGACAAGGGCTTCACTGCCTTTGGCGTCCGCCACAGCCTGAACCCCGGTCCATTCAACAAGAAGGAGCACATGCTTATCACCATCATGTCCAACGTTGCCAAGAGCACCCCGTACACTAACTACATTGTCTGGATTCAATACCTTCCCAACTACTTTGACCAACCGTGGGCCATCAGCGTTGGCTACCAGCTTCTTATCGCCCTCAGCACTAACTTCATTGGATACGGTCTCGCTGGACTCTGCCGCCGCTTCCTGGTTTACCCGGCCTACTGCGTCTGGCCGTCGTCTCTGGTCACGATCGCCCTTAACTCGGCTTTCCACGACCAAGCGACCGAAGCTGCTGTTGTCCCTGGCCCCTTCAAGTCCGTCTGGAGGATGTCCCGCCTCAAGTTCTTCATGTGGACTTTCCTGGCAATGTTCGTTTACTTCTGGTTCCCCAACTACATCATGGGCGCGCTCAGCTACTTCAGCTGGATGACCTGGATCGCTCCGGATAACGCCAACTTGGCTACCATTACGGGAGGCCTGACAGGTCTTGGTCTCAACCCGCTTCCGACTTTCGACTGGAACATTGCGGCCTACAGCATTGACCCTCTCATGGTTCCCTTCTTCTCGACATTCAATCTGTTCCTCGGCATGTTTGGCTCCATGTTTGTTATCATTGGCATGTACTACACCAACGCATTCAACACCGGATACATCCCTATCAACTCCAACAAGCCCTTCGATCACTTTGGAAATCGTTACAAGGTCAAGTCTATCATCGATGAGAATGGCATCTTCGACGGCGCCAAGTACGAGCAGTATTCCCCCCCGTTTCTGTCGGCGGCAAATGTGTGCGTGTACATGTTCTTCTTCGCCATGTACTCGGCTACCGTCACCTACGGCATCCTTTACCACAGACACGAGATCGCTATGGGCTGCAGGGATCTTTGGAGCAACCTTAGGCACCGCAAGGGTAGCGAGAACACGCAGAAGAGCGAGCTGGACGTCCACAACCGGTTGATGAAGTCGTACAAGGAGGTGCCGGAATGGTGGTACATGATTGTGCTCGCCATCTCGGTCGCTATTGGCATGGTCGGCATTGCGTGCTGGCCCACTAACACGACTCCGTGGGTGGTCCTCTATGGTATCGCACTCTGCCTCTTCTTCGTCGTCCCGATCGGCATCATCGCAGCCATGACGGGTGTGCAGGTCACTCTCAACGTCATCGCCGAGTTCATTGGTGGTGTCTGGGTCGAGGGTAATGCTATCGCCATGTGCTTCTTCAAGTCGTATGGCTACGTCACCTGCGCACACGCCCTGTCATTCTCCGCAGATCTCAAGCTCGCCCACTACCTCAAGATTGCGCCGCGCTTCACCTTCTGGGCTCAGATGGTCCCGACTCTCATCTCGACCTTCATCAGCGTCGCCATTCTGCAGTATCAGGTCAACATCAAGGATATCTGCACGCCTGACGCGCCGTTCCGCTTCCTCTGCCCCGGTGTCAACACCTTCTTCACGGCAGCTGTCTTCTGGGGCACCGTCGGACCCCGTAAGATCTGGGGTATTGGAGGCCAGTATGTGTCGACACTCCTCGGTTTCCCTCTTGGTGTTGCCCTCGTCGTTGGGTTCTACTGCCTCAGCCTGAAGTGGCCCAGGAGTGCCTGGATCCGCAATGCTCACCCGGTCGTCATGATGGGCGGTGCGTTGAACTGGGCGCCCTACAACCTGGCCTACATGTGGCCGGCTGTGCCCGTCGCCGCTGTTTCGTGGCTGTATCTTAAGAACAGATTCCTCGGATTGTGGTCTAAGGTATGTGATGATAACACACTCCCGCAGTTTTTGGATGCCCAAGCTAACATGATAACAGTACAACTTTGTTCTGTCGGCGTCTCTGTCATGCGCCATTGCCATCTCGGGCATCGTTATCTTCTTTGCGCTGCAGATCAGTGGCATTGAGATTGCGTGGTGGGGCAACAATGTGCTGGCCGAGGGGTGCGATGCGACGGGTGCCTGCGTGAACCTGTTCCTTGAAGGGGAGGGAGAGTACTTCGGCCCAAGAATCGGCGAGTTCCACTAGTAGCTACTCTGATAGCTTGGGCGTTTTGGTACTGTTCCTTTTCCTGAATTTTAAGGTTCACTGGCACTTGTGTGTTTTCATTAGGTCATTCGTTTATATTGGCGAGGAGTCTTTGTATGTTATTCTGTTAGTATCATGATAATACAAATCACATATCACATATAACATACCTGCATTGAATTTGGTTCACAATGTACTTGTTTTCACATAAGGTGCACGCGAAGAGCACTGCATGAATTCTGGTTATGCCACTGAGTAGTCTATCAAGCTTGACTTGAGAGCAATTGCTTTACAATACTTCTAGGCATCCCCACCCGAGCACCCCGACCCGAGTTCCGAAGTATCTCGCTCATTTTCTGATGCCTCCTCCAGATTTCAGAATACATAAAGAGGACTCCAATATGCCATCCTCCTTTCCTAAACTCGTATGGGTGAAATGCTAAAGAGGCTTTGTTAGCCAGGGCCCATTCTGTTATCTGATGCGGAAAGTTAACTTACAAGGAAGATAAGTACCACGCCTCCCGCCCATGCATAACAGCAGCTCACAGCCCGACCTGCAGAATACTCTCAATTTTCTCCTCTAGAGTCATGAACGGTTTCTTCTCCCGTTCCTCCGCGGCATTTGCACCGGCCTTAGCATCGGTACCACCCTCCACTCCGGAATCCTGACTGCGAGCGGCAGCAGCCCCGGCACCAGACGCAGCACCAGCAGAGGCAGAGACATCCCCACCAGCGGAAGCCGCTTCAGCACAGCCAGTCCCTTCCGCCCCAGCGAGATCGTTACTGGCAGGCCACTTGTGTTCGCAGGTGCAGCGTGTGGAGGGGCACTCGCAGAAGATTTCGCGGAATTGGGATGTCCGCGGCGGCTGGCCGGGCTGCTTGGACGGGGTGCCTGAGGTGGTGACGGCGGGTGTCTTTTTGGTGGGCTTGGATGTGTTTTGGCCCATTTTGGCGGGGGTTTTGGTTTTGGTTTCTGGATTTTGATTTGTTCTGGGGAGGTGAGAGATAGGTTGAACTGGAAGAGGACAGGTTAGTTGAGTGCAGTGCAGTTTCTAGGACTAAGGTGAAAGAAATAAATAGGATGGGCATCATGGGAATGTGAATAGTGGAGTTCTCTTACCTGCAGAAGTGAAAGTTGGCAGAGGTGAATGTTTCGCTGTGACTAGGATCTTCAGATGTCGAGAACGAATCTGATTTGACAGAGAATCTGCGAGTGAACAGCCGGGATGGACGGTTGACTTCAATTCAAGTTGATCGGGAAGGAGAGAGAAAAGAGGGTCGTTTCAGGTAGGGACCCGCTAACTTGGAAGATGAAGAAAACAAAGTGGATACTGCCTATTGTTGCTCCGGAACGTTCTCGCCGCCCAAAAGAGTAGCTTGCCAGACAGTGGTTCCGGGACAAAGACTTTTGAATGCCTACTATACAGTTAGGTCCACTACTAATGTGCTTGCTTTGTCGTGAACTGGACATTGCGTCTAAATAAACAAGATGGCCTAAAAGAGCACAAGAAACATATAAAAAGAAGCCTACCTAGTTGTCAATCGCTAAAGAAAACAAGCCTTATTTAAAGATAGGTGAGATAGTTGAGGTAGCTTATAATCAGGCTTGCTTCAGCCTTAGCTTAACTTCGGCTCACAATTGCTCGCCCCAGCTCACCATACTTGTGGCAACCCTGCAGATGTCAGAAGGGGTCTCTAGCCTTCAGTCTCACCTGCAGAGGTTTAAACAGCTAGTCAAATCTTAGGGAGAGATATAAGATGGCTTAGTACATACCATGTCAGACTAAGAAGATGCGAGGCGTTAGGTTGTCATCGTCTTGGGACATTGTTATAATGGGAGATATTGTGAAATGAGGTTACAGTCCGTGGGATACACCCTTGTGTATCTAAGGCATCTTTAGATTAAGGTTACAGTGTTGCGGCAGTTAAGAGACTGATACACTCAAACTTTCCAAATGTCCCTCAGCATAAAATAGGAAGGTACCTATTGTAATGTTTACCGCGGCACTGTCCTGCCCATATCCAGCGTCAACGTCCTTGCTCGAGGGCATATCCCACCTCCCAAGTCGCAGCCTTAGAGGTCGTTGACTTCGTTCCTAATCGCACACATTTGGCTCAGGATGTCTCTGAAGGCGCACAAAAATGAGATGACCCACTCAAGTATTTGTGCAGTAGCTGTTGTAATACCTAGCGGGAACCCCGGTGGTGGCAGACAGTGGATCTGTAGGTATTCAATGTTACCTGAGGAATCTAACCTGGAATGAACCTTGGAAGTGGTGATGGAAGTGACCTCCAGCTGCAAGTCCGAACGTCTCACACAAAGCTCTCAGGCAGCCTGCCAGTGTACGTAATTAGTGATAACCAACAATTTCAGCGGCTGGCTCAGACTGCCTTGCAAGGCCTACACAGCTTCCGCATCTTGTTGACTGGAAAAAGCCATCTTGATGTTTGTACGAGGGTAGTTCGAACATCCACGGGTAGTTTCGCTAGCCTTCACACCGCTAGCGGTGAGCAGCAATCTGCCTTGCGTTTTAGCATGTCCAACAGTGACCAGTCGTCCAGCTTCCCCTCAAAATTTGCTTTAGCTGCACCCAATTTGAGCCGACTTTGCGCTGCCACACCGCTTTAGGCCGCCTGCATACCACTGACCAAGCGGGGCTGTGGCAAAAATGGGGGCGCGGGGCTTTGTAGCCGCGAACACCGCCTTTCTCACACCCTCAAGTAAAGCTCTTCGTCTCCTGACGACTTTCCCAAGATAACGCCACTCCATCAGCCGTTTTTGAAACTTATGGCTAGGTACCCCAACTCTGGGATATTACCATCGCCAACTTGAATTTGCTCCTCTCTGCTAATTATGCCTAAAACCCCGATTGGCAAGCGGCTACCTCCTTACAAACCTATCCCTTCGCTGCTTTCTCCAACGCTCCCAGCAGTAGTGGAAGCTGCTTTAATCGAGCTGAAGGGCCCCCGCAGAGGGGGGAGTCTTTCTCGAGCGCCTCTACCAACAGTGGAAGGCTTGGATGAAGGTGTGGAAGACTCTGGTGAAGATGACCCCCGCCGCAAAAGGAAATCTCTCATTGTCACAATCAAGCTCCGCGAGCAAGCGGCCCAACGTGCAAAGGAAATCCTCAGCCTCCCTTCGCGCCAGGCCCCCGACCGCATTCGAAAATCTGAACATGTCCAGGCGCCGCCCCCGTCTTCAAATATCACGTCTAAAGGTCCTCAACCTGTGGCTGCAAGTCCGATTTCCAGGGAACGTGATGGCGGGCCGGGCCCCAGGTACAAGCCTGGCGTGGGGACTGACGATCCGGAAAGAGTATACCTCCCACCGCAGATATTCCCTTTTGTCTCAGCAGCTAACCAAGACTAGCACCCCAGCGGTTTCGACGCCAAATTGCCACCAACGTCTGTGAGGGGGGTTATCGGATCAACATCTCTTCCTCAGAACACCGCGCCATCAGATTCGGGTTATGGGACCGCATCCTTTTGCGGATCCCACAGTATGCAGCGCACTTTCCTTCCCAGTCATGGCCTTTTGCTCGACGAAGACTATGATCAACGGGTGAGGCTAGGGCCTCAAGACGCCGATGCCCCTCCGGATCCGGTTGAGGACGTGGATGATGCTGACACGGTTTATTCGGACGTTTCAAGTCTAATAGACTCAAAGGTTGACAGCTATGCCTCTGCACTGGCTGAAGATATCGTTAAGCGTCTGAAGGCGGAGGACTTGGATTCTGCGGCGGCGGAAATACTTTCCTCGGCTCTTCCTGAGCTTCTCAGGGCATTTGCTACCAAACTTGGCTATGACGCGCCATCTCAGACGCACCGAGATGTCATGTTCTTCATCCACAAATACCGCAAGTAAGTCAATCCCCTTTGCCCAATTCTTGTGAATGCGGCTCATCATTGTTTCTCGACATTAAGTGCCATCACTGACTCCTTCACGTACAACATCCATCGGACCGACTCGCACCCAAAACCAGACTCGGAAGCAGCACAGCAATTATTCCGGGAAGAAGCCTTACAGCGTCTGTTTGGATCTACGGACGAGCCTGAGGTTCCACAGCAGCCCAGCCTTCCCGACATCAACGATATCCAGGAAGGTGTTCCGGAAACTCCTGAAGATAGTCGCATAGACGCCGAGGTCTTTGCGGACTTACCTGGACTGAAAGACTACACCAGGATAATTTCCAACGATCCTGGCTATGTGTGGTTGCTCGATCGACTTCATCGAGAGATTATGCTTTCGAGGGCGGCAGACAGTGCCATGGAGAGCATAAGGACCATCATCCTCCGAGCCATGCCTAGAAAAAACCGCATCAGCCGAAAGAGTTCGACTCAGGGTGTAGAGGTAATCTATTCTGTGGACTGGAGCCCGGTCATATTTTTGGATGAACAACAATACGCCGACCCTCACCCCTTAGCAGTCGCGAAGGCCATCACGCTGACCGGATCTCATACTGATGCGCAAGCGCTTTCTTGTAAAAACTATTTGTGTCAAACATGGCCACATACGGGGAACGGCGTCCTCACGTTGATAGAGAGGCTCCTCTCCCCTAGTTCCCCAAACTCGGCAGCCTGTTAGTGCCACCTTACCCCCTGACTCACATTTCTTATCTGACAGCACAAGGGCTAACCAATTTTTACCCAAAGGCAAGATCCTGGGCAGCTTGAATCTTCGGGGCTCGCTGATTGATGCTAAGCTCGTCGTTGAGGCCTCAGGTGTTCAGGAACTGGTGGCAGAAGTCGGCCAACAGCTCGCGTGGCTTGGGGCAGCCTTGCGAACATCCCCTTGGAAAGAAGGAGTGGCTTGCTGTACGCCTTTCATCGAAGCGCAAAGCGGAAGCGGCGATCAAAGCCTACCGTTTGCCATCGGGTTCCGGATCGATTCACCATCGGCAAAGGGAAACGGGCAGTGTTGGCATGGCTTGTTTCGTCGACCTGTCATTGCTCAGGGATTCCCAATTCCGCAGAGAACCAAAACCAATACTGGCTTAGAGACTCCGATCAACATGGCGGCCGCCTTGGCCAGAGCTAAGTATATTGACACCTTCAACTCCAAGCTCTTCATCAAAGGTTTCTCGACAATGCTGATACCAGTCAAACGATCTGACAATATTGTGATTTGGCATTTGCTTTACAACGGACACCCCAATGACCGAATCTCGTACCTTGATTCTAGCAGTGTTGAGCATGCGGATGTAACAATGAGGGAGCTTGAGACGACTCGTCATATCATTGGGTGGTGTTCGGAGGCAGTCTTGACTGCAGGTAGGTGCATCTCGCTTCGAGTAGGCGGGAACGGTCTAGCTGCTAATTGAGACTAGGAACCCGCGCTGCAACCTCCATCATCAAGGGGTCGGGTCTTCCGAGGGCCCATTCCGAGTGTATTTTGGAAAAGGTCGAGGTCTCTGGAGGTGAAATTATCACTGGGACGGCGGTCTTTTCATTGGGCAACCGGGAAAAACCTGTCCACATCTCTCGGTCTGGGTACTTGAACCAGCTTCAGTGGATCTCATCCAAGTATTTTGTTCTGTGGGACGAAGGGGATAAACAGGGTTGGTTAGTCCGCGGATCAGCATGCTTACTTCACCTGCTCCGTGCATCACTTGAGCATAGCAAGCAGATGTTCGGTTCCTCGTTTCTTTGCGGTACCAGCCGCCTTGACGCAGAATGCGACTCTAGGGGTCTCGACCAGGCCCTCCAAATCCTCGCTGAACCAGCAATTCGCGACCTTTCCCTTTATATGGACAAGAGTGAGAAGTACGACGAAGAAATCCTGGACGAAGGACAGACCAATCAGACGCGTGTGGTACGCCAGACAAGGTACTATCGGCTCCAAGACCGGGTCGACCACATATACAACCTCCTGGAGAAGCTGATCGATCACCAAACAGATGCTCAAGGAAGAAGTGGAGTTCGTATCAACCCTCGCCCGAGGCGAACGCTCGAAGGATGGAACTTCAGAGACATGGTAACGGACAGCGACCCATTTTTCCCTCGTGTTTGCACCCTAGCGACCATGGGAAAGGGGTGGGTCGACTTTGTTCGAAGCATACAGGCCGTGACTCTCTTTGGACGAGGCTATGGCGAGCTGATTCAGCCGAAGAAGAGCGAGCCGCGCTCTTGTCCGTGGTCTAGCGTCCCCAAACGCAGATATTACCTCGCCGCCAGCATACTCGACCTACAGCAGATAATGGAGGAAGAGGGTGACTCTACAATCAGTCCGCGGAAGCTCTGCGACAACGTTCTCTGGCACACGAAGCAGGCGGCTTTTCAACCGTGTCCCTGCACTGCAGCGGGCTCGGCATCGGGCCATCACGACCCGGTTCAAGCACTGTTCCCCGCCAGGTTCTGGTCACAAATAAAGAAAAAGTCGCTTCCAAACCTGGAGCTACAGGGGGCCGTCATATTTGGCCACAGCATGAACATTCATTGGTATTGGGGGGACATTGGGGATCCCGTGCAAGGCGATCTACCTGTGGAAGATTCTGGTGAGCCTGTTGAACCCCCCCAGGATAGCGGTCTTGGATCCAGTTTGAATTCATCTGGCGGTCTATCTTCCAATGGAGCAGGCGAAAGTACGCCCACCATACCGTCGCTCCACCCCACTTCGGTTAGAACTGCACCATCTACGGCAGAACTTGAAGCAAGCACTCCCGAAAGCAGCGATAATGGGAACCTGGGCCCCGGGACGTTGGCAGGAAACCTGAAGGGAGCTAAGAGAAGCATCCAGGACATGGTGACATCCATGAAGAACAAGAAGATGAGGTTTCAGTGATCTTTATTTTACAAGTTGTATCGTAGGTAACAGACACAGTATTTGGGGGCTTCGAGAAATTTTAAGATTTCAAACGCAAGGGCTTCCCAGTTGACAGCTACCTAGTGAGTTCCTTTGTCCCGCTCCACCCAAAAGATCCCTGGTTGTTTGATGCTCCAAAGATCCCCATTGCGGAAAAACAAAACCATCTCAACCCCTGTTCTATTGAATAGGTAACCCCCTTGTTCAGTCAGAATTGCAAAAGATGGGTATTGTGATGGAATGTAATGTAAGGATGGCCTGTGGCCGGTCTACATCTCGTCTCTTATTTTTATCGCCATTGCATTGAGCTCATTACTTTTGTTTTACACCATCCTTTTTTGACGGTTCATACCCCTGACTCGACCTCTCTATTCTCCACAACAGAACCAAGAGCACAACATTTGAAATGAGTGGCGGGACCGCAAACAACAATGTCGCCTTGACCCCCATCCCAATCCATGTAAACTGAACTGTCGCTACCTTACCCCAGTCGGGCACCAACACTGCAGTCAAGTTCTTGATGATCTATGAGCGCACCAACGCTGAAGTCAACCCCAAAATGTCCTCTATCTAGCGCGTTGTCCGAGTCGTTAAAGGCCTGAGGCGAGGATCTCCTAGAGTCGTCGACTGAGAGACCGTAGCCGCCGGAGCGGGAGATGAGGAGGTTGATGGTCTCGAAACAGCCACTTACACCGGATTTCTCGACGAGGATGCAATGTGCGGATGTTGCAACAGTTCGAGGAGAGTTGGTGAGACCGGTGATGGGTGATTTGGAGAGCAGGGGCGCAACAAGATGAGCATTTAGCTGAATATAGGGCTTGTACGAATAATCTGAGGAGAAAATCGAGACCGGTCATCAGCGGCTTCCGGCTCAGGGGGTCCTACCTCCTCACTCACTAAGCGCAAGGTCCAATGAAACTCGTTGCAGGGTACGCATACCTGCAGCAAACACTGCCATACCATAGCTTTACCACATGAATGCCCCTGGATGCGCAATGAAAGCCGTCCTAAGCCAAATATCTGACATTGTCCGGGCACTCACTCAAAACCTTTCTCACTGCAGCTGTGTAGGTCGGTTGGCAGATAATTAGATTACTACTACTATTGTCCAAGACATCATGATCCTCGTGTTTTCCCAGCCATCATGCACTCAACTTTCCCTCTCCCTCCTCATTACCATCATTAGGTCCTCCTCCCCTCCAATCAGAATATTCAAGTGAATGTAGGTAGGTAGTTACCAGTCTACCACTCCCCCTCCGCACACAACACCAGCGCCACATCCTTCGCCGACGTACAAGCCTTCGTCTGCGACCCGCCCGGGTTCGTGCCACTCGGCCACGTAATTGCCGGACAGCTGCCCTCGGCACTCGCCACAACCAGCTTCTTCCCGGGGAACACATCCCCAAACACCGAGCTCAGATCATACCACACGGTCGCGCCATCCAGGCTGTACGCAAAGTTGAGCTGCGGCGCGCCCGTGTACAGGCCGTCGGCGGCTTTGGTGATCTTGAGGGCCTTGCCACCCGTGACGGGGTCGCGCACAAAGGGCTCGGCGTAGGTGCCGGTGTTGGCGGCGAGGGTGGCGGGGGCGGATACGGAGGAGCCGACGGACCAGAGGGTCACGGACTCGGCGCAGTGGTTGATTACGCGGGCGGAACCGGCCGCGAGGGCGAGGGGGGTGGTGGCCGCGAGGGCGAGGAGGAGGGTGTTGGAGACCATTTTGAGGTTTGTTGTGGGTGGGTGTTGAGGTGAGGTGAGGTTGAAGTTGAAGTTGAGGGTTGGGTTGTTTGAAGCGAGTGTGGGGTTGAAAGCTGTGATGGGATGGAGATCAGGGGACGGTGAGAACAGAGATGGGAGCTGGGGTTATATACTCGATATTCATTGTTGGGGTGCTGAAAACAGGTACTTTTGACATGCCAACATGATTGCCTCACAAAGGTGACCACCCGTCGTGTTTGTGTGTCTCAAAATAGCAGGGGCGCGGATGTGGCTGCGGCTCCGAGGATTGGGCCCGCGGACCGGGCGGTTTGCTCCTCGAGGAACAGGCGCGCGGGCCGATACGAGGGTGCTCTGCGCGACTGCGAGCGAGGATGCGATACGCCTCCCGGCCCGCCGTCATACGAAAGGGACGCATGCATGTCATGTGAGTTGGGCATCGCCAATGGCCATATTAGGCTGACAGCTGACCGGCGCGCCTACAGACCAATTGTCGTATTCACACAATATTGCGGGGAATCCGTCGCCGTAAAGCGAGGCAAGTCGTGCCGCAGTGTTACACTCCACTCTCAAGGTCGTACCTACCGCAGTCGGCAATCAGATGCCGGGCAGGGCCCTACACCGCGCCGTAGCTGAGCTGACCAACTCGCTTGTCCCGGAAGGGTCTGAGCACAGCCATGGATATATATTGCGAAGGGATTCCGGGTTGCCGGCAACTTTCCAGTCCGGTGAGCACCACAAATACGGGATGCATTCATGTTGCATGCCCCGTTTGTCTCATCTCACTCGTTTCGCCATGAGACTGGCCCAGGACTGAGCCTGCTAGCTGCGAAGAGGTGCAACACCGTGTAACAATAATTGAGAGACCGGAACCGCGCATCGGGAGTGTTGTACGACTCCATCAGGCTTAATGTCCTAATTGATGGCACGGCGTCGCTTGCGGGGGCCGAATCTTTCCGGCTTACACTGCAAGCAGCACGCAGCGACCTGCGATCTGCGGCCAGCCGACCCCACAGCCAAGGCCGCAACTGCCACTGCTGCCGTTGAGATCTCCGCTATGACGGTGATCCGAAGGAATCCATGGATGAGGCTCGTATTTGCAAATGTGGAGTGCAGCAGTTGGCTTGGCAGAGCCGAGTGCAACTCTACCTCACCGCAGCCACCGCATCGAAGGCGATCGAATCCAATATATCAAATGCCGCAATTGCCTGATATGATGTCAGGTGATGCGAGGAGTGAATCATCACCAACGCTGAGACCTCATTTCTTGCCTGTCCTGGGTAATCAACAGTTCTCGGTCTGGGCGGGCCTACATGAGCTGAGGGGGGTGTAGCTTTGGTACGGGGAATTTTAACTACCTGACACTACCAGTATTACTGACTATATCTACCTACATAAATTGGTAGTATCTATCTGTGTGTCGTTGAACCTGAGCAGCTGAGGGCAAAATGGGGGCAAGAACTAAAAAGACATACAACACCAGGGATTCGCTGGTCGTCAGCGACCCAACTACTAGTCTGGCGGTCGCTGGCTTGTCTATGGGAGAGCGGACGGGATCCCGAATTTTCCAGTGCCTATGGTCGTATGTGGAAGATAAGGGTGGGAGACTGGTTTAAGAGCAGGGTGTCGATGGATCCAGGGGCCGGCTGTCATCACTTCAGTTTCCTTTTACTATCACTCGCAACCCAAACCAAGCCTGATTCAAAGACACAATATCAAGCAAATCCTATTACTGCTGCTATCTAACTTCGATAACTCGTCTAAACCCAACAGACGTCGATACCTTACTCTCACCCTACAACCGCCCCCGATACCTAATCTCCGCGGTCCTCAACACCACATACGACAAAAACGCCACCACCACCACCGCAAGCTCAAAGCCCAAGTCCCCCGTCTTCTTGGCAATCGGCCCCACATACCACGGATGGTGCATACTCGGGATAATAAACGCCCACGAAACCACCACCGCCCCCAGCGCACTCAGCCCCGAGGGCAGCGCCTTCCCATCGTTCCAGATCGCCGGGTCAAAGCTCTTGGGGTCCGCCTTGCGGAAGTAGATGTACTCGGTCAGAAACACCGTGACCGACGCGCCTGCGTAGTAGCCGATGAGGCTGAGGAAGCCCGTGACGGCGGAGATGAACGACTTGGACGCCGGGATGGCGACGCCGATGATCGCTGCGGTCGCGAGAATAGAGAGGATCACGCGTGGGACTTTCTTGAGGATGGGGGCGATGGCCGGGAGGTTGAAACTGATGGTGTAGACGTCGCGGGCGCAGGTGGCCAGGACGGTCATGCCCTGCACGACGAGGATGAAGCGGCCGAAGTCGCCGAGGTGGGAGATGAGGATGGTGCCGATGACGCCGCCCATGCCGCGGGCCTTGAAGGCGGCAGACTACGCGGGGACGAGGGGCACGGCGCCGCCGATGGCGGCCCCGACGATCATGAGCAGGCAGAAGGGCACGGCGATGCCGAAAATGTAGTAGCAGGCGATGCGCAGCTTGGGGGTCTTGTGCGGCATGTAGCAGCTGTAGTCGCTGACGACGTTGGACTAGGTGACCATGTTGCCGGTGGCGAAGGCCACCATGCCCATGTAGTCCGTGGCGGAGACGTCGCGGGCGGGGGCTTGCTGCCAGAGCTGGTCGCCGGCGGCGCCGACGAGGATGACGATGGCGATGAGGCGGGGATCCACGCCCAGCACGTGAAGAGGTGCAGCACGCGGTAGCCCATGAAGCCGATGACGAGGCTGATGGCCATGATGATGCAGATGCCGCCGTCGAGGGTGAGGGTGCCGGGCTTGGCGGCCGCAAGGCACTGGGCGCCGTTGATGCTGCCGACGACGCCGAAGCCGCCGACGGTGGCGGTGACCATGACCGAGGTGAGGATGTTGTAGTATTTGCCGAAGCAGTAGCGCGATTGGATCATCTGGCGCATGCCGGTGTGGGGCGCAATGGTGATGACATAGCCGGCGGGATGGCGAAGAGGAACTGCAGGAAGATGATCATGAGCGCGGCGTCGCGCAGGGATATGCCGAAGCCAATGGTTGTGGCTGAGCCGATCCCGATGCTGAGGTTGGGTTAGGAGATGCATTTCAGGGGTACAGTGGGTGTTGAATGGAACTCACGGCAAAAGACTCGTCATGGAGGTTGCAAAGACGGTCAGGACGTTGATGTATCGAGTGTCGGTTCTCTTCTCCTCGGGGACCGGCTCGGCGCCGCGGGTCTCAACGCCGGCGCCGGAAAGCCGCTCCCAGAATCCCAGCTTGGGCTCGAAGGTGTCATTTTCGGGCGAGACCGTGATCTCTTGTGTGGTGCCTTTCTCGATGTCGTCCGAGTCGTGCCCGCTCGAGCTCGGGGCTTTGCCGCCCTTGACTTCGGAAATGGTGGTCATTGTGGTTGCAGCTCAGGTGATGGTGGTGTGGATGAGTCTGGATCAGAATAGAGGTTGTCTAGAGGTTCCATCCTGCTGATAATTATACATGATGACCCTGTGTACCGCATCATCAAGCGTTGTGAATGATATGCACAGTCTGCTTGGCGCTTAGATTCCGAGTCTTTGGGATTGGGAAAAGATAACAAAGATATGCTAGAGTGTCTTGGTGCCCCACCCTCGCGTGCTAGCATGGACCCGTTTTTGATACCGTCCACCCAGACCCCAGATTCTGCACTGCTTCCTCCTCGCTGATGACATCACCAATGAACATGTCAATGTCGAACAAATTCTGTTGTTGAATCAGCAGCGAGCGGTCGCTGCATGCCTCTCTGACCACCTGCCGTGTCGTAAAATCACCAATTAGCAGGATGCAAACAATTCAGGGTCGATATCCTGGACACACCATCGGCCTGAATCCATTGCACACGGCGTCCATAGCCGTGGCGCGCACACAGCCGCTCGTGCTAACACCGCAGATGACCAGGGTGTCGACGTTGAGCAGCCTCAGCTCCGTCGACAGCGTTGTCCCGAAGAATGCCGAAGGATTTCGCTTCAAGACCAGGACGTCCTCGGGCTGCGGTTCCAAGCCCAGCATCAGAGCATCCAACCCGCGTGTGTCTCCATCTTGCCAAGCGAGGATGGTCTTGGTCTTTTTAGCCTGCACTCCACCGTCCAACATCTAAAGATAGTTGTATTGGACTCTATTCGACTTGTGAGCTAATGAGTGCAGACATGGGGGCAGTGCGGTCCTACTGGGCCCAAACCACCGGGACACCTGCAGCTCTGGCCGATGCTACCAATCTCCGCATTGAATCCGGGCTCGCGGCTCCCTCGGCGTTATGGGAGAGGTCGAGCGGGGACCCCTGTTTCTAGTAGGCGGCGCAGACGTCGATAAGGAGGAGTGCTGGACACGAACCCCAGCCCATGCGCCGGCCGAAACCGGCATCATGGTACGTGTTGGTTTGGGGGTGCGAGTTTTGTGTTAGTCCGGCCATCGTTGGTGTCTTGTCCTTGAGCGGAAAGCCAGTTCGCCGGTCCTCGCTGCCTTGGCCTCTTATTTTATTCGGCTTAGGGGCCCGGAGAGCTAGACCCCACTTCCATGGTCGCTCATTGAGTCCGGCAACCAAGCGTGCCGGGAATGACATCTGGGCTTGGCAGCCGGACTAACCGCTTCCCCTTGAGATGACTGTTCCACTTGGAACGATTGAGCTTGTCGGCGGACGCGAGTCGCTCTTATCGCGCTGTGCGCTTTCGGACCCGGAGCGTGATGCAGCAGGAAGGTAACCATTTTCCCCATGCCCTAAGACGCGAGTTAGCTGCCCACGCGCACTAAACCAAGTTGCCATCTGCTCACCTTATCACACTTGGCCTTTCTCGAATGTGATCGTGAATACCGCATTTCAGGTGCTCTATGGACGACTTTCCGATATTATCGGCCGCAAGGTCATCCTGCTCACGTGCTTGTGTCTGCTGGCGGTGGGAGACCTGCTTTGCGGATTTGCACAGACGGGGCCACAGCTCTATGCCTTCCGGGGTATCTCGGGTCTTGCCAATGGCGGCATCATGGCGCTCTCGATGATGATTGTTTCCGATGTCACGGCGCTAGAAGAGCGCGGAAAGTGAGTTGATGGAGTCTGAAAGTCTTGAGTTGGGATAGTGCTGACAAAACCCAGATATCAAGGCATTCTGGGATCGTGCGTCGGTCTCGGGAGCTCGATAGGTCCGTTCATCGCTGCAAGCTTTACACGAAATGTGAGCTGGAGGGCGACCTTCTATTTCATTTCATCGCTAGCCGTTGTTGTGGCAATTGCGCTGTATTTCCTGCTGTCGCCGCAAACAATCCCCCCTGAGCCCCTAAAGGTGAAGCTCGCCAAGATCGACTGGGCGGGTATTGTTCTTAGCTCTTCAGGGACAATTTTGCTGCTTATTCCAATGTCCGGAATTAGCACGCAGTTCAAAGCGAGCGACCCGATGGTGATCTCCATGTTTACACCTGGGTCGGTGCCGCTTGCCATGTTCGCGATCAACGAGTGGAAGTTTGCTAGACTCCCATGTTCCCTTGTAAGTCATTGTCAGCAGAAGGACGGACGATCAGATAACTAACGGAGAAACAGTCCGCCTCTTCAAGAATCCAGCGCTGGCGGCCATGCTGATACAGAACTTCCTGATCGGCATCGTCTTCTACAGTCTGGTGTATATCCTTCCGATAAACTTCCAGACGGCGCGGGAGATGAGCATCCTGGTGTCGGCTGCGCTTATCGTTCCGATCGTTATGCCGCAGGCCATTGCGTCGGCGCTCTCGGGCCAGTACATCTCGAGAATGGGACACGATGGCGAGGTCATCTGGTTGGGGTATATCTTCTGGGTCATCGGGACGTGTTTGCACATTGCCTTCTCGCGGACCTTTCCGCTGGCAGCCGTGATTGTGATTCTGATGGTGGAGGGTTTTGGTGTGGACCTTGTGTTCCAGCCGAGTAAGTGAATTCCGCTCTTCTGTCGCCGGGACGGATGCTAACATGGTGCCTAGCTCTTGTCGCCGCGCAGGCTCACAGTCCGAAGCAGGACCGCGCTGTTGTGATCAGTGCTCGCAACTTTATTCGCTCATTGGGCGGCGCTGCGGGGTTGGCGATTGCGTCGGCCATCTTTTCCAACACCATTGTCCACCAAATTTCCGTTGGAATTCCAGATCAACTGGCGAGTCGGATACAGGAAGCGGTTTTTGAAGTGCCAGATTTGGCGGGCCTAAGCGAAGAACAGAAGGGCTTGGTGCTGGACTTGTACGCAAGGGCGGCAAGATCAGTGTTTTATCTCTGGTTCGGGGCGATGGCGGTGTGCTTGGGGTTGATGTTTTTCATCAAGGATAAGGGATTGACAAGAAACGACGAGGAGAAGGAATCGGGCGCGAGCAGTGTTGTTGACAGTGGGGAGCTGCTGAATGCCAAGGCCGAGGGTGCAATCTAAGTCAGATTGGCAGAAAAGCCAGCAGACTCAAGCCTTAACATGTCGGTGATCTTGGTCGCCCGCTAGTTTAAAAATAGTGTGAAAAGTGCCCGTGTGCCTGTCGGTTCTGAATCTTTCTGTTTCACGTGCCCTGTCCACTTGTCCCAAGACTGCGAGCTCCGATGCGCCACGAGAGACCGGAGTCCCCACGAAGTACCCGCACCCAAAGCCCTATTCGCAGAGATCGGGCCGGTCAAGCGCCGCAGCCCCTGTCAGTGGCTCCTTCTATTTATGCCCGACCTAACCTCTACCACAAATATTTGGCGGTCAGCAACATCTAAGCAGTCAACCTCTATTGCAAACATGGAAAAAGTCGCATATCAGCCCCTGCACGCGTCCGTTCGGGACATACTTGAGCCCGAGTACGTTACCGTGCACGACGAAATCCTTCAGTATGTGCGACCAACCGAGTCGCAAGAATGGAGTCCTGCTTCGCGAAGCAAGCCGTCGCCAACTGCGCACTGCACCCAGAAGCTGGTCGAAGTCGGTAGGAAATACGACAAAGAGGTCGGCAATTTCCAGATCAGAGTATTCATGCCGAGCGAAATTGCCCCAGCTGAGGGTTGGCCCTGTCTCGTGTGGTACCACGGCGGAGGTTGGGTGAATGGTGGACTCAACAGCGAGAACGGCTTTCTGACCCACGTCTGTAAATGTACGATAACTTACCCTACCGTGTCTACTCGGGATTGAACAAATGCGAGCAGATGTCCAATGCGTTGTTGTCTCGGTCAACTACCGCCATGCTCCCGAGCATGTGTACCCCGCGGCCATCAACGATGCGTTTGACGGCCTTGAGTGGGTTATGTTCCCAGAGAATTCCAAGGCATTGGAGATTGATGTCTCGCGCCTAGCCATCGGGGGGTTATCTGCGTAAGAATTCATCCGCCGCACCCTTTTCTGAAGCTAACATGATTTTCAAAAGAGGAGGAGGGCTCGCTGCGAGTGTTGGTCTCAGGCACGCTGAACTCGCCACGCCACCAAAGCCGGTGTTCCAACTGCTCATATGTCCCGTCATTGACAACTTGGCGACAACCGAGTCGGCATGGTCGACATCCCAAAACTCTCCATTTCTCACTCCAGGGAGAATGGAGTGGTACCGTCACCGCTATTTTCAGGGAGAGAACCCGGAAGCAGATCGCCGTCACTGGCATGCATCACCGTGCTACGCCCCAGCCGAACTTCTTGCTGCAAGCCCCAGTACTTTTATAGGTATCGCCGAATGTGATCTGTTGGCGCCAGAAGACATCAACTATGCCGAATTGCTCAGGTCATACGGTGTTGAAACTGAGAGCAAGGTGTACAAAGGGGCGACACATTCAGTCCTTGTTTTGGCTGGGTAAATTTTTCTCACTGCTACTGCTATTCCCTATATCCCCAGAGTACTAACATAACTTATAGTGTTCTGAATACGGGAAAGGAGTTGGTTTATGACGCCTGTGAGGCCTTGTCTCGTAGTTTGGGAACGAGCTACGATAGACGAACAGCCACGGTGTCGAGCCAGTCTGATTGATTGAATCAACGGCTTAGGTAAACTGAACATTTGAAACACGTACAGGTAGCCTAGCGTTGTATATCACACTATCTTTAGCAATCCTAGTTTAACTCATCTCCTTTGTCTTAGCGGCCCCCCATATCGGACGTGACTAATTTCGGCCGGTCTTGGTCATAGTGGAATGCCGAGATGCCGAGATGCCGGTCCCGGCATCGCTGGAGCGTAATCTCTCAGCGCCAGCTCGGCCAGAAAGATACGGGGCCCGCCTGCAATGAACTCCCCGGCCGAAAACACGGTCTCTGTCAGGAGTCAGGGAGCTTGGCATTGCCCCGAGATGCGACAGCGGCGCCGGCCTGTAGCATCGCAAATCCGGCGACCCTAGACCCCCCTAAGTCGTTGTCCAAATACTACAATGCTTAAACTCGATTGACTAAGAAACAGTTTCGTATTTCCAAAATCAACTCCAGATTACAAGGATTGAGATCCTCAACTCGACCCCCGACCACTGCGATATCAAGAGTATATCTACGGCGGCCAATTAGTGGCTGATTCAGCCGCTAAGCGCCACCTCGCAGCCAAAAAGGGGCCATGCCCTCAGCGACCGGAAATATCCCAAGGATGTCTACGTCTGTGTAGGGTTAGGGTTATATATACGATTTTTTAGCCCCTGAGCCCCTGAACACAAGCAATTACGCGTAATTGCGCGCAATCTACGCAGTAAACAGCGTTTTCAGGCCCAAACTGTATTATAATAACGGTTCAATTACTAAATCTATTTACGGAAAGCTTGTTACCGCCGGCGCCGTGCCGTTATCGCGCCGGCCGGCCACCCTTCTTATCACCGGCACCGGCCTCCCTCGTCTTCCTGTTAGCACGGAGCCGTTTACAATACAAATCCAAAGAACAGTTAGATTACCGTTATTCGGCCGCAATAAAGAACATCGCCGATTCCTCGCTCAACCGCTATAAGCCGGCAACTCGCCGAATCTCTCGGATGACTTCCAGCCGTAAAGAATACCACTGAACTTTAGCCTAACGGCCGGCACACCACCGGCTCCCCCACCAATTATCCAAAGCCGTGATTAAAGGGCTACCCCGTAAACTGGTAATCCACTCACGCTAAAGGTCATTCACGGTCTTAACAGCCCGGCTCATACGGTATTTCGGCAGCCCTGTAGTCTCCGGCTCTGGGCTTAATTGGCCAGAGTGGCTTAACTGGCTTTCTGATAGTAATACCAGTGCTAACGCCGGAGCCGGAGCCGGTATTATCACTAGTACCAGAGCCGATGCCAGTGCTGGTACTGGTGGTAGTTACAGCTGGAAAACGCTTTCGGTAAGAAGGTTGCGTAAGGAAGACTAATAGGTTCCGGCTAGCCGTTCTGCCGCCGTACGAACCTCAGCCGTCAGGGTTACTAAAAGCTCTAATATCTTCACCTCGCTCCAGGCTTCGGCCGTCTTCAGGTAGTCGGTAAGGACCGGCAAAGCCTGTGTCAGAACAGCTAACTGGCTCAGCCGCTTACCTTCTTCTATTATTACCGCTACATAATACGTATACGGCCAGTAATCTTTATACTAAAATATTAGATGGTTCCACACGGTAGATTCCGGAAACTAGCATATTAACAGCACTAAGTCTTTTAAAATCACCTTTTAAAGGTAAAATAATAAGTTTATAAAGCTGGTTACTATAAGGTCGTTTATTTACTCTGGGCCAGGGCTAAACTTATCTACTTATTAATTTAACTCCAGTTAAATTAACGTTAATAGTAAGTCCAGAGGTAGCGTTTGGCTTTAGCGTATCTTAAACCCCCCCATTTACACCAGATAGCCAGCCATAATCCGCATAAACTTCCAGGGTAGTGAATTCAGGTAATAGCCAACTATTTACTCCTGGTTCTACCAGCTAGCACGGTAAATCTGCGCCTCACTTACCCCCTTTAACTCTGCCGTCTTCACTCCAGAGCTTTAACTAACGTAGGTCTTCTTATTTAACCGGATATTAACGTATATAAACGCCTTAATAACTTAATCCCGCTAGTTATTATACGCTAACGTAAAGGTGGGGCTAGCCTTAATGCTCTTTAACAGCCAGATATTATACCATTACATTTAGCTTTTAAAGTAGGGAAATAGCTTATCAGTAAGGTCCCATTAGTATAGAAGGTAGAAGGCTACTGCGCCGAGAACGCAAATAAGCGGGTCTCGGCTTTAAAAGGCACCGGCAGTTTCTAAACAGCCATGTTAGTTCTACTTTCCAGCCCGTATAATAGTAATAAGCAGCATACACTAAATAGGCCCCTTACTGGCAAATTTAAACGTAAAGAGGTCTGAGATCTTAAGGCTCTGGCGGTTACCGCTGTGGGTAAGTATATAATGGCTGAGAAGTATATTAGTTAAAGTCTAGAAGTGGCATTCAGCTAACTGGCCAGTATAGCCCTATAACTCCCCAGTAACCCGCTTAAGGTCATCCTCCAAATAGCTGTTAAGAACAGTATTTTAGCCCTTATCGGCGTAGTTAGCTTTCTACCGCTCTGTATCACGGCGTTAGAGAGATTTAATATACTCCCAGGCGTTATCCTCTCAGGATAAGGGGTGGGTGTTTATATTAAGGGCTCGTTACAATTAATAAAGGTCGGTAATAGTGGTAATGTAGGTCTGAACCGACTGTTAGGTAAGCTGAGTCTTTAAGAGTGGCATATCGCTGTCAGCCTTCCGGCTCCGTAACTATAATGGCCGATTTATAACTTCTTTAATAAGGAAAAGAAGGAGCTTATCCTCCGTCACCGTCTCGCCGTCTTAGTACTGTTTCCACCAGTAGAACCGCTGGAATTCTTCCTACTTCGGCTTGTATATTAACGACGTATTCTTCAGCCACGCCGCTTTAATTATAGTGAGGATATTCTGCGCGTTAGCCCGGAGCTTGGCGTTATTAACGATAACGCGTTCTGGCCGCGCTGCTGGAATCCTTACTTACGCTAGCCCCTTTTAGCCGGCCAGGGGTTGTTCTGTACCAGCCGATCCAGCTACCGTGATCGATAGCCTAGCCGGCGCCGGCGTTGAAGCCGGCGCTCGTCGCTTCCGGGGAGCCATAGCGTAAAGGAGGCCGGCCTACGGTACCGGAAAGAAGAGAAGGTTGGGGACGGAGAGTTGGAGCGGAGCGGGGGGGGGCCAGACTCCCTGAAAGGCGCGACTAGCGGTTGCTTACGGCACCGGCCCCGCTGTAATGGTGTGGCCACGGCGCATTAGCGCCCTGTACTATAGTGGAGGCTCCGGGGGCCGCGACGAATCAGCGGCCGAATCAGCCGGCGCCATAGATATCCGGAAATAAGCACGGCGGCCACACCGGAGCCACCATAAATATTCGCGAATTTCGCCGGTGGAGGTGTAGTAGGGTTAGGGTTTAATATGGGGCTTCGATCAGCGGGCGGCTGATTTCGGCTCAGCGGCGCCGTGAATACCAACACATTCAAACTTCCCTCACCCAGACAACCATACACCACCAACATGGCCCTCAACCCATCTCACCACCCCTCCTACGCAGCAGAGTGCGGCGGTCCCTCCCGCACCAAAAAACTCGGCTTCGGCACCCGCCCCGCCCTCCCCCTCC
>Ga0247758_1001078_pt1 | contig 22446 bp, 13 predicted proteins | sample UWRJL156409C4_FD_180950 | JGI IMG/M metagenome (GOLD analysis project Ga0247758, IMG submission 180950) | Plant litter microbial communities from Arlington Agricultural Research Station in Wisconsin, United States - UWRJ-L156-409C-4 | ecosystem: Environmental > Terrestrial > Plant litter >... | reverse complement strand
TCGAGTTGAATTTCCTTATCATTTTTGACTGAATTTCCCATAGTAATTTTTTTTTTTTGGACCACCCTTACAACAAATTGTCCTCCGGACAGGATAAACACCCCTTAGGAGACTTCTTAGGGTATGTGTAAGACTGTAAGAAAGAGTGCCTAATGTATTTAAATTATAATAAAACTGGTTATTAGCTAGAACAGCTATTAAAAGGTGTAGACGGCACGCCTGAACCAGAAGTAAAGCTTTAGTATTAAAAGAAACTGTATATTTATAACCTAGATAAATGAAAGGAGTATATTTAGTAGGTTTATAAGTCTCGATTTAAAGGATATATAAGCTAAGTTAAGACTTTTATATAAGTTTAATAAACGTACACCTTCCTAAGAATAAAGAAGTTAGTTAAAGAAGTAGTTAATAACTATAATATCTGTTACTAAAAGCAGAATCGACACTATAAGCCTTATAGGCTTTTTAAACTACTCCCCGTACCACAAGCGCTGTAAAGTTTAATCTCACTTAACTTTATTACTGGGATTTTAAAGTCTAGGGACCCTGTTATAAAAGTCACTTATAACTAAATCCTTATAATAGTTAACAGATTAATAAAATGGGCTTACTTTTTATTAACTTTAAAGGATATAATAGTAAAGTAACTTACTTATATCTTTAAAAAAGAGGTAATTTTACAACACCTTTAGCCAGATAACATTGTTACAAATTAAAATAAGCTAATTATATTAAAGTTTTAATAAAGATTAATGTAAAGAATAGGTATAAAAAGTAAACTTTTAATAACATTCTACTTATAAATAGATAGTTAAACAGAGTAAGTTAACCAGATACTTATAATATATCTTTAAATGTACGTTAACTTTAAATAAAATAATTAGCTTAAACTGTTACTAATAGTACAGATAGCTTATAATATAACGTTAATTAAGTCGATAAGTGTGTTACTGTTCTTCACTAACTATAATAAAGAGCTTAAGCTTTATTAAGGCCTGCCTATTAACACCCCTTAAGCTGCAGTTTAAGTAAACTGAATGTAGGAACTGTATAACTACTTATAAGCTAAACTTAAGTTTATATGTGAACGAATAAAGAAGTTTATTAATAAACGCTAAACTAAGTAATTAATATTTAAGAAAGGACTCTATTATAACGATAAATAAGTTAAAGGACTAACTTTTTAGGAGGGGGATTATATTTACCTTTTTTTATAAAACCTGTATTTAAAACAACCTAATAAAAAGCTTAACTTTAAAAAGTATAGACTGTTCCGAATTAAAAAGAAAGTCGTTACCTTTAATTATAAACTAAACTTACCTGTTAATATAAAGGTGCAGATTAAGGTTTTTTATATCTCACTTTTAAAACCTACCTTAAAGGGAGTTCCTCTGGAAAAGAAGATTAAGATCAATACTGATAAGGATAAATATAACGTTAAGGAAGTTATAAATTTATAAAAGGGAAAGAACACGTTTAAATATCTTATTAAATGGTTAGATTACAGCCTTAAAAGTAACTTATAGGAACCAGTTAAAAATCTTAAATGCCTAAACCTAATTACGGAGTTCTATTAAAAAAATCTAAACTGATTAAAACTAATAATAAGAACTAGAAATAAGATAAGATCTGATATTTAAATTACTATACTAAAGAGTAAGACTACTATAGGATTTAAAGTTTAAAAAGCAGCAGGAAACTCCTTAATAAGTATAGGAGGACATTTATTAGGACTTTTAATTAAGGTTATAAGGACCTTAGACCTAATAAGGAGGCAGGGCCTTTAGAGCTCCTAATAAACCTTATATAAAAATAAATGCTATTAAGAAAAGAAGTTAGTAAAAGAAAAATAAGTAAAAGAAAATCGCTAAAACTCTTATAGGAAGTCGAACTTATAACCTCTTATTAAAGAAGGCAGTTATAAACTAAGTTATAAAGTAACCACTTACTGTAGAGACCCTATTAAAAAGTTCCCCCAATTAAAAGACTTTATATTATCAGGAGGAGCGTTTAGCCTAGCCTCCTTACTTTCCTGGAACTTTAACAGCTCCACTTCACAATTAAACACTTTTATAACCTGGTTTTTAAGGCAGGACCGCTGCTTATAGAGACGCGCTAGGTATACTAACGCCTTTTAAAGCTTAGTAATAGCTTTATAAAGCTGTTAAGTAACAGACTTAACTTATAAGTTAAGGTTCTGCTTTTTAATAAAAAGGGCCTTTAATTTTATTTTATTAACATTAAAAGCGTCACATTAAGAAGGCCGGTGCCTCTCTAAATAGTGGTTATAACTGTTAGACCGGTTTAAAACCCAGTAAATAAGTGGAGGGTCGGTAGACTTATAGAAAGAATAAGGGGATATTTTACCATTAAACGTATGTGTGTAAGCTGTAAGGTTTAGGTAGTGGTTAATACTTTTACCCTATTCCTGTTTTAAGACTTAAAAGCCGGACATTTAATATATAGTGAAGTAGTAAAAGGAGAAACTTACCTTTTAAGTTCTTTATAGGAAAAGAACGTTAAAGAGGGGGAATTATGTGATAACCTTACAGGCTGTTATTTAAGCCGGGGTAACCTGATAAATCCCTTATAGAAGGAATAGTACAGGGGGACAGTGTATACTATCCAGGCGTACTAGGCTAGGGGTGTAAAGACCTAAAGCCCTTATAACTAATAAGGCGCTGCTTATAACATATTAAGTGTTTATATCGCGAGTAAGAGAGACCTTATAAGCAGAACGCTTATGTAGTGTAAAGTGCTTACATAATAAGCACTTACGACATTATAAGCAAGGTATGAAATACCTTCTAGTTAATTAGTATAGATAGCTATAGTTATGCCTATAACTATTATAAGGGACTTTAATTCCTCACGCTAATATTTAATTATTTATTTATATCTTACTATTTAGACTCACCTCTGTATATTATAGTGACAGCGACTTATAGTGACATTAAACCCCTGTCTAAGAGTGCTAGCTTAACAAGCTGTCTTCGGAACGCCCCTTACCTGTTAGCGTCCTGCTATACGTTCTGTCTTAACCCGCGCTAGTCCTCTTAAGGCCTATGTCGAGTGCAGGTCGTAATACTATCGCTAAAGGGAGTAGCTAAATTAGGCTTGTTTCCTTTATACAATTTAATTAATTTTAAGTTAAACTTATAATAAGGAGTATAAAGCGATAATAAGTGATAATGTTTTCCCTAGACAGTAATAATAATTAAGTAATAGCTAATTTGTCGAATTCGAAGATTAACCCTTTTATAAATAATATAGTGTTTTTCAGGATTGTCGTTTTTATAACATATTTTATTATACGAAATCTTTATCATTATATATATTAATTATAATTTATAAGCTTCGTAATTAAATTAACGTAGATTTTTATCAGCTGCTTTATTTATATGAACTGGATTATTTAACATCCACTTACTATTAATTAAGAACTTATATATACTGTTAGATTTATTAAACCTTTAATATAGGGTAATAAGTTCTTAAGTAATAAGTTCTTAATTAAAGGTTATTTATCTAAAGCTTAATAGGCTTATAGCTAGAATTATAGACTTATAACTATTATTATAAGTACACGTAAGCTATAACTGTAGATTTGTAAGAAGTGGTTACAGCTATATAAGCCGATACGTAATAGCTTATTATAAGCTATAACAATAAGGGCTTTCTAACAGGAGCTAGAAAGTTATATAGGTAGACTTAAGTAATTACAACCTTATTAATTCACACTGTATCTAATATATTATATTTTTAATAAGTATATATAACTAGGCAGGACACCGTTAGGTAAAGTAAGAGTAACGCTTAAGCTTATAAATGTAAGAAAGTTACCTTTACTAAACCCGTTAAATTTAATAACCACTTTGTAATCTGTAGTTATAAGGATAAAGTAAATATTAAGCTACTTATAAACTCTCTATGTAATTCTCCTAAACCTAGCTTTATTAGCTGTAATTATTAACTCTTTACTTAAAACTTTATACTTACTTATAGTTTAATAAGAAGAACTTATTAGATAAAGGTTAATTAAAATTATAGATTTATAATATAAGCTACGTAATAGCTTACCACCGTCTTTATTAAATCTTATCCTTTAAGATAAAGTTAATCTCTCTATATAAAACGTCTCTTTTATATTAAAGTTAGTAAATATTAAGTAAATCAACTAAGCATTCGTACTGTTTATCTAATTATATAAACTACAGCTAGTATATCCTCTGGGGAGGATTTTAACTAGTTTTCCAGAAGGTATAATTACTATATTTAGTCTAAAGAGGTATCCTACTAGTATTTCTCTATAAAAAGGAAGGAAGAAGTAAAGATAGGTAAATAGAGAAGATAAATTTAAAATGGATAGTTACTTTATATATTCCTAAATATTAACATCTAGAAATCTTTATAAGTTCCTTTAACTCTATATTTAAATTAAAAAAGGTCTTTAATAGCTTATAAGACTTAAATACGTATATTAAAAAGCTACGTATTAATAACTACGTAATTATACTACGTTATATGTTATAATTAAAGTAACCTTACAGGTATAAGTAATAAAGCTGTTTTACATATACCTATAATAATAGTTTTAAGATACTACTTATTAAACTAAAGCATTTAGCCTTAGTAATAATGTTAAAAAATCCCTATAATTAGAAGTCCAGCTTGGCAAAATCTTAACTATTAAAACATTACTTTATTACTATAATGTTAAGGTAGGTAACGATAGAGTACACGCGTTTATAAAAGATTAAACACTTCTTCCACTTTATTTAAAGCCTAACTAAATCTAATTATCAGTATCGTAACGTAACTTAAGTACTAAACTAATCTTAAAGAGAGTAAATTTTATAACCCTCTTTATTTAAGATAAGGAAATTTCCTAAGTAGAAACAGCCCCCCTTTAAATTACATGCTTATAATACATTATCTTTATTACTAAGCGTTTCAAAAAGAATCCTATTAGCTACCTACACTATAACGCCTGTTAGCTAAATTATACCACTTAATGTATAGCTAAGAGATAGTTAAGAGATATATATTTAAAGTTTAAATTACTTAGATTAACTTATAAAAAAGCTAATTAACTTAATTATATTACCTTAAGGCTTTAACTGGTTATACTAGTTAAACCGTATTAACAGAGTAAGTTAGCTCCGCCAGAAATGGTAATACAGATTTAATATTAATTACAAGCTTAAAAATCTCTATATTAAGTGATAAGATAACTTTACTAACTGTTAGCTTAACGTAAAAAGTATATTGAAAAAATAAACGTACTTAATATAATAAGTTATAAAGGTCATTAGAGTATAATGTTACAAATCTAAGCCTAACACGACATAAACTTAAACATTCTTAAAAGTTAATTATCTAACGGTAATGCTTAAGTGGAATAAGAAAACGGTTCTTACGTGGTGAGGGAGACTGACTGTTATATGTAATGGACCGGTCTTAAAACTTAGCCTATCCCTGTAAATGTAGTTATAGTAACTATAGCCGGGACAAGTTTCTAAACCCACTTCGGCTTAGGCGACCCTCAGTGCAGCTCACCCCTAGCTTAAGATTTGCGACTAATACGGACTCGGATAGAAAAAATTGTCGGGTAAGATTATATAGGTAGTCCACCCCGTTCCCTATTATAGCTTTGCTATCTGTCAGAGGCTCTTGCAGAAGGACTTGCTTCTGCAAGATTCAGTTTATTAAATACTGTAACTTATAGAACTCAACAGTCTTAATAATATTATTTCCCTTTGTGAAAAGCTACCTTATAATGCTGTTACAGAAGCTTATGCCTATAATTACTACTATTAGTTCCGTAGTGAAGAGTACAATTGAAGAAGCTACTAGTGTGATAGGGACTGGACCGGACCGACCCATCAGGGTTAGGGTTATATTAGATAAGCTCTCCACTATCATCCGGGTCTGGTTGATTTCCGAGAAATAAAATGAGGGTCCGGGTGTTGAATTTGACGTGGTCACCAGAAACGCGGTAATTGGAAGCCGTTCAAAGTGTTGTATTGGAGAAGCTCGCAGAGCAACCGTGAGCACGTAAAGCGCGGACAAGCCGCGCCACCGCTGCTTACCTAAACAGTCGGTTGAATTTGACACCGGGGACTCCTGTGCTACGCCGCGGCAAGCAGGACTTCCTGTTAGAGCAGCGTAACTTTTCAATTCGGGAGTAGCTAATGCACTAAGAACAAGACATGACTACCCTAGAGTACCATCTGATAAGGGGTGATACTGGGCAATTCCATTCCGGCAAGGTTCCCCCCATTTACTGCAATGCGGGTGTCGGTGTGGGGTAGAATCATTCCGTCTTACGAACATGGCTGTCTGTGGACCATTTGTATGCACCGTGACCAGAACATCCAGAGCAATATTGAGCATTTTAAGGGAGTCTACCATTAGATGATATTACACGAGCTTGGGGAGATCAGGCTGGCATACTGACCTATCACAACGCGATTCCCAGGTCCACCACAATCGGGTCGGGCAAGCACTTAGGGAAACAGACAAGCATATAAAGCACAAATTTCAAGGCCATTTACGTAGCCACCAATGTGCTGTCCATTTGCTCAACAACCTGTTTCATTCCACCAACCTGACCATATATGCCAAGAGCTTCCTCATCACTCATAGTATGCGCCGCTTCCTCACCGCTATAGTGGGAGGGCTTTTGCTCTCGTTCGTCCCAGTGATTTCTGGGCAAAACACGACGGACCAAGACTTCAATAAGCGGCGAACTCTATCGGTCGGGATTGTAAGCGCTAATCTGCACAAGGGCCCTCATGGTCTCGACCATTCTGACTTGAATAGGTCATCTATCCCGGCTGGGAGCCTCTGGATGTCTTTGGCCCTTTGCAGCTCCTATTCTCGGTAAGAGGTTTCTTCTTTTTTTGCGTGAGGAAAGGAGAAAGACAGGGACAAGAGAGAGTCAGAGAGACAGCCATGTGCCGATGTTGTTCCCTACAAGGATTTCTGAGACATGTATACATAGGTATCCTCCAGTTACAAGATGACGATGTCTATCATAGCTAAGGAAGCAGGTCCCGTCTCCGCTGGCTACCCACCTCATGTCATGGTTCCGGGCCAACCACCAACGGATTTTGGCTATATGCTACAGCCCAAGCTCGTCGCTACCCATAGCTTTCGCGATGCACCGGCCCTCGACGTAGTGCTGGTGCCGGGCGGTTACGGTCCCTTGACGCTCGAGCAAAACAACGACACCGCCATTGAGGCGTTTCTGCGGAACCGCTTTGATTCTCTCGATTACCTCCTTAGCGTGTGTACGGGAAGTGCGATCCTCGCATCCTCCGGCCTCCTCAATGGTCGCCGAGCAACAACAAATAAGCGCCTCTGGGGATGGGTGACGACCCACGGCCAGAATGTGGCATGGATTCCAAGCGCCAGATGGACGCAGGACGGCAAGATTTGGACTAGTTCCGGTGTGGCAGCTGGTACGGAGCCCCCCAGTCCGCCCCCGTCCACAAAATGTGCAAGCTGTGGAAAAGGCTAACGGTTAGGCAAGGTATCGATATGATGTATGCCTTTTTGAAGCACTTGTATGGCGAGGGTGACCCCGTCGTTGTTGCGACAATGAATGGCATCGAGTACGCCCCACATACCGATCCAAACTGGGATCCCTTTTCCATTATCCATAATGTATGTCCTCGTTCTCTCCGCGATGAACAGCAGCATCCAAGCTAATGGACTAGGTACCTGGACACGTGAATGGCAGCTTAGAGAGCTGCGTCAAGCCGGTCGATAGCTATTTGTAGAACGGTAGTAATGGAGGCCCATAGGCCGAGCTTCCCAGTTTGATGCAGACAGGATTACTCGGCTTGGTGGAATTAGGTAAACGCTGTTCCCGGCGATTACCACCAACTCACTACCGAATCAAATGCGAGTGCACTCTATCGGATCCGAAGAAGTCTGTGATTGGCACCCTGTTGCCCTTTCCCAAGGAGAAATTCAGAATTTAGACCAGCAGTTCCCACGGCGCCCGACTCAGAAAGCTGGGAATCAGAGTCGGACGACTCGCTAGGCCCTTACGAAACCAAGCAGTTGCAACTTCGTTTACCTGCCGCAGCCCAGCCAATCCTACCACGCCCCACGCCCGTCGATGTCTCGCACCCAGGCGACAAGCTATACGAATATATTCGGCGCTGAAGCTAAAGCCAAAACGCTTCGTGGTCCGCCCAGGCGACCGGAGTGGAAGAAGAAAGGAAGTTGGGGAACGAGGGGAAAAGAATATCATCTGCGCCTTGTCGATGCCTCTGGAACAGCGTCCTCATTTCCGATGCGGGCACCCGCCTTTCCGAGGTGAGAGAAAAGACGTCGGAACCGCTATGTGGCTTCCACTCCAAGGCTGGCTCAGGGCCAGGTGGGAGCGTCCTCGGCTTGGCAGCGTATGTCGTAGCTGGGGTCGCGGCACTCGACGCTGAAGCTGTCGAGGCAGGCTTGGCCGTCGTGGGGATCTTGCTGCTGCTGCCACTCGGACAGGTAGGGTTCTATATCGGCTTACAAAATCTTGACGTGTTCGCACAGACGAACGGCGCCATGGCGGCCTAAGCACGGATGGGCATTATAGTTGCTGCCGCTGCTGTAGTTATCGCAGTGGAGGCGGAGAGGAGACGTTAATACGACTGGGCACTCGTAAGGGCATTAAAGCCAGCCAGTGTCTGGGTTGTTAGGAGCACCGGGCCGGAGCATACGGCATTTATCGCACATTCCATCTTTTTGGATTCGGTGCTAAAGTTCTTCCCTTAGGTCTTTCGGAAAGCGGTCCACCATCTCGAAATGACCTTCCAAATTTCCGGGTCATCGATAATCCGCCGAAACCTCCTTGCTACACGCTAGAGACAGAGCATGGTAAGCTGATCATCTCCTAGGCAGCGAAGAACCTAAAGCACAAGCTCATCGGGCAATCGGTTGATGGGCCTGTGGTTCACGTTGTGCACATGGGCCGCTACTAAGGGGTCCATCCCAGCGCTCTCCCGTTCTTATAGGCTGAGGGGCATTTGCTGAGAGTAACAGTGGTGGTGTTCATATTCCTTTTTAACCTGTTAGCCGCATCCGCTTCGTTAATCTCATCGCCGCTGTCAGCTTTGTCTGTTTCGGCTTCTCGGCGTCCATATGGATAGGCCTTTTTTATCCACGCTATAAGGGTAGCCATTTTTACGGATGGGGATGCGCTGAAATAGTAACGGTTAACCTGGGAACGTCCGCACTGGCAGAGTGCAGAGTCTAAGCAGACTGACTGGCCGGTAGTAATACTCTAGTGGTAAAAGCTAAAAAGACTTGCTGACGTAAATGTATTACGCTATTATAAACTCTAACGTCGTGACTTCTCGTGCTACCTTATTTCTTTAACTATCGAGTTACGTCTAAAAGCTGGGTCGCACAACGGTCTCGATAAACTTAATTTAGCTAAGGCAAGAAGAGAAAATAGGAAACTACCGGCGAAAAAGTAACTAGATATATGTATATGAAAAGCGAGCGGTGTGTTCTCACATTTCTTAGAAAGGGGCATTTATCTCAATATCTCCCTAGCGACTCGATATTATAGACGGTTACAAGTGTTAAGTGTTATAAACCTTGATCCGCCTATTGAGTTATCTAGCATAAGCTAGTACAGACAGTACCGTGTCGACTTTACGGCGGCAGTACCCGCTAGTAGTAGTAGTGAGAAATGTAAGTCTGTATACCTCTTTACTTGTCTTACATCCTCCAGCCGCTTAATGTTAGCTATTTCAGCCCCCTCGCAATAGCATACGGCAAGCAGATCGAAGGGATAGTGCGGGTAAGTATTACTTACATTACTAAAGAGGACTTCTTTCCTACATTTTACACAGCTTTCTAAGCCGCTTTACCACTTAAAAACATCTAAGGAAATGTTTAAGGTACTAGACTTATTCTATTAGATCCCGAGAAGTTGATCTTCTAGCTCGACATCTGGCTGAAGATACTAACCCCCTCTAAATCGCGGCCTCGGAGTGCCTATATTTAAGTTTCTAAGGCCCCGAATAACCTTACCGAAGCCTCCTTGCAGTCTACCCTTATTAATAATCGGATTACCTGGTATTAAAATAACTTTCTAATTAAGATTGTAAGGGCAGTTAATATCCTTACAAAAGGTACGTCGAAGATCATATACAAGATAGCGTTGATGTAAGCGGAGATCCGGGACGTATGGGCAGCAAAAGAAGCACTAAGTAAGTGCTAGAGAGCGAAAAAATAACGGCTGCGTTAAGGAGGATCGCTTTCTGTACAGGATATATAGGATTTACAGGGTCAGAATACAGGGTTAAAGAGGTTGAAGTGCAGATTATGAAGGAAACGCAAGCGGGTAGTTGTCGGAAGCTAAGGTTCGAGACGCGCGCACGGCATTATGGCACTTTCGTATGTGGACCACGTTATAGTAAATACAGTATTTGCAATATCCTAACGTTATCTTTATATATGGGACTAGTTCTAGGCCGCCTTGGCTAGAGTTAAAGCAATTCGCAGGCTGTAGTGCAGTCTGCCGAAAATGGTGGGTAGGGTGAGTAAAAGTGAGCTAGCCTAAGCGAATCCTAATCAGGGACTGAGCCGAGCCTGAGCCAAGGTGAGCAACGTCACGTCGGCGAGGTGCGAAGAAGGAAATTTTGTGTGCCCAGATTCGTCGCATAAAACAACGATTACAGTGGGCTTTAACTATTTGGACTGTTTAGAAATATATTACGGGAGCGATAAGCTTATCAGTATCACTATTAAGGAGTCAGGTGTCTCCCGTAGTAAGTTATTTATCAATGATAAATATAAAGCCATCGCTGGCACTCCTAGCTTAGACAGATCTAGAGGCTACCATCAACCAGTATCTGGAGCAGACTAACAATTTCGCGTCCAGGCAAAAACTCGAGCAGCTTAGGGAAGCGAGCGCCGAGGCCCTGGGTATCATGCGACAATACTTGTCCACCTAGGAAGAGCATCCCCAAATCGAAAGTATAGTTGTCGAGTTTTAGGAATTGGTCGAGGATTTCCCGTACATCCGCATTCCAGGGGAAGATGGACTTGATGCTATCAGCGAGGAAGTGAACTGTGTTATCGTGCACCGGGTTCACGAATTCGCGAAGGAGACCCGGCTTCGGGCAGATGTTAAATAACGCCTAGAAGAGAGGATTCTTGAGATAAAACACCGCACCTACCTCTGGGTGTGCCTCGTATTTGACTTTTTGAGATCCGGCTTTAAAAAGACAAAGAAGGGCGTCGAGGACAGCATCGCAAATCTCCCGGAAAATGCCAATCAGGCCTACGAAAGGATCCTCAGCAAATCTCACAACGACCCAATGGTTTAAAAAGCGTTAAGTATTATCCTGGTCGCAAACCGTCCGCTTACTTTGGCGGAAATAAATATCGCCATCAACGTTGACACCTTGACCCACAAGGCCTCGGACATCGACTTGGAGGATGAGGAAGATTTCCGAGCGCGTCTCAGGCATCTTTGTGGGCTATTCGTCTCGGTCTATCACGGAAAAGTCTATTTCCTCCACCAGACCGCCCGAGAATCTCTCCTTGCCCGCATCGAACCACTGTCGGGAAGTCCACCAACGTCGAGTTCACTCTTTCACGGTCAGCAGCGCTCATCAAGCTGTAGCTGAGGTGTGCGTGATCTACCTTGACTTGTTCAATTCAAGCGAGGATCCGCCCGCTGGGCGAAATGAGGAATTCTTAGACTACTCGGCAAAAAATTAGGGTCGTCATTTCCGCGACGCTACAGTCGACGGTCCTAGCAGCCTCATTGATCCCGTCTTCAGGATCTATGACAAGCAGCTAGAAGCGTTTCCTGTTTGGTACCCGATTTATCAGCGATACTCCCGTGAACCTCCAAAATTGCAGCCCGTCTGATCCAGACCCACTCCACCTCGCGGCGTATTTTGGCCATGTAGCAATTGCCGGGCTTTTGCTAAGAAGAGGGGCTGATCTCGAAGCAAAAGACTCCGAGTCCGGGCGGACGCCACTCAACTGGGCTATTGACTGAACTCCTCTTGTTGAACATTTTCTCAATAAAGGAGCCGACATCGAAACAAAGGATTCGACGTGCTGCCGAACTCCACTTTCTTATGCTGCTCTTTATGGGCAAGATGATAGTGTTAGACTTCTCCTCGATAGGGGCGCCGACATGACGGCAAAGGATTCAAAGTACGCCGCAACACCACTTGCCTGGGCCGCTGAGAAAGGCCATGAGGAAAGTCTCAGGCTTCTGCTTAATAGAGGAGCTGAAATTGAAGCCAAGGATATGTTTAGCCGAACACCACTCAGCTATGTCGCTGGAAAGGGCTATAGGAGCATTATTGCACTCCTGCTAAAAAAGGTGCCGCGCTTGAGACGAAGCATTTACGGGGCCAAACACCACTTTGGTGGGCTTATCGAATGGATCAGATGGCTACGGTAGAAATGTTGCCCGATGAGGGAGCCGGTCTGTAGGAAAGAGACTCATTGGGCAAAAGACCACTTCTTATGGCTGCTGAAAACGCCTGTGGGGATATTATCAAGGTTTTGCTTGATAGAGGGGCTGATATCGAAGCGAAGGATATGTTCGGCCGAACACCACTTATTATGGCTACCGAAATGGGCCATACGCGTATAGTCGAGGTTCTACCCGGAAAGGGGGCTGATTTTGAATGGAAGAATTCATGCGGCCAAACAGCACTTAGCTAGGCCGCTAAAACGGGTGATGAGGATATTGCTGTGCTTCTGCTCTTTGAAGGAGTTGAACGTGAGACGAAGGATTTACAGGGTCAAGCCCCACTCGATTAGGCTACTAAAAGGGTCACACAGCTGTTGTTGAACTTTTGCGGGATACATATATCACCGAATACTCGCAGTGGTAGTGGTAGCGAGATTGGGATGCTGACTCGTGGTGGGAGGAGGCGCGGATTTTGGATACTAGAACTAGAGGGTGAGCAAGTGGTGGAGTAGTCTGCAGGCGGGCTGCTTGTGGTTGACCAGGTTGACGTTCAACATAACCCTGTGGCGCTTGCATCCCCAAGAGAGTGCCACTTAACTGAAGTTGACGGTGGGAGATGTGGCATGGATGTCGGTCCGTCGAAATTTAATACTAGACAAGGGATTGAATACTATAAGGAAGATTCGAACATACAAATCAACTGTCCAGAACTTTTGGGACTGATTGTCACCTTACTATGTACTTACTTATTGTCGTTTGTCGCCCATGGACCATTCTTTGTTCATTGAGCAACACGAACTGACCACGATGGACATAACGCTCGGGATTATTGACAACCGCACACTCTCCTCGCGTTCCGCTGGACTTTGACCTCCATTCGTATCTTTGCCCCCTCCCCTGGCTCAAACTTTCTGGTCCGTCCAAACCTCGATATTGGAGATTTGAAGAGAAGTTGCCCAGTTCCCTCTCCACACATTCGGCTCGTATACATAGCCATCACCACTATCACCAACACTATTACCACTCTTGGCAACCTCAATTTGATGGGTGATATCAACAGCTCGTAACCCATCCTTCAGCTCCAGCACCACACCGCCATCACCACCAAGCTGTCCAAACAGCACTGTATCTCTGTCAGTCACCGTCCAACCCGGCTTGCCAACCACGCCTCGAAAGACGTCTTGGACCGGAGCGAGCTGGAAGATGACACACCGCTCCTGACCCACAAACGATGGGATAACATTTGTCTGAATACTGGCCCCATCTTGCTTGGGCTTGTAGCTAAAAACGCCAAAAACGTACGCCCTCCCATCATTTTCCTCTTCCTTGGGTGATTGCGCCGAAAACACCAGCATGGCCTCCTCGGGAATGGCTTCTATCGCTCCGATGAGCTCGGAGGATGTCTTTGGGAGGTTATACGTATCAGTGGCCGAATAGTGCAACGTCCGGCGGAACGAGGCAAAGTCGATGGATCCGCCGAGGAAAGTGGCCAGCTGGCTCAGGAGCGGCATGGTAAGTGGTGTGCCGCTGGGCAGCGGGCTGGGTGCGTCGAAGAAGTACGAGATGCCGGGCCCGCGCTTGTCGAGGAATATGGTGGAGATGATATGGTATAGCGGGTCGAGCAGGTATGGCGCGATGTTTTTCAAGGCGTGGTCGAACATTGGCCAGGTGATGACGGAGGGCGTTGCATCTTTTCCATCTAGGTTGAGGTTTTGGTGAGGGCGATAGAAAGCAGCGCAGACGGATCGCGCGGCGGTATTAAATTGGGATAAATCCAGGTTGCCGTTGTCGTCGCGGTAGTCGGCTGGCTGTGTGAATTGCAAGGCTATGAGAACCTTGGTGAGAGCCACGAAACGGTCGACGGGGATGCCGAGGGCGTAGAGCTCATCGAGGTCATGCTCTGCCGCGAGTTGCTTTGCCACGGAGCGGAAGTCATCGCGGTGGACCGGGGAGTAGCGAGGGTCGTACGTGATTTGCGTGCCGTAGAGCACGTCCAGGAGGTCGTGGTAGATCTCGTCGCCGTCGTCGTCGTGGTTGAGGGCGCAGTATTCCCGGCGGGACTCGTATTCCACCTCGAAGGCGTTGTACAGCGCCAGCCGACGGGCGCTTTCCGCGTCGTAGTGCGGCTTCAAGGTGGGGTCTAGCCGTGAGGCTAGACTTTGGAAGATCAGTCGGCGGTGGTCGGCTTTGCTCCGCTGCCGTGAGATGTTGCCTTCTTCCACGAGGTATCCGTAGTTGTCTGGGATGATCCACGCCAAGGCCCGGGCGAGCTGTGCGGGAGAGAGGCCGTCGCTGGGTGAGACGGTGGCGGTTGAGGAGGGGAATGGCAGCGTGCTGAGATATGCTAGACTCGAAAACAGGATCTGGCCGGCGGCGGCGCCGTCCTGAGACCGCGGGAAATCCGCTTTGGTCTGAAGAAGGGAGATAAACGCGGCCTCGGTCAAACGAGTTTCTGATGCCGTTGGTTCACAGTCGAACGCAAACGAGCAGCTGCCCTTCAATGCCTTGTCCGCCCGTTCCCAGACAGCCTCCTTGCTCAGCGCACCTTGCGCAACCCAGTCGCCGATTCGCTTGGCGGACCAACTGTTCTCCATGCTGGGGCTGGGCTTTGAGTTGCGCGGATTGCCAGTGGGGAAGTGTGTTGGGTGCGAGCTGCTGATATTGAAACGGCGCAGTGGAGATGAGAAAGTGGAGAAAGATTGCGGATAAATGCTGATGGCCGAGTGAGACTCTGTGGGCACGGGCAGTCCAATAGTTACGAAGCCTCCAAACCATAACGAAGCCCCCAAACCATAACGAAGCCCCCAAACTATATAGTTCTGTCCTACGTTGAGTAGCCTGAAAGGTGTATGACTCACGCGGTGAGACATGGGGCAAAGGGTATTCTTGGACAAATCCCCCTAGTTTTTAAGTCCCCCGATTACTCAAGCGGGTTCACTGTGCTGAATCAAATTGGCTGGCGGTCAGGACGGATTAGCCAACTTCAATACGGGAAACACTAGTTTTTTAGGCATGTCAGGTAGGGTAGGTACCCAAGCTGCACCCAGCTCACCATGCTCGGACAGGTTTTCTACTTGATTGAGAAGTATGTCTCAGAGCTTGCATACTTCGGAGGGCCATACATAGAGTGTGTAATAGAAGGCGAAATATGCGGCTGTCGGGATGGACGGAATGGACCCACGGGTGTTAGTCACAGCCCGGGCCTAAACCGGGCAGAGGCACAGTTACAGTGCTCGTATATAGGCTATAATCCTAATCTCACTAGATAATCAATTATCGGGCGTCTTTTTGCGCGACTTCTCCAATACGGACTCAAAGGAGTATAGCACCCATGCGCGCACCTGCAGTGAGAAATAATTCCTGGTAGTCCTTAAGGTAGTCATTAGGGCAAGGCGTTTTAGTGTTTCGCTCAGCACCTTTGCTGCCACCGTGATACCGCTGCAGGTGAGGTAAGCTCATTTCGTAGGAGATAGGTCAGCCTGCGGCGTGGTTGCTGCAACATGCGTCCCGGTCAGCATGCCGCTGAACTGAAGAGATGTCCATAGTAAGCTGGGCAGAGGTCATTGAAAGGGCTATTCTAGATGTCAGCTGGTATTCGTTCGTGCGACAGAATGAGATATAAGATGGCAGGCATTTTCTCCTTTTTGTCTATGTCAATCGTTAACTCTCTACCGCCCGAGTCTACACCTCGTATCACCAGTCCCATTACTATCTTACCTAACTTCTGAAGTCTTTTAACTCAACATGAAATTCTCACACATCCTCTCTGCCTTTCTGGCCACGCTCGTCGTCGCAAGTCCCATCGATGATCGCCACGCGCAAGTGGCCAACCAGCTCCTAGAGGTAGCCCAACGCGACGTCTACGAGTTATCCCCACGTGCTGTCCCCAACGAAGACACAGCCGAGTACACGGCCGCTATCAAGGCACACACGCCTCTCGTGAACGGGGAGTACTACTGGTTCTGGCTCCAATGGCCCCGCGGCGCCATCGGCGACGGCGATGGCGAGTCGGCCGCCGAGATCAAGGCGCTGCGCGACGCGCTCGGCTTCGACCACATCGGCGTTGTGGTGGGCCAGATCAAGGAGGCGACCAAGGGCAAAGGAAAGAACGAAGTGCTCACGCGCGACTTTGTGGCCGAGCTGCACCACATGATTGAGGTGGATGGCACCACAAACACCGGCATCATCCAGCGCAGATACGAGTGGAAGAAGGACAGCGGCAAGGTCCTCGTCTGGGGAGGCGGGACCTCCGGCTCCAAGGCTACTGCGGCCAAGAAATTTGCAAAGGCTTGGACCGACACCCCAGCTCAGAAGACCTACAACGTCAAGACGAACAACTGCGACACCTTTGCTAAGGCTGTTAAGGGTAAACTCTGAGGGCATTTCGACAGGCGAGCTGCCATTTGTGACCGTATTATGTTTGAAGAATGATAGTGATAGTGTTGTTGGTAGTGCTTTTGGATAGTCAGATTTATAGATGACGAATTTACCTAGGCTGCCTGGCCCGATGCCAGTTTATAAAACTTAAGCTTAATTTCTAATAAATAAATAAAAAACCCTACGGTAAAGGTAATACTGACTTGGAGCGAGCCCCTAAAAGGCCGTTACTAGCCGTAGGTTGGCTGCAGAGGTTGTAGAGTTTGGCTCCATAGGGGCCATATTTAGTAGATGGCTAGTGCGCACGCACTGGGTAAATTTCGATCGCGCGCGCTGCGTACGTGCACTTCTTACTTTTAATAAATTATTCCACCTTATGGTTCGATCACTAACAGTAGCCTTCAGCTACTATTTTCTATAATATACTTATTACAACCTACACCTGGCACAGACCTAAAGGACTAGTCAGGTTAAGATAAAGCGTATAACAAGACACTAAAGACAAGGGAAGCATTCTAAAGATAGCTTATTAAGCTAGCACTCCTAAACAGGAGTATAACATCACTGTAAGTCGCTATTACTATAACGCATAAAGGTAAATCTAAATAATAAGATATACATAAATGTTAATTTCTAGCTACTAAGTGCCCTGTAGGCTCCCTGTAACCACTAGTCGAATCTTCTAGAACCCAGAGGTTTCTAGAGGATTCTAACCCACTCTAAGGCTCCCTAGGGCCCCTGGAGTACCTCGAACCTTCTGTAATTCAGACAGGTAGAACCCCCTTGAATCCAGTGGAGCTACTGCTCCATAGAATCAACTAGATGTGACGACCCTGCAGGCCGTCACTTGGGCCGGGGCGGCCCGACGAATCCCCCGCAAGAGGAACAGTGTAGGAAGACAGTGCACACTGTCTTGCGCACTGGGCCAGGGGTGCAAAGACCCGAAGCCCCTACGACCAGTAAGAAAGAGCTTGGTGGCCCACAGGGACTGACAACACCAAGCACCGTTCGGTTGACTGCTTGTTTGTTTGCTTCCTACAGCGCTTACAGCGCCGTAGTTAGCTTAGACCAGTACTGCACTTCTTCCTTTGAGACACAGCTCTGTACTACAGGCCTGTGGGTTCTTGAAGTTCAACAACTAACAAACTTTTCTTTAGGCTAACCACTAATACAGGCGCTGTAGAAAGCCCTGACTATATATAGGCCGGAACGGTAGCAGATTATAGTATTAAAGATATTTCCCGGAACGCGATCGCAAAGAGTATTCCACTATAAGTCAGGGCTATCACGGCTGTTAAAAAATGTGTACCTAACCCAGACCTCTTTATAGTTAAAGTTATAGAAGAGAGTATAGAACTGGCAGTTCTGTAATATAGAGGGGAAGGCGAGCTGTCTTCCTCGACGCCCTTGGCCGCTGCAAAGAAGAAGAAAAAGAGAAGACGGGGCAAGAACAAGGGCAACGAGGAGCCGGTCGATCTGCGCAAGCGAACCTGGGACGGTATCTCGACAGCGCCAGCATCAGAATGTATTCATAGCAACGTCGACATAAAGCACGTTAAAATAGAGATGTGAAATAAGAGAGATTATGCGCTTACTAAAAGGTAGCCACCATTTAACTACGTTAAAAGCGCAGTTTTACTGGTTTAAAGATATCTATAGGTTTCATTATCAAACTCCTCAGCTTTAATCAAATCGCGGCATATGCCCTAAAGCTGAGCGAAGGTGATGTTGCCATTGATTAAGGCCATCGTTAAAGGCAATCGCGATCAGACTGTTGCAGGTTGAAAATTACCGATTAACGAAGGAAGACTCGGATGAGAACGAGGATGTGACGCACGGAGCCGTTCTGGGTGAATAGTCTTGATTGTCGAAGATAGAAAGCTTGCAGGTGGAATGGAGGCCTACCTCCAAGCGAGGACTATTTAAGGAGGCTAGCTATGAACACAGGGCACCATGTGGCCCATACGCGCACATACCTATTGCCAGATGGTACGGCATGCCAGGTGCCGTCACAGAGGACAACAAAACGGGAGAGTGGGAGTTCTTACTTGGCGAGGGAAGAGGGGCCATTGTGGGGGTAAACTTGCCTTTTGGAGGAAACGCTCTCGACACTTTGGCTAGGAAAAGTGACGGGAACCAGGCGAGTCTGAAATTCCGCATCATGTCGCGCGGTTCAAGCAACCACAACCACCCTTCACCCTTCCCGAGAGGGTGCTCTGTGAGATCACGACGGAGCAGTCGCGTGAACTGCTGCCCGTAGGCGTCCAATAGCTGCCTGGCACTATCGCCGCCCAAGACTCAAAAGTGAGGATATACGAATGGGACGAGGGAAACAAAATCGCTACGCAACAAGCACCTCTTGCCCCGACCTTCCGTTCCGAATACCCCGCCGTGATGGGTTTAGGAGTCCAGAATCTACTGGTCGAACTCACTATGTCGCCGAGGTGGCTTGGGCCGCGCGATCGCGAGGCGCGCGCCGACGGCCGAGAATTCGATACGACGGGGCCTAGTGGGATCAGGTGGTATATAGAGATAGCGCGGGAATCATGGGCGGTTTCCGGTGCGAGGTCCGGAACAACGTAATTGGGGTGACACAGCGGCCTGGGAGATATCAACTCCTAGGCACAATCACATTTGAGTCTTAAAATGCTGTCACGTTTCATACAAGGTTTGGAGTTCCTACATCTCTAACACCTCCAGGCCTCGTTACGCCATGGATCACAGAAATTTTATAGTCCATTGCTCGTGCCAATTTCCTTGTGGGCGAGAGGGGGATAAGGCAGTATGAAATCTTGACCGCGCCGCTTGGGAAATAGTGGGAGGGCATATCGAGCCTGTTGAAGAACGCGGGGGTGAATTGGGCCTGGTAAAAGTAGAGGCCCTGAGTGCCCGATGGCCGAGCAAGAAGATAGACCTAGAACTGGTTGGTCACAATCCGGACGATCGGTTGTGCTATCCACGTACCTTGATGCGTGTAGTAGCCTCTGGGGTAACCTCTTCGTCTTGCGACGCGGCTAGGACCGGAGAATCCCTCGTTACTACTTGTGCAAGCACAACCAAGACAGCTGTGATATATGGGTCTTCAACCTCCTTGATTGGATTCAGTCGGCGCTGTATCTTCTGTCGAAGGCGAGCGAGGGGTAGATTAGGTGTGTTGTCGCCAGAGACTTTGATGGACGTATTGCTACGTGTGAGAAATATGTATTAAATGACCTGATTGGAGTTCTTCCGCTTTCCTCCCTCCTTCGGCTAAAATAACTAACCACCCCCATTAGTAGGGCCACGACTCGCCCATCATCCGGCCGAGTATAGACCGACGTCGGGGGACTCGGAGTCGCAGCTCTCGTTCAAGTCTTTGGTCTCCAAGGTATCGGCGGAGCCAACACATCTTTGCCCTGCCTGCCCGCGTACGTCCCCTCCCCTCCCCGTGCCGGCCTCAATTCGCACTATTCTTAACCTCGATAGCGACCCCAGGGTTGAGAGGCCCCTCCTCATGCCACCACACCAGCTCTGCTGCTAACTGGATGGGAGGAGGGGACCTAGGGGTTGGGGTCGGCGGCCGCTGTTCTTATCCTCAGAGGCGGGAACTGATAGCCCTTAGGATCCGGGCGTGGCCGCATCCCACCAGCCTTCCTCGCTCTCGGCTGCGTTCAGTTGGTCTCTCCCAGAGTTGTAATACCTACGTATACTAAACCTGCAATTGCCAGTTAACTCGGCTAGTTGTGGCTTGAGTCTTGTCCTATGTCGGGTCGGCTGTATCTGTTTGTTAAAGGTAGTAGACTCGTCAGGTCGCAGTATGCCGGGATGACCCGTCGTTCTCGCGCCCCTTGAGATGAAAGCCTGCGCTGTGAAGAGATGGTGTTGGTAGTCAGTCCATGGATAGAGGAGGAAGGGGGGATGCACTCAAATATTATGATAAATCTCGAGCATCGCCTCGTGTTTGGCAAGGTAGTGTGGGGGTAGTCGTTTCCGTAAAAATGGTGTAGGCAGATGGAGAGCGATTATTGTGCAGGTCTTTGGCTCGCTCTCGTCTCGCCCTTCTCTTCTGCTCGTCCGAACTCTTCTTGACCTCGAGGGCGACGGGACCGAACTTGAACGTATGCTCTCGTGCGTCGGTCACGCACACGGGCGCGCTCTGCACTGGTTGGATCTGTATGGCGACAGCGGCGATTGCGTTGATGTCGTCGTTGTTGCTGTCGTCGCCTTCGGAAAGCAGACCTGTTGGATCGGCTACCAGTAAGGCTTAGATAAAATATGAAGATGTTGGGGTTTCAAACCGCTGGCCCTGGGTCGTAATTTCGGCCCGGCAGCTAAACGGGTCTTGCGCGCCGCGCGGTTACTTCTTCACTTTAATTGGTCACAGCCCGGCGGCTTTTGCTCCCCGTTCTCTACACGTTTCAAGTCTTGATTTCTCTGATTTCTCTCTCTAACCATGAAAGTGCTGCAAACCTTGCACCCGCGTCGGATTCCCATTGATCATCTCGATACCCTTGAAAACTTTGACGCTGTTGCGCATCCTCTGGAAAGCATTTTGCATCGATGCGCTATCTCGGCAGGATTATAAGAGCGATAAAGACAGTCAAGTTACGCCCTCCCCACACGAGTCCCGCACGCAACTAGCCATTATGATACCTAAGCCGAAACGACTGTACATTGCTTCCGTCGCTATATGCGTCATGCTGTATATTTTTTGGAGCTTTGGACTTGTATTTCCTTGGATCCGCGAGCAATGGGCACCAGGTACGGCGTGTCTAAATAGTCAAGACTACCTAAACAGCTGACACAGGACTTAGATACATACAGATGGCGAATAGTAGAGCAACACTACCCGTTAACGTCATTTCGGCCTTTACCGACGGGAAAGCCAAAGCACCTCCCGGCCGTCCAGGCAAACTTCCCGGCCGAGACATCAGAGGCGAGAGAGACCCGGCTACGACGTCAAGCTGCCATCAAAGATGCCTTTCTCCGCTGCTGGAGGACATACAAGGAGCACGCGTGGCTGCATGATGAGGTAACGCCTATCAGCACGATGCCGAAGGACAGTTTCGGGGGCTGGGGCGCAACACTGGTAGACTCCCTCGACACCTTGTGGATTATGGACCTCCGAGATGAGTTTGACATGGCCGTCAATGCCGTTTACAACAATATTTCCTTCGAAACCACAACCACCAACCCCATCAGCGTGTTTGAAACGTCGATCCGTTTTCTCGGTGGCCTCCTTTCAGCCTACGACCTTAGCGGCGACGACCGCCTTTTATCTAAGGCACGCGATGTTGGAGATATGCTGTATAAGGCGTTCGATACACCATCTCGGCTGCCCATTCCTAAGTGGGATTTTCATGCCGCAGAGCGGGGAGATAAGCAGTCTGACCCTACGGGATTACTTCTGGCCGAGCTAGGCTCTCATGCCATGGAGTTTACTCGGCTCAGTCTGCTGACTAAGGACCCAAAGTATTACGAGACTATAGCTTGTATCACGGACCTTCTCAGTAAGACGCAGATGAAGACCAAGGTGCCCGGCCTTTGGCCGACCAAAGTCGGAAACACGGTGGACACGATCGATTCAGGACACGAGTACACCCTCGGCGCCGAGGCGGATAGTACCTTTGAGT
>Ga0247758_1001077_pt1 | contig 22476 bp, 21 predicted proteins | sample UWRJL156409C4_FD_180950 | JGI IMG/M metagenome (GOLD analysis project Ga0247758, IMG submission 180950) | Plant litter microbial communities from Arlington Agricultural Research Station in Wisconsin, United States - UWRJ-L156-409C-4 | ecosystem: Environmental > Terrestrial > Plant litter >... | reverse complement strand
CCCTCACCGACATTAGCCAGGCAGATTCCAACTTTCCTGGGCATCCAAAGTTCCTCACCCATCAATCATTTTTGGCAATGGTATACTATGGGACTCTCAGCAAGGGGTGTCAACGCTGCCGTCAACGCAAGGTAAAGGTGAGGTAAATATCTTATCTTTGCGTGGTGGCAACTGCTCTGTCCAGTAGGCCCCCTCCCTTTCCACCGCTAATCCTGTCTCCTGAGCCAGTGCGACGAGCGAAAGCCAGCCTGCCTGAGATGCGAAAAACTGAGGGTGCATTGCCCTGGCTTTCGTGACCTGGCCGATATTCTCTTTCGGGATGAGTCCGGGCGTGTCGCGGAGAGATCCCAAGCCCTCCAGTCGGCTGGGATACCGCCGTGCGGACCGGAATCGGAGTCACAAGTTATTGGCTCCGGCTCCGTCACCGCTCGTGGGAACCCCCAGTGCTTTCTTCCCCTGGTGATGCGGCAGCCGCTTTCCCTGCCGCTTGGCCAAACTGCAGCCAACTTTTACTTTACCAATTTTTCGTACGGTGGGCCTCCACTTTCTTCAGGATTTTACTCTTGGGTCGCCGGGGTCTATGCCGAGCGGAGCGAACCCGTGTCCACGATAATTGAGGCCATCGGCATGTCAGCCATATCTAACACTCGATACGCACCGGACATTGCGGCTCGGGCCAGAGACAACTATGGCCGCGCGCTGGCCGCAACGACCAGGGCCCTCTCCAGCCCGGTCGGGGCAGTTGCGGACACGACTTTGATGGCCATCCTGCTGTTGGGGCTTTACGAGGTACCAACACACACACCCTGACACCAAGGGTAGAATTAAACTTACTCTCTCGCTCTAACTCTTGGCAGTTTATCTCCTTTGAAAGCTGGGATTGCTACACTTCTTGGGATGCCCACATCCGAGGGGCTACTGCCCTCTTCCAGCTTCAAGGACAATGTAGGCCCGAGTCACCATTCACGAGATATCTCTTCGCATTGTTACGCTCGCAGTGTGTAGGTGTTAACACGGAGAGAGAAAAAAACGGGAGACTTCCACGGCTGATACAAGTAGCTCTACAGCTGCATGCAGCGAGTTACGGCGGCTCCAGATGACATCGTTCAAATGCATCAAAACTTGGCCGCCAACGCAGCAGCAGGGTGGGCTAACGGCAACCAAGACTCACCATCCCCGTTAGGACAGTTGAGTTTTCGTCTATCACACCTTCGAGCAGCAGCAAAAACAGGAGAGGTGCATGACACGGCTATATTTGACGTGGCGATGAGCATGGACCAAGACCTGGCGGCATGGGCTGTCAACATCCCGGACAGCTGGAAGTACATCGTCACTGATGGGACTGCATCGACCAGGGCACACTTCGGCAGCAACCTACGTCACGTCTACAACAGCGTCTGGGCAGCGCAGACATGGAACAACTATCGAACTCTGAGGATTCTCGTTCGGCAGCTTATCGTGCGCCATTGCGAGCCAAGCAATCTAGAGTCCCACATCACCTTGGTCCACGAGCTGTCAGCCGAGATTTGCATGTCTGCTACATGCTACGATAAGTCGCCTTGTAAGCACCAGCCACTCTTATCTGTTGAGCCTCGTCACCAGGCTGATATTCTTCCCAGTGATCATGGGTCTGATATGGCCACTGACTGTAGTGGCTGAGGAGACGCTAAACAGCTCTGGCATCCGACGTCAGGCGATACAGGAATTGCGCCACATCAGCTCCGCAATAGGACATCGCCAGGCAGGTTTGATCGCGGACATGGTGTCACAAACAATGGATGGGGCTCCCGAGCTGGAAATCCCGAGACACTGAGCAAAGGCTGAGCTGAGCCTGAGCCATCGTGGTTAATGCTGAGCTTCCCCTGATTCGTCCCTGAGCAAAGGTGATCGCCTACGCGGCTGCTGCACAACCTCAGAGGCCAGTTTTCAGTTCCCCAGGTTAATGTTTCCTTTCGATGGAAAGATAACGCGTCCCATCTCTTTTGCCATATCAGCTATTGGTCATATTTAGCAGTGCCAACAAGTCAAATTGATCTACTCGCAGCTGAAGCCCCGATTTTGAACCCCCGCAGCCGTGACCCACGCTTCTCACTAATAGGACTTTGCCCGGTCTGCGCTGTGCTTTTCGCTGTCGGATATGGCTTGCGGGAGTATGCATCATCATTCAACTACATGTACACCATCAGAAATTTGATCATTTACATCGTCAGCTAGGTGGTGACTTGCCTTTTGTCCGTCAGTATCCCTCCTTGTACCGCGATGCTTACCTACCTACCCATTGATGCTGACATATATCACGAAGCCCTCTCGTCTTGGTCGGGTGTTCTACTACGCACCATACCTTGCATCTAGCCCCTCCAGCATGGAGCTTCTAAATACACTGAGAGTTGCTCTCGCGCCTAATCCGACCTCGTCCCAACGCCAACAAGACATGGAAAAGCATCTGGTTATAGTCACCCTGGCCATACAGCTCGCGATCATTGTCATATTTGTCATCCTCGCCGGAATCTTCCACCGACGCTGCGGCACGGCCGTGTCAATGACCTCTTCGCCCTGTTTACGAACATGCTCCTGATCTTCATTCACTGCATCTACCGCGGAAGCGGAAGCGATCGAAATGTGCAAGAACCTTGTTACACAAAAATACGGGCGTGAGGTATGGTTGAGATAAGCCGCTGCCTGGAATGCTGAATGGTTTGGCTGTGAATGCTTCATCCCATGCAGAGGGCAGCGTCCCTGTAGCTGGCAGGTCTCACCCATAGCTGCATCCAATTAACAGCGGGATTCTAGCCCCTCAGCGTGCTCATCACTCATCGCTCGGAGCAGCTCAGGACCACACACAAACATGGGGTTCGCTGAAGACATATTTTGCGTGAAAATCATACAAGGTTCGCTCTTGCTGCTAACAGCTTGCCTGCCTACCTACTTGCTTGCTCTGCTACCTATTACATGTATATATTGGTCCACGGCCCGACCTAAAGCTGGGGAGAAAGAAATCCGTGATGCTCAAAAGAACAAAACTTCACTGGATCTTGCCAGTGGAGGTACATTACATTATTACATCTATAGCTCCCCCCACACTACTCCGTGTAGCGTCCAGGATACCTTTCTATACATCACTATGGGATCGGGGGTGGCGGAGTCTGCACCGCAGCGTACTCGGCAAGAATGGTAGCGCACTGCATGAATCGAATAGCCATACGCGGGCTGGACAACAAGTCGCGCGGATCGCGGATCCCAAGCTGAGCGAGATGAAATGGGGTGAGAGCGCGGTGGTTGGTAGCGTTGACATTGGCATCGTGGACACAAAGCAGCTCGACGACGCTGGGGAGACCGAGCCTAACGGCGTAGTGCAGTGCCGTCTCGCCTCTGTGATCGCGGAGCTCGAGACTTGCTCCCATGTAGAGGAGCCTGGCTAGTACCAGCTCGGCCTTCCCGCGAAGCTGTTGCCCTGGCTGCAGACGAGCTAGCAGCCTCATCAGCGGTGTGCGGCCGGTTCTGGAAGCTTGGTGGTTGACGGGGAAATCGTAGTGGATGAGAAAGTCCAGGAAGCCATCATCCGGCTCGGCATCCTGTGGGGACGGTGAACGCGGCGGCGGAGAAGGGGAAGGAGTACGGCTCTCGGGCCCACCGTCCAATGCGAAACTGCCCGCACAGATCTGGCGCGCCAGGCTCGCTTCGGCATCGTCGCCGTCGTCCTGGGGAACCGCAAGCTTTTGGTCGTTGAGCCGGCGGCAAATTGCATGGCGCAGTCTTTCGCCCCGTCGTGATTTGTGCTTCAAAAAGAACCGCCCTATGTCCCCTGGCAGCTCAACGAAAGCGGTGAGGGCGCCGAGTGGAAATGAAGGGCGGGCAACCAGCCGGCTGAGGCATGTTCGCCGCTCCACATCTTCGTAGTGAAACTTGAAGCCGCGCTTGTATAGGTAGGAGACCAAACCGTTGAAGGTTGCCGCTGTCGTGGTGGCGGGGCAGGGCTCCAACACGTGGAGGAAAGTCTCGCGGTTATTGTTGATGGTTGATACGTTGTCGGAACGCTTGAGGATGTCGATGATGACGGAGATGGGCGCGCCCCAAGCAGCTGCGACGTGCAGCAGGGTATTCCCAAGGGCGTCACGTGTGTTGACCTCACGCTTTGTGACAACAAATGAGGGCTCGGCCCGGCTTGGTTTCTGTCCAGACGGCAGCACCGATCTGATGACATGGCGAAGACGCTGATGGGCGCACAGCCGAGCTCGATCGCCAGCAGCGCAGCACCGGGCGACATGGCCGCTGCAGCACTTGGAGACGATGGCCTGGTTGGAGAGAAAACTGGCTACCTGCGTGGCGGTGTCGGGCTTCTTCTGCTCCGAATCCGATGCGGATCGAGATGGGAGGCTGTCTTCGGACAAGCGCGGCCCAAGGTCGGGCAGTTCATCGGGCGCCGTCACGGTGGTGCTTGAAATGCTTGAAATGCGACGAGTCCAGGTCGAGATGCTTGTCGCCGATGATCCATGACTGGCCGTGCTTGACGCCCTGGTCAGGCCACTGAGTAGGCTAGCTACGTCCCCGAGCCATGACGACGTCCGAGATGAGCGAGCGACTTGCAAGACCAGCCGGCAAGTGGCGGTTGAATGGCGGTCCAGGAAGCTCGCCCGCGCTGGCCTGTCGTGGTGCGATATGGTGGTGGGGCTGGCAGCAGCGGCAGGAGCAGCCGCAGCAGGGGAGACCCAGAGCGGGCATTCTGCCTGAAAAGGGTAGGAGGAACTTGACCACCGCGGTGATACAGATTCGGCGCCCGGTCCCAGCTGCGGATTTTCGGTGCCGTCAGGTCGGGTCGTTTCCCAAATTGCATCGGGGTCAATGGTACTCTGCCGCAAGATGGCAGAAATGCTGCATGTGCTGACCCGGGTGGGGGTGGTGGTGGCGGTGGCGGCGCGCCTCTGTCCCATGGCCTTGGTTCGTGCCTGCCTGAGGATTTGCAGACGCGTTCGCATGGCGGCCCTGTCGTCTGGGCGCAGGACTGTAGGCTGATCTCCGAGAACCAACAGGAGGGAATTCAGTTGTTCGCGTGCCGTCGTCTCTTTCGGTTTAAACCCATTTTTTTCTTCGAGGAGCTCACATATCTGCGCCATGTTCAGGTCATCCGTGCAGAGCCACAATCGGAGTAGCTTTCGCTGGCGGGCCGGAGTCCAGTCGTAAGAGGGCCTGCCGCCTGGCCGCCTGGTGCTGGCGGTCGCACCCGGACGTAAACGAGCCCTCACATTATGGCTCACTCGTCTGGCTGTCGGATCCCTGGGAGCATCTGTCGCGCGTCGGAAAGCCATTCCGGTGCTTCCAGGTGAGAGACGGGAATGAGCGGACGCCATCATCAGTCAAAGTTGCGGGGTGGCAGCTTTGTTTGTTCCGAAAACAGCTGAGGAGAGTTTGGATAGCCATTCCATTTATCAGGGGCCACTTTATGAGCTCGCCCGACCGAATTCCCGGGAGGACAATTTGAGGAGCCGCATCTGATTTGAGAACTGTGAATCCTTGCGCAAAACGTTCAATCCTTGTTTTCGAGGACGCTAATTTTGTTGTCTGGTTTTCGAAGACGCTAAATTTTCTAATTTTGTTCCCTTCCGCTGTGTGCCAGCGGGCGGTACCTGTGGTTCGAGATTGCTTGGCTTATGCCACGAGTCACCACCCCTGATTCCGACTTGGGCACGGACATTTCAGCGCACCGTGTTAACCACACCGATTCTTTTGCTACACGTCTACGTGCAAAGGTCGTGGATTGCACGCGCATTGCAGCGCGCCCTGCAATCTCAATCTCGAGCCCCACTGTTTCGCATCATCACCAAGAGGTGCGCATCAAATGTGGGGATACTGGATTTACCAAAAAGTTCAGCATTGTCTTTTGGCATCCCGTTGTCCAACGCCACTTAACGAAACTGCTGGGCACCCAGGTTGTCAAACAGGTATATGTACCAAGTGTATTGCTGGGCCTTGCCTCGGTGAACCAAACTCGTCCATCAAAAGTTATTACGCTAAGTTTTGCTAGGGTGAGAGAGTCGAGCCACAGCCTGTTAGTGTTGTTGATCTGTGGTACCAGGCTTGGGTGGTGATGAGCTTGGCAAGCAGAAGAGCTCTCAAATCAAAACTTTTCCAAATCAAACCAAATTAAATCAAGCCTTCTTTGCAGTCTTGGCAACCAAATAGGGCAGTGGTTTGGAAGTGGTTAGGCGGGGTCAGGCCTAAACCCTAAGGTCCGGAAGATGGCCAGGGTCAAGTGTGGAGGTGTGGCCCTTGGCAGATAGACTGTTCCAAACCGAATCAAGCAATGCCAACGTCGCCCCGCCAGGCAACCAAGCAGCCCTATAAAATGTCCCGATGTGACACTCCAGCTCCGACCAGAATTAGCGATCTACAATCACTAGAGGGTCAATGCGAAAATATGGGTCTCGGAAACCTCACAACAGCTATCTTAGTTCGTTCAGCTGGCTGAGACAACGGCACATTTGTGCGGAGACGATGCTCAGTCGTTTGTAAAAGGAAACCCGATGGGATTCGGGCTGTCATCTTAACCACCTAGTAGCTGGGTTGCCTCTGGGTTGCAGCTCAAGTTCGTTCTGGCAGCAGTATATATATATATATATTGGTCACCGTGTAATCCGAGGCCTGGCGAAGTGCCTTCCATCTCGCTCAGATCAACGGATCCGGGCAGTCATTGATGTCTCTTCCCCCCAGCTAAACCTCTCAATCCATGCTGAAAACCCCACCGTAATTCACCGTCCTGCCCAATCTACAACGTACCTACTTTCCATACCATGTCTTCGCCAAACCCCCAAAACACAGGCCAAGGGTATGGGATGATTCATCGACTAGCGGTCGCCGGTCGGGATACTTCGCAATAATTACTAACAACTTGTCCACGCCTTCAGGTCGACGACCAAAACTCCCACTTCGCCAAAGACTTTCAGCTGCCATCCCCTCAGTCCCCGCTCTCTCGCCGGTCGCCGCGTCTCCAGATATCTCGCCGAGCCGTCGGTACTTGGAAATTCTTTGGTCAATATCTCAAACGATACTTCAGCCACTTCTACCTCTACCGCTGAGGCAGCTCATCAGAGGTGGATCGCCGAGGAGCTTGCAAAACTGGAGAACAAGTTGCCTCCCAAGACTTGACAACACGATCCTGGTGATGTGATTTTTCACATGTGGAGAAAAGGACAGCAAAGGGCGCATCGCTATTCATGTAACATTACAACGTGGTGGAAGATCGAAGAGGGTCGTCCAAAGGGTTATGTTGGTCTAGGTGCATGTAGTTGACGTTGTACGAGGGTAGGCGAGTTACCATTGAAACCCCGGTGCATGCGTTCCAATCGGAAGCTCGATCAGTCAGTTCTGGGTGAAGGAAGGGCGCCCCATTGTAGAGGTTGCAAGATGTATCTTATTTAACCTGCCCCTCTGAATATTTAGCTGGAAAGTGGCAGCGGGGTAGCCTTCGACTGCCGAATTGAGTCTTCCTTCCATTTTCCCTGACTAGGAAAGAAACCTGGATAGAATCTTGGCGCGAATGAAGGAGAATTGTCATATATAAACAGTGTGGCCTCTCCTTATTTCGCCGAGGCAAGCTGCGTTCTCAGTTGTGTTCTGCACCTTTTTCATCAACACTAACAAAATTGTGCTTGCCTCGAGAGCTTTCTCTTCGTGCAACAACGAAAATCCTTCCTACCCCCCAACAGCAGATTGAGGCGGTGATACATCGCATAAGAGCTGCCAATAGTGAGATGATCGCCTGTGAAGAAGTCTGGATGCTGCAGAAGGTTATAGGACTCCTTCCTGATGTATTCAATGTTGCTTTGTAATTATCACACAAACCACATATCTTCACACCTGTCTTGGTGGAAGGCCTCTCCAAACATGATCCCGTGGACGTAACCATCACCGACAAGTTCCCAGTTTGAGGAATTCGTAGCCTGACGAATCACCAAAGGGACGGTTCCCCCGGCGACTAGTGCAATATCGTCTCCCGGCTTCGCTTGCGCTGCCAGTCCAAAGTAGCCTTTTTTCGTACGGATGAAGCGACGTCCTAGGACGCAGCGATCTAGCCGGTACTTAAACGCAAAGCACACATCCAAGTTGCTTTCCCAGTCTCGAAAAGCGATAAAGGTCTCTTTCACTATGATGAACCAAACAACGACTACGACACAAACAGCGTAAAGCATCGGGTTGTTGGTCGCCGAAATTCCCTTGACGCGGTATACTGCACGTATCCGAAGCAATCTGATATGATTTTCGTATTGCTTAACGAACGAGTCTCCTTCAGGCCATAGTTGGGCCGAAAGACGGTACAGTGCTTTCGGGTTGATTGAATCGGCAACGTTCTTGATTTGCCGAGAAATACACTTCTCATCACCGCATGTGAGGGTCGTAGCGAATGCTGCCAGCGCGCTTTCACCGCTCACTGGCAGATATGCCTGCCCACTGCGAGCACCAGGGATCCTTTCCCATTGTTGGAATACATCGTACGTCCTGGCGTGGTCTCCGACATAATGGAGACCGTAAGGCTCCCCAACTTCCACGATCCGGTCGAGGACCAAGCCAGGTAACCCCAACTCGGTCTCCGCATTACAAAACTGGACTTGGGGTGTTGATATGCCGGAGGCGTGATAGTCACCGAGAAACTCCCCATAATAGCCCCGCGTCCGCAGCGACATCCCCGCGCATGGATTCCTCCAGTCCGGCACCCATGATGGTAGGGTAAACGGACTAGCGGCATCATTTCTAGTGGCTGACTCGGAATCACCGGGTTGGTCGGGTTCCCTCTGAAGATCTAGAGAATCTACAGGCTTTACAGCACTCAAGACGTCTAGATGAGGGTAATACTTCAACATAGCCATTGCTGTCCGCCGGTAGACGTCCTCGACGCTTAGGCTGTAGTCAGGCCGGACTCCCATGTCTTCTGCATCGTTGGCAAGACCAATGAATGCAAAGACTTTATCTTTCTGATTCGTCGCCTGACAGCATCGATGCTGAGATAACACATCGAGCAGCGCGCGCGAGGGACGCTGCAACAAGATGCGACTGTCAAGCGAGTCCATTGCTTTGCGAATCCCGGCAAACGTTAGACTCGCCTGCAGTGTCGCTCGGAAAGGATCCGCTAGCGGTATTTGGAAGCAGAAAATCGCAGTGACAAGATCCGGAAAGGGTATCTCGCTGTTGCCGCAGTAGACATCAGCATCTTGAAAGGAGACTTCCTGCACAATCCAGGACCGGCTGAACCAGGGTCGGTTTAGCAGATTTGACAAAGCCAAGTACGCGCTGCGGTCTTCTCGAAGAGTCGGTATGCTGTATCTGGCACACATTTGCGGATCTAGTTTGTCAAGGTGCATGGGTGGTGACCCGATCTCGGTCACGGTGTCTCGGACCACAACGGCTAGCTGTGTCGCTAGCCTGAATGCCATCGCTCCTTGGCAATCTTGGGTGTCCTCGCCGAGCCAAACCCGCACCCGCGTTGCCTTTGAGTAAATCTTGCTCATTAGCGCGACTTGGGCCGACTTCTCAGTGGCATTGTTTTGATCGATGCAGATCTGGTCTACCCAGAGCAGACGTGACTCTTACTGGTGTCTGGCATGGCGAAGAGCCAGGGCTAAATTTTCGGTGATTTCCAAGTGCTCAGTGGATGAAAGATGTAGTCCGGCGTATGTATCAGGAATGAGGTCATCTCTCCAGCAATATGAAAGTGCCGTGTATGGAGGTGGCTCGTTGAGGTCAACGTGGATGACATGCCCAGTCAACGGAGTGCTTCTGTCTCCGGTCAGATCCGGGAGGAGGTTGAGGAGGCGTATTCCACTCCGAACGTGAATGGGGTGATATTTAAACATGTCGTCGGATTTCTTGGGCAGCGATGCGATTGCAGCCTCAGGTTGATTATAGGCCTTTGTGTTTGGTGCCGCCGCGACAGCGGCCGTTGAGTCCGCGGTAAAGAAGACAGACGACATCGACCATATGAAGATGGATGACCAGCGCTGTACAACGAAGAAGGCGAGTCTAAGCACTGGTTCAACGATAGGGTTCACTGCGCCATGGGATAAAGATCAAATTGAGAATCAGAGCCGAAGCAACGTCGCAGATCCTGCCACAAAAAGACCCATCGTACGTTGGTGGTTGGGTGTTTGCTGCAAGACCGTTCGGTCATGAGGGCGATGAGGAAAAAAGCTGACTGACGGAGAATCAAATGCCGCGTTTCAGTAACCGCTGGGTAGGTGGCTGAGGCGTGCTCCTAGCACGATCCAGATTAAGCGCTCTGTGTCAAGGAGTGGGTGCCCGGTCAATCATGGGAAGCCAATGAGGATAGGATTATGGCGGGCATTGTCTTCCAGTTTGCTTTTCTACGTCAGCATTCTGACGATGTGAGGTACCTAGGTAGGTAGGTACATGATGCTCTATCATTGAATGAGACAGGAGATTTTATTGCTAGCGCGTCGGCTCTGCGGTCGTTGGATGAAGACCCCCTGCAGTATGCGTAGCTAATCAGGTCTTTTTGAAGACTGAATGCTGCAGCAAACTCCATCCAGTGGTTTAAGCTCATATATGATACAACGAGCTGTAATGGATCGCAACATTGAAAGCCACCCGGGCCAGCGACGCCAGCAGATGACTCGCGTCCCCACAGTTATTTCGGTCTCTGGAGCCTGCCACTCCCGCTTCTTCAATGAGGTAGGATCGGCTGCACAATTGCTCCTCTGGATCGGCTGTACCCGGCCAGTTGTGTGCCTTCAGTTTGGTTACCGCTATAAATGAGCTATGGGCTGTAGAAAGACTGGAAGGGCGATTTTCAGGTCGGGGCTAAAGCGTCGCTGGCGTTGGATGGGAGCCAAACATATTGGTAGCTCATACATCCGTATACATGCATACCGTGCCAAACGGAGCGAAGTAAAGTCTAGGTATGTATCGTGATGGGGGCGTGGTGTACCCGACCAAGCCGGCCATCACGACGCATTCAAGTGGCGTGCGAGGAGCCACTTCAGAGCTACACTCAAAACTTAACATCTACTCCGACCGCAAGTAGCCCTCAATCCAAGACAAGCAACATAATTGCTGCGATCATATTTGGAACCATCCAATCAAGCCTTCAGCCGCCACTCTCTACTCATAGTCCTGCATCGCCCCCTCAACCGCCTTCTTCAGCAACTCCGCCACCTTAACCCTAAACTGCTCTTTCCACCCATCTACCTCAGCAACTACATCCACCGCCGCGGGAGTCTTGTCCTTAATAACACCATTAGACGAACTTAATGTTGCCGTTATAATCCTCACCGCCCGTCACGGCCTGGCGCGCAGCGAGAGGCGCGACGGACGTCAGGGGTGTGACAGGCGGTATATATACCCTCCAGATGCTAAGTACAGCAGATTTAGTATTCTAGCATTCCTTATGGAAAGTTGACCTACTAGTGGGGTGGGTATCCACCGGTGGGCCGTCACACCGCCTCGTCTATCTTATTGTTCTCCCAAACCCCCTCCTTGCTTCCCTTTTCACAAGCAAAATTCTCATTCCCCCCTACTTAAACTGCACCATACTCTTATCCAATCCGTTATCTTACAGAACCTGAGTATACCCTCTGGGTTGTGAATCATGGTGTCGACGTCTAACACCACCGGTGCAGCAGCCAAACCGTGCTTATAACATCAATTAAAAAGACTCCACGTCCAATATCACGTTATGTTCGATAGCGCAGTCGTCTTAACGCCTATTTCGTCAAGCATTTATAGCTTAGCCAGCTTTTACATAGCGCAGTACATGGACGGCTATGTGAGGGTGGGGTGGCGGATGATGAAGGCGAATTGCCATGTTTGGAGGTACTCGTCTGGGAAGAGGGTTTTGTTATTTGCGGAGAAGGAAACGGCCTGTGGGTCTCCGTAAAGGGAGAATATTCGTCCTTTGCTCGGAGTTTGGGTGCTGTGATGGCTGCACGGCGCGCCGGTGAAATGGCAAGCCTGTAAATTCGTGTCCCAAGGATGAATGGGTGCGGACGAGTGTCACTTACCAGCCACCCCGTCTCCAGCCACCCCAAAGCCATCAGTTCACAGTCCAAAAGACAGCAAAACCTCAACTTTCTACGGTGTCACGCGTATCTTGCCCTCGGTAGCAAGGATATGTGACCGCCCAAACGACGAAGGCGCACCACCATCACCCCCTGCCGCCCCGTTCCCTCCAGGCATGCCCTTTGTAGAAGGTTTACCTCTAACCTTCCATGACTGGTCATTCGTGCCCGGAATCTCATGCTTGCCGTCCTCTCCGCGTTCACCCTGTTGTCCCGTACCGCCTTTACCACCGCGATATCTGATGAGCAATGTCTGGCTAGTTCTAGTGCCTGCCCATTCCACTGACGGGCCCGCGCTAGAAAACAGCAAGATGCCATCCGCAAATACATTCCAGTTCTCAATGACACGCAAATCTAAAAATCCGCCCATCGCCGCTGGGTTTCCGACCCGGCCTAGCCGCCCGGCCTCGGCTGGGCATTTCCATTTGCACAAATCGTCGCCGCTTTCAACGTCGAATGACACGAGCACCTGATCTCTCCCTTGGAAATAGATCTCGACATCATCACACCGGAGAAGAACGGGGATGGCAAAATCTTCGGTGCATTTGATGGTTAGCGGAGCGTGGATGATCAGCCTGGATACCGTGGCGCTGTACTTGACGGTTCGGCGGTGGCGATTCATGATGGCAAAGTGAGATAGATTGTCGCTGTGCGACTCGACCAGGCCGAGGTAGTCTGGGGTAGACTGAGCGGCGTCTATAACCTTTTGGTTCCCAGCAGCAATCGCAACCCGAAACCGCATTGGATTTGCCTTCGCGCCGAGAGGGTTCTCTTCAGGAGCAGAGCGAGCGGACAGACTGAGCGTCTCCGTCTTCAAGTTTTTCGAGACTTTGATGTAGCATGCCATAGCCACAGGGGGACTGCCACCTTTGGGAAAGTCCTCAAGCATGTCAGTTGTGAATGAGGAGTTAAAGGGATACCCCTGCGCCTCGTAGTAGGGATGTACCCTTGCCCGGCCGTGTCCGTACGAGTTGGCATGGCCATACGAGTAGCCGACCACTCCGCTCTTGAGCCAGTGATTCAAGCCCGCGGATGCATACTCAAAAACGTCCTTGTTTGGCATCGCTCTGGGGATGGTACTACCAATGGCACCGTTCGCTGGTTTGAGTGACCGAAGACTACCATGGTGGCTGGCAATGAGCAGGGTGATCTTCCCGTCCAATTTTTGGATGTCGGGAATAGCCTCGAAGTTTGCATCCACCGGATCACTGTCAACGAGGATTTTGTCAAGAACTTGTGAAACAACGGCTCAGCCGGAGACAACACCCAGTGGTCGTGGTCCGATGGAGGAAAGAACTATACTGCTTATGTAAGTTTTCTACTTTTTTAACAGCAAAGGCGGATGAATCCGGGCCTTGAAGCATGACAAGCTGATATCTTTTCTCGCAGGTCGGATCCCAGATTGGGCAGGGGGACAACGTCACAGCCACTTTCACGATCAAAATGGAGCAGTAGATAGGTCAGGAGCCGAAGTTTCCAGCCAGTGCTCGAAGATGTCAAGAGCATTCAGTTTGTGATCCCATGGCTGGGGGGAGGGGTGGGCAGCTGCCTGGACCCAGTACCTTAGGCTAGTCAAGCTACAAACATGCGTTTTCCACGTGCCGAACCTTTGTAGATCTATGTGTCGGTGTGCCGCATCATCGTAATCCCCCCCAGGAAAACCCTAGGCTGCCCCCTGTTGCCAAGAAATAAAGTTGAGAGTTCAGCTTCTTGGCCAAACCATGATGATATCTCCGTTATACGAGGGATTGTTCTTCTGCGCCTTTCACAGGTCAACACCAGGCGCAACCCTCCTTCTGAAATAGTTCCTACGTTGCAAAGACGACTTGGAGTATAGGGGCTGGTCTTTCCCTTGAACAGGGGGACCAAGAACAGGAGAAAGAACTCAGGGGACAGGGGGAGAGCCTTGGGGTAAGCCCCTCCGAACCTCGACTCTTTTTGTCACACCTGTTTCGCCTGTCGCGAACGCTTCCCGGTCCTCGCAAAAGCTCCTCCCCTACGTTACCACCTGTGGGCCCCCTCTTTGGTCCTGGAGTCTGTTACACAGTCTTCGTCGTTAGACCGCGTTGAAGCCTCCCCTGATGTCCATCGTGGTCAGGGCTCAGTGCCTATCTTTCCCTCTTGCTGCCTCGCAGTCGTGAACGCGGCTACCAGGTCCATCACTGACCTTCCTGGCACTGACCCCGCTTGCTGTCCCTTCACGAAGCCTGTGGCGAGTGCTCTGCATGACAAGGCCTTTGCCACAATCCTCTCCAGGCTTTGCCAATCGTCCAGAGTAGAAAGACAGGTTACCATTTGCCACTAACCTTGCCACTATTCACAACTATAATAGTCACAGAAGGAGGAATACAATCAAGCAATTGCAACCCCATCAAACCCACAGAATTCAGTGTGCAGCGCTTCTGACAAGAACCCCTTTCTTTCTGACAGCGGTGAACAGTGGGCGGAAACACAAAGTTATCTGAGACGAATCTGGGCACACAAAATTTCCTTATTTGTTGTTAATCCTAAGCTGGGGTGAGCTGGGGTGAGCTGTAACTGATTTGTCCTGAGCTTTCCCTGATTCTTCTCTGAGCTCGGGTGATCCCACATATAGCCGCTACACAGCCTGAGAGGCCCATTTTCAGTCCCCCCCGGCTAGGGTTTCCTTTCGATGGAACACATGCCGCGTAACCTGCAGGAATGGCTCCCAAGCAACAAGTCCAATTACGAATTCACGCGTATGTAGCCGCTCATTTGCAAAGTGGTATTGTATTGAGTTGAGTGTTTGACTGCCAGAAACTTCAAGTGCATTGTACCCAGACTTCAAGACTTCTCGGGCAGACGGGCCACAGATACCACCCTTGCAATCATTTCGGATGCCAGCTTCTGAGCCACTCTAGGACTCAACGCAGAACTTCCAGTTCTCGTCCTTGCCGTCGCCGGCAGCTTCACCGGCAACGTCACGGTTGCAGAGCTTAAACTTCCAGTTCTCGTCCTTGGGCGGAGCGGCACGGGCTACCTCTGCAAAGGGAAATCATTCTGTCAGTCTGCTGATTTTTTGGGATGCGAGAGGCTCTGAGAGAGCTACTTACCTTCGCCAGGGACAGGAGCAGGAGCGGCCTGTGCACCGAGCACGAGGGCGAAGAAGACGGAGATGATCTTGGAGAGCTGCATTTTGGGTAGGTGGTTTTGGTGTCTAAGAGACCTGAGATGATTGAGTGCTGGTCTGGGAATCGGGTTCCTTGGTGATGAGAAGAATGAGAACTGGGAGTGGAGGCCAAAGGACTCTCCTTTATACTTGGGAGAGAGTCACCATCACGGAATATGTCGGCTCTGAGACCTCCGACAATGTGTCTGAACCGTGCAATATTTGCCGAGTTCCTCAATCAGCAACAGTGAACTGCAAACTATCTCAGCCGCAATGTATTCCATGGTTGTTTGTGATGAGCTTTGATTAGATGCAAAGTGCGGAGGGGAGACACTGCCACCCCACAATCTGCCGCCGGAAATTGCTTACGCAGACTTAGATGCGCCCACAGCATCACCACAACGATAAACGGGTTAAATCACTGAACGCTCCTGGCATCTGTCTTCCCCTCGTCAACACGTACCAGACTCCATCTCTTGCTCGAGAAATTTGTTGCATTATGGACACAGCTACCCGACTGCTAGCAGGCTATGCCTCCTTGAGAACAAGCGACTCGGACCTGCCGGAGAAGGGCAGTTCCCAGATGACGGATGACGGCATTAAGGCACCCGTCTTGTATCGTAGGCCAAATTCCTGGCTAGGGGCTCCAACATTCCTTGTTATTCATGGCCTCATTCTCATCGCCAACCTCACCGTCGCCATCTCATACAATGTGTGGTCAACGTCAGTGTGCTCCCACGGCCCACAGAACCAAAACTGTACGTACCCTCTCTTGATCCTCTGTTCATTGATATACTCCACTTACACAACCCAGCGGCTGCCCGCGACGTGATTCATTATGAAGGGAAAAAATTCCAGCTCAGCTCCGTCTACGCGCCTGACGGGAGTCCTAGCCCACATAAGCCCAACAACTTCCTCGGCCCTCCCCGGCCAGAACTTGAGGAAGAATGGGAAGGCCTGATCGGAGATATCAACATCAGACTTCCCAGGTCTGACATGGACCAGTTCTCTCACAGTGACAACCTGGTCAACCTCGCCGACGGCTCTGGCTACTGGAATACTATGGCTGTCTACCATGGGCTGCACTGTATTAAGCGGTTGCACCACTATATCCATAAAGAGTACTATTATGAAGGGTTGAACGGGTCAGAGGCCTTTCGGCTTCTTGAACATACTGGTGAGTTTGTGTCTTTCCGATCCCAGCTATGGCGAAAATACTAATCTTGTGCAGAACACTGCCTAGACTGGCTCCGGCAGTACGTGCAGTGCAACGCCGACACGACGCTGATTCCATTGTATTGGACGCCGTGAGTGACTCCATGGTCCCCTTTCCCTCTGGTTCAATATGTCTAACACTGTCTCCAGGGACCGGTTGCCCGTCGCCTTGGACAATGGAAAGCATCAGTGTGTCAAGTGGGAGCCGCTCAGCAGCTGGATGAAGGAGAGATCGTTCGATCCTCGGCAGCCCGGCCTAGTGGTCCATCCGACTCTGGGCGAGGTCTTTGCCAATGGTCAAGGCGGGGATAAGATCGGCATTGCGACCGAGACAGATGGGAGTCCTCACGGTGATCATGACTAGGTAGCTCTATCGTGTGTGTAGTGACATTGAGAAAGGGGGTCAATGGATTCAGCGATTGGTAGCAATAGTTTACGTTCCCCAAACCTAGTCGGAAAAGCTGCGTCGCCAAGCTCTGTCACTGTACTTGGTAACGCGCCCACAGTCTACTAGATCTAAACATAGAAACGGCCCATGACAGTTTGAGACAGTACTGCACACACCAGGTACAAAAGGACGCGAATTCAAAATTATAAAGATTATCAATCAAAATGCCCTAGCATAACAACAGAGAATACTACCCTAATAACAGCCATACCAATCAAAGTAAGTATAATAGACAAACGAGCCCGGATTGGACAGCTAGTCGAGCGACCCGTGCACCGCCACTCACATTACCTCCCCCTGAGGCAGATAGATTGCTTTCAGCTGCATCCGCTCGCACGGTTGCAACATCGACATTGGTTATTCCTGTGGGGCTAGAAGCTCTCGGTTAGTGCCAAGTAGTGGCGATGCCTGCGATGCAACTGAAAGACAATCTCCAAGCGGTTCAACTCCAACCCGAACATGCGATGGTGCAAACAACACCCGATTAAGAGAGGAAAATTCATATTCGCCAAGTGCTCACGCCGACTTGCTGCCCTTTGCTCTCCCACCGACGGTATCTCTGCTACTCCCGTCTCAATTTTCCCGTTGTGCTCCCAGGTTTTTGGGTTTTCATTGTTTCAGCGACTCGGGAGTCCTTTTTCATTGGGGATCCTCAAGCTATCTCACCACGCAAATATCCACAAAACCTCAAGATGGACTCCACACGGCCAGAATCAGCATCACCTCTCTTAAAACCTTCGGACGATGACTTCTCGGACGCGACCGAGAAAACCCTCTACGACAACGAAGAACTCACCCTCCTCGCAAGCCATTCCTCCCACATCGAGGGATCAAACCGTCCCTCCAAGAGGCGCTCCGCATCCCTCCTCTGGAACTTCGCAACCCTCCCCCTCGCCCTCTACGGAATCATCTCTCTCTTTCTCACCCTCCTCCGCATCATCACCGGCCAAACAGCCCCGCCCGCGCCCGATGTCTACCGCCCCTGGACTCTCCACTCTGGTCTTTCCGACTGCGACTGCGGCACCACCATCCCCAACGCCCTCCTCCGTAACTGCACCTACGACGCCCTCGCAGCAGCTTGGCTCCCCCCTCACTGCCGCGATGAAGCGCTCACAGTCGAATTCATGCATTCCGGCCCCGGTCCAAACGGGACATGGTCATACTTTGCTGATGCAAACGGGACAACCCCCATTGACGAAGCGGGAATTGCCGCGCTTGGCGACAAGGGGTCGTTCTGGGTGGGGAGGGAGTGGCATTTGGCGCATTGTGTGTTTTATTGGCAGAAGTATACGCGAATGCGGATAACGGGAGCGGTCATGGAGGCGCGATTTGATAATCTCCCGCATGTGAGGCATTGTGGGCGGTTGTTGACTAAGGAGAAGCCGAAGGAGAGACTGTTGATTGAAGTCGAGGTAGAGATGAATTCGCGGATGGAAGTGGAGGGGAATCCGGAGGGGCACATGGAGCACATGGAGCACACGGTGTAGGGAGCGAGGAGAGATGGTGGAGAGATACTCTTGGCTCTTGGTCGCGCACATCTGCCTAAGGCAGCACTTCGTGGGACCCAAAAAACGGTCCCTTGAAAACAACAATTTCTTTAACCTCCCAGCTTGTCATTTTTGTTGAAAATGTCTCCTTGTACTATGACCCCCGCCTCGCTTGCATTATAATTCCACATGTAACTCCAACTACGCCTTAGGTCTAGATTTTGATGTAAGAGGCCTTATCACATTCTTACAGGGCCTTCCTGCATTCTCAAGAAGCATATTCAAATACAGCTAAGGCCTCCCACGATGCAGTCAAGGTCTCTCACGAGGCGGGTAAGGCCTGTTGAATAGCCGATTAGGCTTTGCTGACCTGGCTACAGGGCTGCGTACTTGTATGTGGGGTCACGGTGCAAGTGAGACGGGGGCCATGTTGCAAGAAGACATTCTCTTGTTGTCACCTCAAAATCCTTCAATCCCCAATCAAGAAAACACTAAGTAGATTAGCTTCGGCCAGACCGAAAAGCACCTAGGTACCTACTACATCTTCGCAGACCCTAAACCTAGCCCTGTTCATCACCCTCACAGAACCCCAACTCTTGCTAGTCCCCCCTCAACACCTCACCTCAACCCAAAACCGCCTCCCCTTTGCTAAAACCTCTGCGATCTCATCCACCGAAACCGTCATATTGTCGTACCGCACCGCCACAACAACCTCCCCCTCCCCCCTCGATGCAAAAGAAAACCGTGCTATCACCTCACGGACTTCCCGCCCTGGACACGCCACCGTGGTAGTCTTCCTCTCAGTATCTCCGTTTATAGAAGTTTTGAGATGAATGATGTTGAAGACAGTTACAAGATCATCAATGACCTCGACAGGTAAAGGGCCATCCGGCTCAGGCTCGAGGGATGTCACGGTTCCTAGGGGCACGAAGCAGTTGCGGTAGGTGTCGCGGATTTGTAGATAGCAGGGGAAAGACAAGAATGTGTCATGGGTAGTGTCGGGTGGTGGTTTTGGTGGAGGTGTCACCGCGGTGAGCCAGCAGGTGTCGACGTTGACTTTAGGTTCTGACTGGGCGGCTGGAGCAAGGAGGAAGGTGTCTGCCCCTGGGTCAGTTAAGAGACGGCAGGGTCGGAAGGGTTGGGGCTGGAGAGGGGTGAGGGGAGGGGAGGTTTCGCGAGTTGATTGCTCCATTTCTTCGGGGCCTGACGCGTTGTCGTTGGAGACTGGTGGTCTGTCCTCGTAGGCTGATGTCTGCCACTCATAGACTGATATGTCTTGGGATGGTTGGGGCTGTAGAGGTAAAAATGGAGGTTCATTTCCGGGAGCTGATGACTTTGCGCCTTCTTTGCAATCTGAGAACTCCGCATTGAACTCCGTGAAGTCTGATGATCTCGTTTCATATACCGGTGTTCTTCCTTCATGAATTGAGATCTCTTGGGATGGCTGGGGTCGTAGAGGTAAAAAAAGGTGTTCATTTTCAGGGGTTGATGACTTCGCATCCTGTTCGCAATCTAACAACTCTGCATTGAATTCCGATACTCTCGCTTCATATGACAGTGTCGTCCCCGCATGAACCGATGTCTCTTGGAACGTTTGGGGTTGTGGAGGTAAAAAAGGGGGTTCGTTTTCGTGAGTAGACGATTTTACATGCTGTTCGCAATCTGACTTGAACTCTGCATTGAGTTTTGATGCCCTGGCTTCATAGGCCAGTGCTGCACCCTCACGAACTGATATCTTCTGGTTATGAGAAGAGTATTCCCCTTCCCAAGTTGATCGAGGCGCTTGGCGGACAGACGCTGACTTCACATGTCGACTTCCCTCCCTGCGGCTCCGAGACGAGTATGGGAGACTCGGTCCATGCCCACGGAGATCTCTTGTAGCCATTGATCTGTGCGCGCCAGAGCTGTCTGTGATAGCGGCTCCTCTCGTTGACGGAGGCTTGGGTTTGCGCTTCTGTTTTACCTTGCGCGGAGGAGACCGGAGTGGCTGGCTACCACTGCAACCCATTGCAATGGTGGACAAGTGCCTCCCGGAATGTGGGATCAAATTCTTAAGAGTGGCATTGTATTTATGCTCGGCGCCTTGAGGCGGAGGTGACTCGCTTTGCAAGTTGGACATGTCAGGGGCTTACTCATCTTGGCGATGCTGGCAACTGGACGGGTTTGTTGCGCGTCGGGAAAACAGCAGCGTCGCGTTGCCAATTGTTTGGGCCGCAGATAAGATGAGTTGCACAATGCGCCATGGGATGTCGTCCTCACAAGCTTGAGCCGCATGTGCGCTCGGTAAGAGGCAACGTCAGGAGTGGACCGGATCCACTCGACTTTTTTGTAGCATCGGCTGCGCCGAATGTTGGGATGGGATTCGAAGGTTCCAGCGAAAGGTCCGGGGTTGCGGTGGAAGTGGCTTGCCGACGCGCTCGCACTGTGCGTGGCGCGACGAACGTGGCCTTTTCGCCAGCGCTGGGGCCAGCCACCTGCCTAGCTGGTCCCTAGGGTGATGGCGAAACCGTGGGGAGGGGCGGCGCCACGGAACAACAGCGGTGCCGGGGCCAGATTGGAGATTGGAGTTGCACTGTGGGGACACGGCGGAGAGGACAGCCCGCCAAAAATCGAAACCTTGGGGTTACGCAGTTGTTGTCCTCGCCATCAAAGTATCGTCCCCCGAGACCATTTGCGCATTTCCTCTCCCATCATCGACACGGTCGCTTCCACGAATTTCACCCACACGCAACGTCTGTAACGTGCAAGGCGACACAATCAAGATGGCCGGCCTCAGCCCACAAATGTAAGGACCTGCGACGCTCCGAACTCGCCCCGGCGCGAGGTGACTGTTTGCCGGAATGGAATGGAAGGCTAACGCGCGCTTGCGATTCTGCCAACAGCACGAACTTGGTGATCATCCTTGGTGTGATGCAACTCGCCAAGCGGATCCCCTTCGAAGACCCCTTTGTCCTCAATGCCTGTCGCGCGGGCTACGCTCTCAGCAACCTCATCATCCTCGGCATCTACCTCTGGACCAAGATCGTCATCGACAAGAAGAAGGGTAAGCTGCTCGCTGTCATTTCCTGGGGATTGCCTCCCTCGGGCATCATTTTTGCAACTGCTAACACGCATCGTGCAGACCTCACCACCCTCAAATATGTCGAGCCGGCGCCGATGGGCTCTTCTGAGGAGGGCAAGCTTGTTACCACCACGATTCACGCCTACGATGCCGGACAGCTCAAGGCCTTGATGCGCTCGCAGATGATGGGAGTCGCGATGATGGGCGTCATGCATCTCTACTTTAAGTACACCAACCCCCTCCTCATCCAGAGCATCATTCCTCTCAAGGGCGCCCTGGAGGCGAACCTCGTCAAGATCCACATCTGGGGCCAGCCAGCCGCGGGCGACCTCAAGCGCCCCTTCAAGGCTGCCGCTGGGTTCATGCAGGGCCTCCAGAGCGGCCCCGCGCAGAGCGACAAGAAGGCTGTCGAGGCTGCCGAGCGTGCTGGCCGCGGCGGTGCCAAGGAGGAGTAAACTGTGTCAGGGTTTTGTATTACCTTTTACCTTACCTTTTGGAAGGTCTTCTCTGGCAACTATTTATAGACTTTTCAAGCACTGCGGGTTGCGAGGCATGGCCCACCTACAGGTTATCGAGGGCAGGGCACGAGCCGGCGCTATCTTTTAATCTGAATTAATCACAAGAAAATGCCAGCTTTTCCAATTGCGACTGCGTGATGTACAATTGTCAGGCACGATTTACTTGTAGACGGTGGCGAAAGTCCGTTTTGCGCCGTTCCGAATCCGATGGCAGCCTGCGTCTGCTCGGGCGTGCATCGGCGTTAATTGCCTGCCGGGTTCAATCCCGTCAAACGTTGGAAATCATCAACGCATCATTGCACGAACAACTCCAGCCTGACTCACGACAAGACAAACAGCATATTCCTTCTTTGACTCCAACCTGCGCCGAGCAAATCGAAGCCACCATATCCTTTCCCACCCCCCCCAGAGCTAGCAGTAACCCGCGATGGAGCGACCAAGCTCCCCGCAACCACAATCAGCAACGGCTTCCGCGCGCCCGCGATCGCCTCCCACGCCCGAAGTATCCAGGAGGATAGTAAGCATACCCTCCCCCTCCCCCTCCCCGCCCCGTCC
>Ga0247758_1001076_pt1 | contig 22484 bp, 23 predicted proteins | sample UWRJL156409C4_FD_180950 | JGI IMG/M metagenome (GOLD analysis project Ga0247758, IMG submission 180950) | Plant litter microbial communities from Arlington Agricultural Research Station in Wisconsin, United States - UWRJ-L156-409C-4 | ecosystem: Environmental > Terrestrial > Plant litter >... | reverse complement strand
CCCCCTCCCCAAGACAGGGCAGCAGCAACAGCAGGGCTCCATCCCGTTCCCGTCTCCGCCCCTCCGCGAAATCAAATCGATGCGGAATGGGAGGGGAGGCAGGGGTGGAATGGGATGAGGGGCCGGGGTGAGGTGAGATGATGCCCGCCCTGCCCTGCCCTGCCCTGCCTTGTGCGGAATCTTAAAAAGCACCTGCGTACCTACTGCGAGCACATTGAATGTGTCCCGAATGGGAGGAAGCACAGCTGGACCCCGCGCGCCATTCTTCATCTCGTCGTCATTCTCCCCCACCCCCGTCGAGGAGAGTCTACGCGACCTGGACGCAGACTAATAGGGTTGAGTGTGTTGTTGCGTTGCGCTCTGTTACTTGCTGCGAGAGAGACCAATGGCGCATCGACCGCAACAGCGAGCAACGAGTGCGGCTGTTCGTTCCCATGGCCATGGACCGATGGAACCACGGTTCCCGCCCAAATCACATACAGTAGTTACCTTAGTGTAGGAGCGCATGAACTACTGCCGAGGGGGGAAGATAGGCTTGGGCGGTGTCCTTTTCTGGGAAGCCTGGTCTCCACTTCTGACAGCATGTTTCGTTTTCAACACAACGCCGGACTCCCGCCGTCGCCGCCGCTGCCGTCCGTCCTTTTGCGGAGAGGAAAAGCGTCGTGCAAACCAGAGGTCACGAGGAGGGGAAACGGCGACGGAAAAGTTGCGCTGTGAGGGTGATCCCAGCTCGGCTCGGTTCTGTTTTCTTTGGCTTTGTTTTGTTTTTGTTTTGACGTACTCAGACGTAAGGAATGCATTTGTTGCGCAGTTCGCTTCGGTGTCGATTTCCATTGGGGGTGGAAGTCCACGCAGGCATACATACCCATACCAACAAAGGGCAGGGTACGTACATGAGGTGTGCATGCCCGCTGCTGCGTGCAGTACCTATCTACAGCTGGGGCTTGTCATCAGGGGGGCCCCAGAGACATCACATCATGATCCCCGACTGGGGGCTCAGCTCTTTCCTCTCGCTGCTCATCTTTCTCGTTGCTTTTTTTTTCTTATTCTCTTTTCCTTGGGTCTTCATCGCCACCGTAGTCGCCTATCTTTCGACCGAGAAGAACCAAACAAGCAGAGCACGAGGATCGGCAGGCAAGCCACCCAGCCACAACACCCCTCCTTTTGCCCACGAGCGTCGGAGCAACACGTTCTCTCAAGATACTCACCGGATTGATATGCCGAGGTCTGGTCAAAGCGAGGGGGTCTCTCGCATGGCTTCACGCTGGTCGCTCGTGGTCCTGGGAAAGGTGTGGGAGGTAACCGGGAAATATGATACGCTAGTGTAGAGCAGAATCTACACTAGACTGCAACCCACCGGCAACTACTGCAGAGTTCCTTGTCCTTAAATGCAGCTCGCTGAGGGATCCAAGAGCACCCGAGAGGGCCCCATGATAGAAGTGATCGGCTTTTGAGCCTTGGATCCTAGATGGCTCCGGGGTGTTCGGCGTGTTCGGCGTGAGGGCGCGCGTCAAGAGGGTCTTCGCCATGGAAAAAAGCAACTATTCCCGCGGGATCCTCTTTGTTCCCCAGGTAGGCAGTCTATATGAAGCCCCCTCCTCTCCCCTATTGTGACTGTCCGAGTGTCCCTGTTGGTATTTAATGGCCGAACTCTGTGTTTTTTGTCTTGAGTTAGTATTTGCCCCTGGCAGCAAGTGCCGCTTCCTCGTCAGGAACCTCTGAGCCCAAATACAAACCCCACGCAGCCAACAGGTGTTTTATATTCCAGCAACCACGATGGGCCGAGGCAATATGGATGACGCTGCGGCGGAGCGAATTCGCAAGGCGAGGGGGAAGAAGGTTCGTCCCGCTTGTCCGTGTTTCTCATTCCCTGTATTCATGATGTGCTTCCGCAGGACGACTTCGCTAGGCGGGCCTCCATGGCAGCCCGACAGAACAAGGGCGGTAGTGAGGCGAACAAGGGAAGCGGCCAGCAGGGCGGGAACAATAGCAGCGGCGGCAAGCAGGGCGGGTCAAGTGGAGGAGCCAAATAAACAATCTAACGCGGTGTTGGAGACGCATGGGTTTCGTTTTCTATAGCAGTATGGCGAACGGTATGACCGAGGGCGGCTGTCTGTATCTTAGGCGCTTGGGGATCGGTTAGGACGGCTCTTGTGGTTTTCCCCATTTGCTGGTCAAGGGGGATGCAGGTTTGGGTTTCTTCGGTTTTTGATCAATCGTTGTCCTGTTGCCATAACCTATTATTTGCTTGTGAATAGCAATTCGAATTGCAGGTATTCCAGAATCAAAAATCAGGCCATAATCAGCGGTTGTTGAGAAAACAGGGCAAGCTGTAAAGGAAACACCAAGACGGAGCCGCATGGCATCTGTGCGGGCAACCACCAGGGCCGCACACCTTCCTGCATGGCCACATAGCTGCGCGATATTGGCACAGCGGGGCGGGATGATGCTATCGGTTTCGGCAAGGCCGCTGACGAACTCCATTCGCTGTGCAAAAAAAAAAGGAACAGCGGAGTGAAGCCCGAAAGAGCTATTGGTGCGGCGCAGCATCTCGCTTTCTCACTTGAGAGCAGGTCTCTGACAGGGCTCACATGGCCTCTTCCTTGAAGGCTCATTTGATAGCAAGACTGGTCTTGTAACTGTCTCCAACCACGAGGACCGGAGAAGTCTCTCCGGCAGTTCAAGAGAAACGAGGGAACCACGTTATCATCGAGTCGATGTACAAGCTCTCGTACCGTATGGCGGGCATCTCGATTGTAATTTTCTTGTGCTCATGCTCAGAGTGTTCGCCAGGAGAGCCACTAAGGAAGTTGAGGAAGTGACCGCTGCCAAGACCAGAGGCTCCTGGGAACATCGGTTCCTCGCGCCGACACATCGGCCATCCTTTCTCCACTCTTCCCTAGCACGGCTCGAATATCGGACCGTGGGCCGGAGCCAGAGCGGGAGGGAGCGGGTCCGGCCTCTACGTCCGCAGAACGGGGGAATGCCAGGGTCTGGCTTCGGAAGTCTGCCCGTGCCCTGGGATTAGTACCTAGTCTGGATGTAAGCCCAACATTCGTATAGAAATGTTCCAACCCAAAGAGAGGATCCCGTTAACCAGTGTAGAGGATGCCTTCCTACTGTCAGGAAAGCCAATGAGTCTTGATGTTAAAGGCCATCCTACATTCTCCAATGGAACCAACGCATCTCGTGACACAATTAAGGCCTGTAATGTAACACGCCATGCCTTATCGTTCTGGCATAGCTTCCTGTGAGAGGGTTTATCCAGGCCTTTCGCGGAGCAGAGGAGTTTTTTGGCTGGAACCTTCACCGTTCAGATCCGTGTTGCTGCATTCAGGGCGGACATTCGTCGGATGCAGCATGGGGAAAAAATAAGAAAAAAAAATGGTATTTTCGCAGTATTGTGACGAATAGTGATGTCACTCGATTGTTATTTTGCCAAGTCGTGAGACAGCTGTCGCTGACAGATAAAACAAAAAAGGCATTGTGTTGGGCCGATTCAAACCACACTCGCTTTGGCTGCAACACAGACAAGATGGTCACGAGCCAAGCAGCGGGACGTGCCTTGCACTCGACGGCCGGAAGGCTGTTTTGGCTCTTGTGCAACGAACCCCACAGGGCAACTGGCATCCATGTCCAACCCACTTACCCCAGCTTGGCCAATCTGCATCGCATCCGCATCACTGACGTACCTCACCTCAGATCACCGTCTCAACTTGCCATCCAACCCTGTGCGAGCATCGGCCAGACCACCGGGCAAGCAACCTCTAACTCATCGGCAATAGGAAGCAGTTTGTGAGGCAAATCCATCCGCATATTGCGTCTGCACAAAGCGCCAGCCGCGCCTGTGGCGGCGAGCATTCGCTGCTCACATCCGGGCGCCAGCCGGGTTGACCACGCCTGATATCCCGAGCTATGGATCCCAACGTCCAGCGCGCGCTCAACGATAAGCTCTACGACAAGCGTAAAGTCGGTGCGCTCGAGTACGTTCCTCTCCATTCTGCTACCCCGGCTAAATGAGACTCGCTCACCCCTCCCTCATTCACTTCACTCACTCACACTGGACATCAACAGGTTGGAGCGTGTCATCCGGGAGCTAGTGGCCGCCAAAGACTACCCAAGGGTTGAGGCAGTCTTAGATCAGCTTTGCAATGAGTATGCATATGCTGTTCATCAGCCTCATGCACGGAATGGGGGGTTGATCGGCTTGGCTGCTGCTGCTATCGCCCTTGGCTCGGTGAGTTCTCACATCACGAGATTTTCCTGTCCGGACTCAACTAGATGCTGCATCTGAACCGTCTCTGACTTTTCCACCCCCCTCCTCTTGAACAGGAGCTTGCCAAGTACCTGGAGATTATTGTTCCGCCTGTCCTGGCCTGCTTTACCGATCAGGATGCCCGGGTTCGGTACTATGCGTGCGAGGCCATGTATAACATCGCCAAGGTAGCCAAGGGGGAGATTCTCATCTATTTCAACCACATCTTCGACGCACTCTGCAAGGTATGGCCCCCCATTTTGCCCCATTTTGCCCCGACAGTACCTGTCTCACACTCTCATCTACTCCCTAGCTTGGCGCCGACTCGGAGTTGTCCGTTAAGAATGGCGCTGAGCTACTCGATCGGCTCATCAAGGATATTGTCTCCGAATCTGCCGCGACCTACGTCTCTGTTCTGGAACAGCCGCCGGGATACGGGGATGACAAGGACGGCCATGATGAGCGTGTGGACCTGCCCACCGCCTTCTCCCTAAAACGATTCATTCCCTTGCTCCGGGACAGAATCTTTGCCCTCAACCCTTTTACCAGGACGTTTTTGGTGGGCTGGATCGTTCTATTGGATTCTATTCCCGACCTGGAGCTGGTCACCTTCCTCCCTGAGTTCCTTGGTGGCCTGTTGCGCTTTCTCAGCGATCCAAACCGTGATGTACATGCGGCCACCCAAGGATGCCTCGACAAGTTTCTAAGCGAGATTAGGCGCATTGCTCGGGTCAAAAAGGGCATTGCTGAGAGCAAGAAATCCAAAGGAGATGGAAAGCGGAAGCGAGAGGACTCGGTCGACAGTGGCAGCGTACGCCTCGCCCCTGAGGAAGGTGACGAGGCGGATTCCGAAACTGTCAACGATGAGGATGATTCAAGCAGCGAGGACGACTGGGTTCCCGGGCAGGACGTACAGATCAACTACAAGGCCATTCTTGAAATCCTGACGGCCACCCTTGACTCTCCTCTTGGTAGGTCCCTTCCTCGTTCTCTGTCCGGTCACCAGAGACCGCTGATCCACCAAGCAGAAGAGGATGGACTTCTCGAATCCCTGCGCTGGATCGTCGAGTTTCTCGATATCTGCCCAGAGGAGGTTGTCCCCTTCACGCCAAAGATCTTGGCACATCTTCTGCCCGCGATGGCAAGCGGTGTTGAGTCAATTCGACAGGCGGCCGCCAGAGTCAACACCTCTCTGATGGACTACGTGGTCTCGTTGTCGGACGAGGCAGAACTGGGTGCTATGCAACCTCCATCCCGGATTCCCCAACCGCCTGGTGATCGGCAGGATGGCAACGCAAGTGCTCGGGTGTCTCTATCTGGCTCAAGGGAGCTTGAACTGAGGAGTCCGACGCCGGCTCAAGGGAGGCCTTCTGCAAGGACCCCGACACCAGCTCTCTCCGCGCCACAGCTCCAGGCGGACTTGGACTACGCTGCTGCAGTAAACTCACTTACCCTGCTTTTTCTGAACGACCACGAAGCCACGCGTGTTGCCGCTTTGACGTGGCTGATCATGCTACACCGAAAAGCGCCCCGCAAAGTTCTAGCGTTTAACGACGGCACCTTTCCAGCGCTGCTTAAGACCCTCTCCGACCCCGCCGAGGCAGTGGTTACCAAAGACCTGCAGCTTCTCTCTCAGATATCAAGGAACAGCGAAGATGATTACTTCTCCAATTTTATGGTCAACCTCCTCCAGCTATTTTCTACAGACAGAAAGCTACTGGAAACTCGGGGAAATCTCATCATCCGCCAGCTTTGCACAAGTCTCAGCGCCGAACGTATTTACAGGACCCTGGCTGACTGCATAGAAAAGGAGGAAGATGTCGAGTTTGCTAGTATAATGGTACAAAATCTAAACAACAACCTAATCACTGCGCCCGAATTGGCTGAGTTACGCAAACGGCTTCGCAATCTCGAAACAAAGGTCAGCAGAGATTCTGGTCCCCATGGTGCCGGAAGCTGACTCTTGTTGATCTTGTAGGATGGGCAAACCTTTTTCGTAGCTTTGTTTCGCTCCTGGTGCTACAACGCCGTGGCGACATTCTCGCTGTGCCTCTTGGCCCAAGCCTACGAGCAGGCCTATAATCTCCTGCAGATATTGTTGGTCATTCCCATCTGCGACCTCCATACCCACTAACATTCAAATCAGCGCCGAGCTCGAGATGACTGTCAATATTCTCATTCAGATCGACAAACTGGTGCAACTCCTCGAGTCACCTGTGTTCACATGTAGGACTGCCACTGACCGTGTTGGTGCATGCTAACATGGTTATCAGACCTCCGGCTCCAGTTACTTGAGCCAGACAAGTACCCGCATCTCTACAAGTGCCTGTATGGGCTTTTGATGCTGCTGCCTCAATCTTCGGCCTTCGCCGCGTTAAAGAACCGCCTCAACAGCGTTAGCTCGATTGGCTACCTCCACATTGCGCCCAGACCGTATGTTTCTCCCGGTGGTGTCCCTGTGGCTCACTCTCGACGAGGCTCTGCCGTTGAGACGCATGCCCTCTTGAGCGTCCCCTCTCCCCAGAAGAATGTATTAGACACTCACACTTTGACGCGCAGCAACGCCACAACCCCTAGTGGTTCTAGCTTTGATAGGCCCAATAGGCTGAAAGGAAGAGAAGAAGGCATCATACGATGGAACGAGCTCCTGGAGAAATTTCGGACTGTCCAAGAGCGAGCCCGGAGACTGCAGAGATTGGGCGGTGATCTGGATGACGGGGCCCTTGGAGTCGGCGACTTGCGCATCGCTGATGGCGGGCTGGAGCCGAGAGGTACCAAGGAGTTGTCCGCGCGCGCTCCCCCTGTGCCCGTCAAGGATCCCCCGCCGCCCACGCCACCGTCAAAACCGCGCTCCGGACTCGGAAGACAATTTGGGAGGCTTGGAGGGGCTGTGGCCGGGCGAGGCAAGCGGAGCCAGCAGTGATTTCTTTCCTTCAGTTCTTTCTCTAACTCTAACAAGTACTGACTCTAGAGCGTGACGTTGGCGTATAAAGCAATACCCCCAGGATGCGGAGCGGACGAAGTAGTGAAGATTGAAAGGGTGGGGCCGCGGTGGACTTGTATAATCAGCGTAATTCATGAACGTCTTGTTGGCTTGCGCGGTGTCTCTCTCTCTACCAATCCCTCAAAGACGGCATCCCGCCTCTCGGTCATTTGTCGCAGCTCGCCGCGCAAACTCTCAAGTTCTCGCCGCGCCTGGTCTGTATCGTGCGGCAGCCCCTGAAACGACCGTACTTCTGCGTCCATTGCACTCTTTTGGGCCAGACATTCCAAATACGCCTCCTCTTCATGCCGGACCTGCTCAATTGTGGGATTTGGCGTACCCACAGAACTTGCGAGCCCTGCTACCCTCTCCTTCAGCTCCGGCAGACGTGCCGACATGGCCTTGATCTTGCGCTGTGCCTCCAGGTTTTGCTTAGCCAGGCCCGCTGCTGGCCGGTACGCCTCGTCCCCTTTGACTTCCTCCACTATCTTGCGCATCTTTTCCGCCTCACTATCAATGTACCGTGCCAGGACCTGCACCCGTGCCTCCATCTGTTCCACCTCGCTCAATGTCCCCGCAAGCGATGCCATCCGTCGCCCGACCTCCTCAGCTGAAGGAAACGCAATACCACACTCAGTAGCTACCGTAGCCATGGAGCCTAGCGCTACTGCCCCCTCCCGCGACAAATTATTCTCGATTGAAGTGAGTATCGCTTCTCTTGCCGAAGACACGGTGTTGGTGTTCTCATCCTGCGCCGCGCGGAGGGACGTGAGTGCCGTGCTCTCGAGGCGGGAGAGAAGCGCGCGCTCTTCGTCGGCGGATTCATTGGCTAGTGCGAGGGCCAAAAGTGCGCGGAGGGTGTCGGCGTTGCGCTCGAAGGAGGGCGGGGACCGGGGGTGGAATTTGGAATGTAGCCAGCTATCGACATAGTTCCAGTCTTTGGCGGTGGATGCGGCTGCGCGCGCGACGGAGGGGGAGAAGATTGCGTTTGAGGGGAGGTGGGTCATTGTGAGGTAATTTGTAGTGGTGATCCTTGTGGCGGTTGTGTGCTTAATGCGGGAAGGTTGCGGCGAGGGGGGGTGATTTGGGGATGTTGAAGAGTGAGGTCTGGCAAGGTACGCCAGCCGTTTGGGGTGGGGCATCCTGGGAGCAAGGGTGGGAGGTGGGAACTGGGCAGAAATGCTGGGGTTGTGATTGGCCAATTATTTTGAAAGTAAACAAAGCCTTGCAACGGCGATCTCGTCACGGGCGAAGTGGACCGACCGTTACAAACGACGCGACTTGCATGCTTTCTTGCTCCACCTTACCATGTCAACCTGACGGCGGAAATATTGCAGCATTTGTTTACGAGCACGAAGAAACAAAACTTGCAGCTATTTCGAATCACTTGGATTACCCACCCGAATGAGGACGCGCCATTCTTATTAAAGCTATTGCACGCGACGTCTGCACGCCGCGCGACCAGGGAGCGCGAGAGCCATCGCCATGGCGGGCGTGGGCGGCCTTGACACGCCGCGAACCAACGTGGGAGACGCGACATACCTGAGCCGCCAGCCCAACTTCGACCTCTCCCAAGAACTCTCCTTCCAGTCCCCCTCGAAAGACGCAAATCTTGCCCAGCAGCTCCGCAATGGCGGCCGCCCGAGCATTCGAACCCCGCGGGGTAATAATCGCGCGCCCTTCACTGACCGCCGGAACCTCCCCCTCGCTACGGGGATCGGGGGCAACGAGTTCACACCGCTGCTCAAGTCGGCCACAAGGAACACGGCGCGCCAGTACGGTGTACCGGGTGGGAAAGAGAATGGGGTAGCCGCGACGCCTGCATTTATGACCCGTATCGACGAGGACATGACGCCCATGCCGCTCGGAGAGACAAGCGTGTACGGCGCGTCTCGTAATACTTCATCCTACATGGAGAACACACCATTACCGGCCGCCGACGATAGCAGCGTCGCGTCGACACCAATGGTGATGCGACGGCGTGGTGGTGGGGGGGACGCGGGCAAAAACCCGCTCGATGAGGGCAACCAGCTATCGCTCCGCGAGCAAGAGAACGTGATCGACCGTATTGAGAAGGAAAATTTCGGTCTAAAGCTAAAGATCCATTTCCTCGAGGAGGCACTGCGAAAAGCAGGGCCAGGGTTTAGTGAAGCCGCGCTCAAGGAGAACACCGAACTCAAGGTCGATAAGGTCACGATGCAGAGGGAGCTGCAGCGGTACAAGAAGCACCTCACATCGGCGGAGAAGGACCTCGAAAGTTACAGGGTCCAAATCACCGAGATCCAGGAGAAAGCCAAGCGGAAGTTCGCCGACGAGAGCCAGCGTGCCGAATTGGACCAACTTCGACGAGCCTTGCAAGACAGGGAAGCGGATGTAGAGCATCTTCAGCGCCAGGTCGAAAGCGACGAAAACATGAGCGACGTGGTCGAGAAGCTCCGGGACGAAGTCGGCGACCTTGAGGCAGATATCCGGAGGAAGGACCAGATCATTACAGAACGCGAAGATGAGGTGGAGGATATGAGGGAGAAGGTCGCTAAGGCGGAGGGAGAAATAAAGGCATCGAAACGCCGGATGGTGGAGTTGGAAGAGAAAGCGCAGTCTTCCGAGCGTCTCCAAGAAGCCAAAGACACCATACAGGACCTTGAGGCGGATCTACGGCGACTGGAAGATCAGATGGACCAGATGAAGGACAAGCTTCAGGATGCAGTAACCGAAAAGGAGCGTGCCGAGGCCGACCTCGAGGAGCTGCAGGAGGAGATGTCGAACAAGTCTGTCGTGACGAAAGGGCTATCGAGGCAGGTCGAAGAGAAGATCTCTCGCCTGCAGACGGAGCTCGACAAAATACGACAGGATTACTCGTCTCTAGAAGAGATAAGCAATTCGCAACGGACCGAGGTGGATGAGGCAAAGTCTAAGCTCAAGGAGGCACGCCGGGAGCGTGACGACTTGGAGCGCGTCCGTCAGACCTTGGAGAAGAGACTGGAGGAAACCCAGGACGACCTAAATCGACGGTCCGACGAAAAGGCACTCCTACAGACCCGACACGATGCCTTGGTGAATGAGTCCACGTCGCTCCAGCGCGAAGTAGCCAAGTTCAAGAAGTCGGTGGCGGAATTAGAGGAGAGCCTCCAACAGGAACGCCAGCACTCACTCACCATTGAAAACGACATTCGTAATCAGTACAAGGAGGAAATCGACCGTCTGAATGACGAGATCTCGGATCTCCAGGCTGAATGCCGTGAAAAAGACAACCTGTACGACAACGATAGCGAGAAATGGGAGACAGAACGCCACAACATCGAGTCTGAACGAGACCTTGCCGAGGAGCGCGCTGCCGGTCTCCAGAGGACTATCGAGAAACTCCGGGACGTTGAAGGTGCCCTGTCAAGCAAGGAGATGAAACTTCAGGATGCCCTTCAGAGCGAGGCTGAGCGACACAAGAGCGAGAAGGCGGTCCTGGACCGTCAAATCGACGACCTTCGGCAAAACCTGGATGCCCGGCAGACCATATTGGAAGAACTGAGGGTCGAGCTCTCTACCGTTCGGGACCAGCTCCACCAGTCGCAACTCGACTGTCAATCACAGGCGCAAAAGGTGGAGGCACTGGAAGATGAGGTGGAGATTCTGCAGTCAACCATCGACGAGGAATCCGAGAGGGCCCAGCTTGAGCTTGAACGCGCCCGGAAAGAATCAGATACAATACGATCCGAGCTGGAGCGTAGACAAAAAGAGTCTGAGAAGGTCCGGCTCGAGCTCCAGCGCAGCCAACAGGACTGCGACAACCTCAGAACCCAAGTCGCTTCGCTTGAAACTGTCGCCGCTTCCGCCCGTGCCATGTCGACCTCCACCCAAGAATCGGCTAAGAACACCAGCGAGAGTGTCGCTCGCCTGAAGTTCCAGCTTGCAGACTCGACCGAGAATCTCGCAAGGGTCACAAAAGAGCGACAGGCACTTCAGGATCGGTTCACCAATCTCGATAACGAGACACACTCTCTGCGTGCTAAGCTGGCAGAGACTGAAGCCGAAAGAGACGATCTGGAGGCAGATGTTCAGAGGTTGAAGCAGCGCGGTGAAGGCAATACCAAGTTAGACCAAGAGAGGCTCGAATTGCGCGCCGCCAAAGTAAAGCTGGATGCCGAGCTCCGGAGACTTCAGGAACAAAACCAAGCAGACCGCGAAGAACTCGAGGCCGAGATTCGCCATCTTCAACAACACGGTGGCGAGGACACATTCAGACTTGGCCAGGAGAGACTCGACCTTCGCACAGCCAAAACAAGGCTGGAGGGTGAGCTTCGAAGGCTCAGAGAGGAGAACAGGGTTCTAACCGAACAGCGGCAAGATCTTGAAGCATCGCTCGAGAGCGAGCTTGAAAAGGCTGCGGAGGAGGAGGAGCGCCTTAATCAGGAGATTCGCACCCTGCAAGCGAAGCTTCGGCAATCATCTGACGGTCAGGAACTGGCAAATGCCCGCCGAACGATCCGCGAACTCGAGCGGCGTGTCGAAGACTACGAAACCCGGCTCGCTGCTGCTCAGCTCCCCTCTGGCCAAAACATTGAAGGCAATAGCGAACTTTCCATCCTCCACCGCGACCTCTCTGCCGCGCGGCAAAAGGAACTGGAGCTCCTGAAGCATGAAGCCTCGCAGAAGGACATAATCAAGTCGTTGAAGCGCCAAGTTGCTGACCTTGAGCGTAAAGCGCACGAGGCCGCGCTTGACCGTCTTGTCATGTCACCGTCGTCCCATGGCGGGTCAGCTCAGAAGGCGGAAGTGTCTGAGCTCCGTCACCAACTCACAGCCGCCCACCAGACCGCGCACGCTCTGAAGAAGTCGCTCCGCGAAGCCGAGCAGAAATCCGCCGCAACTGCCCGCGAACTCCAGGACCGGTTGGACGAGATTGAAGATCAAAAGTTTGGGCTCGAGCAAGCGCTTGACGATGCGCAGGTCGCGGCAGAGGAGTCTGCGGCCACGCACGAACAGTACGTGCAGAAATACAAACACAAGCTCGAGAAATACCGACGTGAACGTGACGAGCTGGCTGCTGCTGTCCTGGATCAACAAAAGCAGGGCAATCAGAACAGCATTCACAGCGATGTGTCCTCTGACGAGCGCCGCGATCTACACAACATGCTTCGCGAGTCGCAGATGGCAGCCGACAAGCTCGACCGCGAGGTGCGTGAGCAGCGCGAAGCTCTCGACGAGCTCATGGGCGTTGAGATGTCTCTCCGGAAGAAGCTTGATCGCGCAAGAAGCGAGCGTGCCGCTTACCGCGCAAGCGCTGAGAAGCTGCAACGTGATGTGAAGACGCTCAAGTCAGAGAAGGAGAGGATCGACACAGAGCTTGCCGCCGCGAGGGACAACGTGCTTGTTCACACCACCACGAGGAAGGGCGGTGTCGATACGGATGCTATCATTCGTGCAGCTGAAGCAGCCGAACGGAGACACGAAAAAGAGATCAGGGGCATGGTTATGCAGATGGAGTGGCTCAAGGCTTGCTGGGACCGCGAGGCTAAGCTACGAAGCGACGCCGCCTTTGCGAAGAGGTATCTGCTACTCGAGGTTCAGATGCGAGATGCTTGGTACGTTTCTTTTTTGCACGAATAGTATGAACCGTGCGACGGTGCTAACACAATTGACGTAGTAACAAAGCCGACCTCGCCATCATTAACCGTATTCGCGCCGAACTCAAGCCGGCAGGTGCCGGTCGAGCCGTACTCGGACAACTAAGCTCCGTACAAGGGAAATTAAAGCGGACGCAACAGACCGCGCTAAAAGCCCCTGGGGACAGGTTACGCAACGTCTTACATGCCGTCCGATTCATGGTGCGCATGCAAATTGGCGCGAAGCGCTGGGCCAAGCATGACAAGGTCCGTCAGCGCCTAGCTGACTGTGTTGAGGGCATGGAGAAAGAGGAGCGTATTCGGAAGCAAAGGGATACGTGGCGTGCGCAGACCGCACAGACACACAGGGGAGAGATGAAGATGCTTGAGCAGAGGGTTGCTGTGGAGGAATAAGCGGTATGAGATGAAAATAGGTGTTTATGTGTTGGGTTTCTTGTTTCTCCTCCTTTTCTTTTTTCTTAGCAGAGTCTGTCTATCATGGCATTTTTCGGGGTGTCGGATGGATGGGTCGGTCGGTTGGGTGATGAATGGACTGCATTAGTGTGTCTGTCGGATCGGGTCGGACTGTCGGCGACACGAGGGCTGGCGTCCAGGGGTTGGTTGGTTCGTTTGGTATTGCACATTTTATACCTAGTCTCTTGTTTTGGTGTATGGTTTCCGAGATGGTGTTCATGGCGGTATCGCCGAGCATGATGGTTGAGAGATTGCGTATCAATGAGTTGGCATACAATACAGATGGCAGATCATCAGTCTGCAATAACCCGGTGCTTGATAGTGGCAATGTGGTTGGTGATCTATGTGAATCATATATGCGCTTTAGTTCTGCACGCACGTCGTCTAGGTACGGAAACATCGGCTCGTTCTGGGAGTAGCCCTTGAGCCCCTGTTCTGCGTCTCACCACTGGCACATGGAGTCGTCTAAACAGAAGGAACACAACTCACAGGTGGAGCAAGTTCAACAGCTGAACAGGGGCAAAGAGTGATCATGTATATTTAACCTCGTTATGACTTCAAATCGTTATTCTGTCAAGGTCATTCATTCATTTTCCTCCACATTAATCGCCCCATCCCACATCGCCGAAACTTCATTCTTTCATTTTGTTGGAATAATCCTGGTAATACAGACAACCTCCATTCCACCACGACCGTTTTACACAGACAGACACACACGGACGGAGTATGAGGTTGATGTATTTACATCACGAACAACACGTTCGTGTCTATATGGTTCATATATTGGTTAGTATCAGTCCGGGCATGCCTTAAATGTTGTTACAAGATAGGTCTCACCAAGCGGGTGACTACAAGAGAGCTGCGGCTTCTGGGTGTAACGGGTTTGCAGCTCGTCACGGATGCTGTTTAGCAGCTGGACATAGCTCTGCTGGGGATTCTTCTTTAGCGCCGTGATGAAGGCCCACGACATGGCACCAGTAGCCTGCGAGGCGATAGTGGCGTCGGCACTGGTAAGACACTCAGGTTAGCTGGTTTTTCCACTCAGAAGCTTAATGATCCACGGGTGAGGGTCGAGAGTATCCAGCCAGAGCGTTCCAACGTAACCCGCCGCTCTAGATGCAAAGTCAAAGCCATGGATAGGCTGTGACTTTGGATCTAGAGCGAATAGAACGGTCTTTGGCCAACCCTATTTACATCAAGTTCCTTGCGTAGCATCGTGTCTTCATCCGAACCTGCCAACCCAAAGAGCCAGCTGAAACCACCATCATCTTGAGATGACCCTCGCATATCCTAAACAAAAACTCCGAAGCGATGCCAAGCTACTAAACGCTATGTGGGGGTAGGGGGCTCAAGGACAGGTAATCATAATAAAAGGGAATACGAACGAGGTCTGATCATCCTTGCTCCCAGAGAACATAATGACGTCTGCAGGGGAGGTCTTGGTGGCCATGGCGCGAGCGTGGGCATCTTCGCCCCCGGTGGCCTTCTTGAAGAAGCCCATGATGTTGCTCGCCACGCCAGTCAGATCGCCCTGGCTGTATGCAGAGATGACACCAAGTAGGCCCTGGCCTGCCTCCTTGGCAAGATTGGGCTCCTTGAGGATGCCCTGGGTGGAGTAGATGTATGGAAGGTCGAGTGCGGTTCCTGAATGGCAAGAATCAAAGATGGCCGTAAGGCGCACACCGCCGTGAAGTGGCCGTACCATGATGCGGTGCATCTCGTCGTCGGTAATATGGCCAACTTGTCGGAAGTCAACTGGGTAGATGACCTCGTCAAATCCATCTTCTTCGTCTCCGTCGAGGTCCTTGGTCTGGCCGCCGTGGCCTACCAGAGAGAGTTAGAAGCCGATTCTACAAATCTAGACTGGCGGGATTCACTCACCGGAGTAATGGAAAAAGAGCGCGTCATTCGGGCGTGCTTCTTTAACAAGCCAATGCATAGCTCTGAGGATGTTCTGCTTCGTCGGCTGGCTCATTGGGTTCTGTTGATCGTCTGTAAGAATGACCATATCCTCCCGTTTGTAGCCAAAATTCTCGACGAGATAGCCAGACATGTTTCTGACATCGTTAATGCAACCTCGGAGCTGTCCGCGTTGTCCGAAGTAGTTGATGCCGATCAAGAGCGCTTTACGCCGACCCGTACACTGAGAGTACTGAAAGGCGTAATTCTGCGGGGCGCCATATCCGAAATGCTGGGGCGCTTGAGGGGGAGGTGGAGGAGCTTGATGGTTCCCGTGAACGTATGAATTGGAGTTCACCGAAGGCATGGCTTCTACAATCAGCTTGGCTGAACCCGTTCTGGAGCTCGAAGACACTCACTAGGCCTGGGGGGGTATTGTTGTGCAGGAGGACTGGCATATCCCTGAGGTGCTGGCTGCGAAGCGATTTAGTCTTGAGCAATGAATGCTGAAGCAACAGCGTCACCAACCTGCTGGTAGCCATAAGGCTGCTGAGGTTGTTGTGGTTGTTGGTATCCATAACCCCCCGGGGCCTGGGGGGTCTGTTGGTATCCCGCGAAGCCCTGGGCACTGGGAGCAGTCAGATATGAGCTTCGTCACTCGTCAATGCACACAGTGCGATCATACGGTTGTTGGTAGTATCCAGCATATTGTTGCTGAGGCGGCGGGGCACCATATCCTCCAGTGTTGTAACTCGTGCCGGGATATCCAGACATCATACAACACTTAGAAATATAAACTGGGGCGCGCCCAGGGTGCGAAGTGGCGGTCTCGGGGTCGAGGAGCGGCCTAAGAGGGCCTCTCTCAAGTGTGAGGGAACACGGCGTTGAGGAAGGATGATACCGCGGGAGAGGACTCCTGAAGCTCGGGTAGGTGTTTGGGGGTTTATAGACGCGTCAGGAAAGCACGCTTTTCTTCGGAGGTCGAGGAGGCAGAGGGCTTCGAATGCAATTGACTGCACAGACAAGGGGGGTGATTGCTAGCGAGCGCAGTAGTGAGTATTGGCACCAAGCCTCAGGGAAAGGCGGTAACTAAAGAAGGGTCTAGATGTGGGATGGGGAGAGCATCCAAGTACCCGGCACGTACCGACGGAGCGGTCTGAGTCGAAAGGGCTCGGGGTGGGCTGCGCTGGGAAGAGGCTGCCCGCGGCTTACATGCAGGAGGAGGCTTGGTTCCGGCAGACAAGGATCAAGTTCGAGGTCGATGTCACTCGCGATGTTCGGGGAGGACGGCTTGACGGGAGCGCGGTGGCAGGCGGAGGGGGGAGGGCGGGATTGATGTCGACTTGTCGAGCTGTGATGAGGGGTGAGGGTGCGTGCTAGGTCGGAGCGCACGGCAAGGCCTGCTGCTTGGGCCGGGAATCAAAAGTGGGGTAAGCAAAATGCGGGCGCCGCCGCCGTTGATTGGACAGCGAGCTGGCAAGTGTTCGAGATCCACGCCAAGCAACGTGGATATTGCGGATCCGGAACAAAAAAAGGAACATCAGTTCGAGACCACAACGTGCAGTGTCTGAGCCTCCAAAATTACCCAATGGATGACTGAGCGAGTGCTTTGGGACGCCAGCCTATCAAGGCGACGAATCTATTATTCTCTAGAAGCCCTCAATCTCCGGTCATCATCACAACCACTCTGACGTCTTGGACGCTATCGCAAAAGATTACCCAGCACGGCCCAACAGTTCAGCACTATTGACAAGGCAGGCCCGGTACTGCTCCTGCCAGAAGAAACGAAATACGGGAATGTAAATCTACAACAATAATGATTGCAGCGGGGCGCCACACCTGCCGTCGCGTTGACAGGATCGAGATTGCTGGGTCCGGAGCGCCAGGGCCGGCCAATCCGCCCTGCTCCTTGTTGCTTCTTCGCCGTGCGTTGGGCTGTTGTGATGGAAAGTGCCGGGACTTCCACGGTCGTGAAACGTAGCGTCCTGGCCTGCGTACTTGCACCAGTACGCGTCGTTGCTTTCTGCAGGGTCCACGGCCAGCTGGCAGCTCGACATTTGATGCCGACTGAATATAATGATCCAGAAACGGCCTAGCTTCGGACTTCGCGCGCCAGTTCTATTGGTTCAGACCTCTAAGCTCTGGAATGTGGCGCGCTGAAAACCCACGCTGGCCAGTCACAAGCGCCATGGCAGACAAGGGTTATCAAGCTTCACTCAACGTCAAGCTTTGGACGGCACCAAACCTCCTGCAGCAAACAGACACCGAATCGTCAAGCCGTGTTTGGGCGTCAACCTTCAGGACCGGTATGTGCCAAAGAATACTCCCTGAACTGAGTTCAGGCAGACAGGCAACATTATCTCATGTTTGAAATGAAGAAGCAAGGGAGCTTTTGCGAAATAATGAGGAAACGCCTCACTCTGCCCTCGTCAGCTTCCACCCTCTCCTGCCGACCTCAAAAATGCAACGGAGCCGAGGTCCGGGCCGGACCGGGTGGGGCGGAGGTGAAGCCGACACCCAGCGCCGCCGCAGTCGCAATAGCCGCAACTCTGACGGAATTTGGCTGCCACAATGAAGCCTTCAGCCTTATGGCCATTCCGAATGTGGAGACGAGACAACTGCGACCACCACACCGCTGCAGGCGAGCCCCGCGAAGCAACGCCTACCTCGGTGTCTGTGTGACGTCCACCAGTCGATCTCATCCGTTTCCGGCTCCGCCACATTACCGCCGTGACGGTCTCGTGCTGAAAACGAGTGACATTACCATGCATTGCAACGTTGGGACAGCCATCGCTGCCTATCCCGGCCTGCGGACTGGTCCGCGTCGGTGAGCTAAAGTGTGAAAGCCGTATTACCTGCATCACGCCAACTCAACTCTAACCTTCCTCCCGGAGGCCTGTACGGGCTAGGAGCCTCACAGGCTAGTCGAGGAGATGTACCTTCCCCGTACCCTTTTCTTCTCCATTGCTAAGCCACACTCGTCCTCACGCCCCCCCCATGGTTCATCGCGCCGAGCTAGATCGACCGGCGTATTTTACCAGATCCCTGGGTCATTGCTGTGCTGAGGGCCTCCTCTGTTCTAACCCAGATGTCCCAAGTGGCGACTCCAGCCATCAGATGTGGCACAGCACTGCCGAAGCCGGAGTGTGAAGCCACCGGCCCGGATGATGATCTACCGAGAATAGAAATCCCCGCGGTCCTGAGCTGAATGCTGAAAGAGGCCAACCCTTTCCGGCGGCCGCTCGGTGGCCGTTTCCCATGGAGAGATCGGTATTTTCGTTCCGGGTCAGTGACAGATACGGGAATAACTCATCTGATTGCTCCCCGAAATCTGATAGCATAACTCGCTCGCGATGGGGGCTACACTCGTGCGAGAGCTGCTGATCGTGCGCTGTACCCTCCAAGCAGCACAGGTATACCAGTCGAGTCAACAAGATATCGACGCTCCGTAGGAAAGTACAACACCGTTACTACGTGTAGACCACCGCTAGCGCGGGCAACGCATCAATTTCTTTCTCTCTCACCAAAACTAGAACCGTCTACCCCATACCTGCGTCTAGACATACTCTGTCTCTTCTACATTCCCCATGTTTCAATCTTGTATCATCGCTTTACGAATGAGCCCCCTTTGCAATCCAGTCGTGTCCATCTCTCAAGCATCAGCCATCTTCACATCCTCATCTATCGACCCCTGTTTCTCCTCCGGAGTCCTCATCAAATACGCCATCATGCTCCAGATCAGTTGCATTGCCTCCACCCTCTCCTCCGCCTGGAACAAATCAAACCACTTGCTCCTCCTCACCTCCAGTCGTCCCCAACTCTTGCCTCTTCCCTCCGCTCCCTCCACAGCATCCGGTGCCCCGTCCATCACGGCCAGCAGCTGATCCGGCACGCGCACTCTCAGCACACTAACGTGGTGAAACAGGGAGCTGATCACAAAGATGTCATCATAATCCACCCCCTTAGCCCGACCAATGGCCGAATACTTGGTCTTTTTATCCCAAGCAGCCGCTGGCGGGCGCACCATACGATAATTATCGTACATGGGCAGGTTGCCAGACTTCTTCAACCGCTTTGCCCCTTTACCCGCCGAGCCACCCATCAGCGTCGAGGGCCTGGAGAACGGCCTCGCGGGAGCAGAAGCCTCCGCTACCGCAGCAGGCAGGTTTTCGCTCTGCTGAGCATCCTTATCCCCGACGGTCTCGTCGGCGCCTGACTGGACGTCAACCTCACGGCCAATGGGTCCGCCAGGGCCTCCACCCCATCGAGGCTTGGTGGCCCACCATGCGCCTTCGCCAATGCGTTTCTCTTCGCGCCCCTCGCGGGCGCGATGCTGAGCTGTCACAAGAGCGGCTATCAGTTCGCGGGCAAGATCGATGACGGAGTCGCGATCTGAAGTGGTGCTTGCCAGCTCCGCCGACGCCGGCCGGGGAGGCGGGAAGGTGATAGTGTGTCGGGCGCTGAGTGTAGCAACGGGACCCTCGACCACGCCAGAGCGGGCGGCCTCGCGGGTGGTGGGTGTTCGGAAAATGAACGTGCAGCCGGAGGAGAAGTAGGAGCTCCGCGGGGGTGTCGAATTGGACGCGATGTACAGCCTCGGTTCCGTGCGAGGCGCCGAGGCGTTACATCCAAAGTCGTATGCCACCAGCTTCACGAAAGCGCTGGTGATATTTTGGCGGTAGTCAGGTGGCATCTGATGACCCGCGCCAGTTCGATAGTATCGAACCGGCGTCTCCTTGTCGGCTTGCTGGCTTTCGGGGTTGGCGGCATCGGCACCAGCACCAGCACCGGCACTGGCACTAAGCGCAACATCGTTGCCTTCACCCTCCTCAACTCCGACCTCAGGATGGGGTGGAATGGAGGTGTCATCCCAGTACGTAGAGAAAAGCTCCAGGTAGCGGTAGAACTCGAAAGAGTTGCCCAACCGGGCCTGGGCCTGACCCTTGGGAGCAGGGACTCGCCGGATGGCGCGATAAGCGGCCTCATTTAGAACAGACAGCTCCCGCTTGCGTTCTAGATACGTCTGGCAGCCAGGCGAGAGGGCACCGGTGTTGATTTTCCTTCGGGTGCTCTCGTTGACTGCGTGGGCCTCGTCTACCGACAGAGCTTCCCAGGCGCCGAAGTCCGGTATGAAGGAAGGGTCCGGAATCAGATCAGCAGCCGCTAAGTCGGATATTACGTGCGATCCAAGCGCCTCGAGATGAGAGATGGTGACTTCGGTCGGCCGGATAATGCCCTGTAGTACCGCGGTGAGATGTTCCGAGGACCGGGCCGAGGCGTCGCCTTCAGAGCGTTCGGCAGGCTCCTGCGGGCGGCACAGGGGGAAGTTGACGGGCGTGGGCGGTGGCACATCTTTGGGAGCCTGGGGCGTATACCCCGTAGGGACTAGACGATTCGGTTAGACGATGGGAGTGATACGGCGATCGAAACGCCACAGTAAATGGATGGGGTCGGCAGTGGAGCCGTCTCCAGCCTCCAGCCAGCTAGCCACACGATGCTTCTCGGCCTGCCAAGTAGAAGACGGGGTTTGCTAGCGCCGACGACGATCATACAGGACCAGAAGCCAGATGAGGGAGATCACAGAAATACTCCGACAACGCATGAATTTTATGCCTTCAAGACAGGCAAGTTGCCGGGAATGGGTCGTTGCATCCCATCCCGCATGGACTGAAAGTGAGATGAACGGTTGCTCACTTACTGAGGTGGGTAAGATTGCCGAACATTATTATTCACCAGTTTGTGTTTGCTCCTTATATGTTCTCCTGAGTTGCCAACGGAAGCGCACGTGCTGCCTTGGGCGCTGGCCAATCGACACGGCTTTCAGAGAGCGTCCGCCGATCAGACACCCGGAGCCCTAATCTGGAGATATGAGATTGTGGCAACGGTCAGGAAGGACGAAGGACTACAGTACAGGTTCGGGTGGTTGGCCGAACACTCAAGTGCTGTTGGCGACTGTCCGTTGCGGATCCGAATGGCGATGGGGCTTGGTCCCGGTGATGGGGCGGAGGCGGGGACGAGGGGAGACGGTGACGCCGGGGACGGATAGCTCGTGCGCCAACCCCGCCTCTGGACGGCCAAGAACGGGGCAACACAGGCAGCCGGATCCCTCGTGCCGACGCTACGTCTTCAGCGTAGCCCGTCCGTATTCCACGCCGGGCCTTGTCGGCCACGTGCTGAGGGCTGGGCTGTTTTGGTTTCTGGTTCCGCCGCGATGCTGTCTGGTCTGAGGGTGTCTTGTTTGCTGCGTCAATTGCCCAGCAACGCATGAAGGAGAACGGTGAAAATGGGTCGTGCGGGCCGATCACTGTTCCATCCATCCATCCCCAGCCCAACCCTTGCCTGGTGCCAGCAACGTCCGACATGCCCGCCCACTGCACTTGCTGCACTCTTCCATTCTTGGACGCTTGATGTTCCCCATTTGGCCTGGCGCCATCAACTCTGCGGGAGGCACCAAGGTTTTGACGTCTAGGCACTGCATTTGTTGTTGTGCGGGCTTGCGAATATCATGATGGGTGGATGTCTCTGGCTCGCTAGCTGTACCGGTGTCGTTTTCCAGCTTAGTGTTCTAAGGATCTGGCGCGGTGCAAACAACGCCGCAATAGAAACAACTCACGCCGCAATGCATCCTGGTAATGGCCGCCTTCGCCGTGAATATTGTTTGGCTCGGCGTTTACGTTTTGCGTATTTTGCTCAATGCCGGCACGAGGTGCCCGCTTCAGGGTTCCGGTTCCCAAGACGTGCTTCTGGAAGGGAGCCACCATTTGTCCGTCTTCATTTTTAGAAGTCGTGGGGTGCGAAACCTATCCCGTACATGGGTCGCCTTCCCTAGCGGGTCCGACCCAAGTATCGATTCAAACTAGCGTCTCGCCAGAACCATGCGATATACCGACAATGTGACGTCTGCAATAGCTACCCTTTACAAGTAGCCCGCCCCTAAGTCCTAGCGGTTCCAATACTGTCCAAACGTAGGTAGACTAGAGTCGCCGAATGGGTGTGCTCTTCAAGCGAACTCCGTCGTGGCAAGTGTGGACATTCTCGCACCGTAGGCAGCGCCGGATCATTCAACCGACTCCCGTCTCCCAGCACACATTCCCACACTTGCCATGCATCGACCTCGCCTTCTGTCCCGGAAGATAATGACGAAGCAAGGGCATAGTTAACGCTGCAAATCCCACAGAGATCTCACCAAATATGAGATGCAGGCACTGGGATTTTGGAGCGCTGGTGGTTCTGGCGGTTCCGCGCCGCCTTGGCATTGTGGGTCGTGCCATCCCCC
>Ga0247758_1001075_pt1 | contig 22486 bp, 20 predicted proteins | sample UWRJL156409C4_FD_180950 | JGI IMG/M metagenome (GOLD analysis project Ga0247758, IMG submission 180950) | Plant litter microbial communities from Arlington Agricultural Research Station in Wisconsin, United States - UWRJ-L156-409C-4 | ecosystem: Environmental > Terrestrial > Plant litter >... | reverse complement strand
CAGAAGGCATTTAGAATCAGCTTACCAAGTAGCTTGCGTGCTCTCGATCAGAAACCCTCGCGCGGCGTAAATAGAAGTCTGTTCCATGTTGTTGGTCGTATCGTTCAGGAGTGGATCGCTGTCAACCAAGGGAGTTGAGTTAGTACTTCCCGTTCATGTTTATCCGGATGCGGGGAGGGAAAGGGGACAGCGTACTCAATATCGTGGTCAGCCAACCAAAGCCACATGTTCTCAAAGTAGCCGGAGCCCGTAGGGGTGATGTGCATCATGAGACTGGCAGCGTTGCAGTTCACATTGACTCCGTTCGTTATCGCAGGGCACTCGTCAGGCGTCAAGCTCGTTCCGGTGGCGCCGCCAATTCGCACATGAACATCCCACATACCGGCCGTTCCGGCAGCGCTAGCCCTCACATTCCACTCTATTAAAACGGCACCAGCTGTTGGGCCTTTTGTTGTGATGATGAGGTCCTGTAGCTCCACGTTTCCAATCAACCCCTTTTCTCCGACCTGTACCAGCACTTTAGGGTGGTTCGTATCTTGGAAGTACGACCCGTAGGCGACCAGTTGTGACCATGTCTCGCCCGCCATTTTAGTCCCAGTAGGAACCTTCAGAGTGGATGTCAAGATGTAGGAGCCGGCGTCGACAAAGAGGATCTTGCCCTGGGCCGAATAGAGAGCGCTCTGGAAGGCAGCGGTATCATCGGTCACCCCATTTCCTGTGGCGCCAAAGTCCCTGACATGGACGAAGTCGCTCAACGGTCTATCAGCGTATTAGGGCCTGGAACGTTCGAAATAGTCGCCTGTCTTCGGGTTGGTAAGGGACCGCGGCCGGCGGTAGTCTCCAATCTTCTCTCCAAAAGAGAAGTCAGGGGCGGTTGCCTTTGTAGACGCGTCCTCGCGCCCAATGGTCGATTTTGGTGCTCCCTCCGTCTAGAATGGACTCACCGAAGGTGGTGATGACACCCTGTCTGACACCCGAGAAGGCAACATTTTCGAGGACGAGGCCGGTGGTGCCAGCGCCGATGGAGGTTACAGACGGGTTTGTCAAGATGGCGGTGCCGACATTGGTGAATGACGAGTCGATGAAGGAGGCCGAGCCGATGTTACCTACCTTGCCGTCCTCGGGCGTGAGTTTGAAGCCAGTGCCAACATTCGTCATCGTGATAGACTTCCAGACCCAGCCCCAGTCACAAAAGATCTGCACCCCGACGCGCAGCCGTTGAAAGTCAGGCGTTGTGCCGTGAATTGCTGGTTGCCGCCCAAGATACCGTAGGCACCGCCTGTGAATGTGATGTCGGAGATGCCTCCGCCGCTGCCGTTCTGAGCGAACATGCCCTTCATCTCAGGGCCGGCGATGAGCTCAACGTTTTGGGTGCTCGTGGCCTGGGCGACCTGGTAGTGCAGGCATGAGTACTTCCCGATGAGGTTCGTGTTTCGGATGTCGATACGGATGTTGCGGATCTGGCGATAGAAGTTGGCCGTGTTGATGTAGTATTCCTCGTCTAGGCCGTCAGCGCCCTTGTTGGGGGAGCCCGTGTACTCATCGGTCGACAGAACTCCCAGGCCGGTAAAGCTGGTTGCGGCGAGAATGAGCGGGCGGTTGTTAGCATCGCCAATAACCTGCGTGCCAAACGGCAGGGGGATCGTGTGTGACACCAGATACGTGCCCGGCGGGAAGTAGACGATGGCATTCTTGGTCGTGGAACCGTTGCACTTTTCGCCGCACCGTTTCCCATCCGTCATGGCCCGCTTGATTGCCTCGGTGTCGTCCTGCGCGCATGGTATCAGCTATCGATTCCGTGCCCACGAATTTGAGACTGAGATGTTCGGGTTTCTGACAGGCGCCCCCCAAAGAAAGAAAATTGCAAGCAAGTCAGACAAGTTTTGGAGAAGATGCCGACTGTGAGCCACTGGAATCGCGTGGCCATGGGGCGGTAAAGGAAGGAAGGAAGGAAGGAGGAGAAGAGAGTTTAGTGGGAAAGAAGAGATTCGGGGGAAAGTGCGAAGCCGCGGCAAATCATTCGGGACTCGGCCTTAGACTCGCAGTGATGCCGTTGCCAACTGCGCCATAGTCGCGCACATTGCGAAATACGGCATAAATGGAATTGCCGCCCCATGGGACACGGCCCTTGCGTGCCAGACCTTGCATCCAAAAGGTGCCTGCCGATGTCTGGCGGCGAGTGACATTGCCAGCTGGCACATTCGAGAAGCTCCCAGAGCGCGCTGCGGCCAGAGCGTCGGCCTCGGCCACGAGGGCGGCGGCACGAGCGATTTCCTCGGTGATTTCTAGGAGTGGCGGCGGCGCCTCAGCTCCATTAGCACCACGGCGACTGCGAGAGCGACGTCGTATTGGTAGCACCGTGGTGCCATTCCCAATGACGGTGCCCGGCTTGAGGCGGTAAGAATTGCGCGCGGGGCGCTGGTAGCGGGCCTCGTGAAGCCGGCCCGCCTCGGCAATTGCGTTGGCAACGATCTGGCGCGCTTGCTCAAGCTCCTCAGCCGTTGCGCGCTTGGCCAGGAGAGCCACGGCAGGGTGGAGCAGGTCCACGGCGAATGGGTCGCGGAGGTGGTCGGCATGATCCTTAGGGGCGGCATCCTACTCCCGCTGTCTCTGCTGCTTCGCGAGCCGCCGCTCCAGATCGTGCTGCCTGAAAGCGCCCCATGGTGTGGTGGTGTTGTATGTTATCTCAGTGTCGTTGGCGAAGATGGTGTAGCTTCTCACCTTGCCCGCTACGACAAGGGCGTTGAGCCGGGCGTTCAGGGCTGCGGCCGTCTCAGGCTCAGTCGCGTTGCCTGCTGATATGCTAATGCTGCGCTTTGCCTGGATAATGTCCTGGCTGCCGAGCTCGCCGACGTCGTCATCCAACCAAACAACTTGAGCTGCTACACCGTTCGCTACCGCCCCTTCACCCTTCATCATCGTGAACCTGAACAGGGCGATGGTCTCCTTGTCGTTCCAGCCCAAGCCTCCATACTCGTGGTCTATGGCCTCTTGGAGGGGTCGGGACACGGCCCTATGAGCAAAGCTCTGCCATGTCTGTTCTGATTTGGTGCCACTGGGGCAGAACTTGCAGGTGTAGGGGACGCAACGTGTGAAGGACGGGGTGTTGCGGTTGGGACCGTTGCCGCCCTCGACCCACGAGGCCGCCGGGAACTCCTCGCACGAGTATGTGATGCCGGACTCCTGCAAGACGTTTCCGAGGTTGTCTACCTTGTCGACAATGGCCCATGTGTCGCTACCCTTGGTGTTTTTGGAGAACCACGGCCCGTCTTGCCTCATGGGGAGCCCCTGATCTCCTCCAGGTAAAAGCAATTGTATTGGAGGTAGACTTGGTGGCCCCAGTCCCTGGGGTTTAAGACGCGCTGCTCAACTCCACCAACATCGGGCTTGCTTCACGTCGCCACCCCTCGGTCAGTACATGAATCAATTTGGATGTCCCGGGAAGGTTCCTGAAAGAGAAGATGGTGAAATACAAGTAGGAAGCCCTTACTAGTAATACGCTCGCTGTTTCGTGATCGGGTCCACGCGGACTGTATAGTCCTGAAGAAGCTGTGAGGCCACTGGTGTGATGCATGTGTGGAACAAAATAAATACCAGCAGGCACGCTGTCCACGGTAGCACCGCCATGTTGGAGTAGGTAGAGTCTGAAGACGGAATCGAACAGGACGGCTACTCGCAGCAATTGCAGGCCGTAGAGTGACTGGGGAAGAGCTGAAATGGCGTTGACTTTGTGCCCCAGCGGGAGCTAAGATATCTAATATATGGTATCATCACGAAAGGAAGAGGGTAAGGCGGCATCCTGGCCTGCCATGGGCGTTCCTCTCCCCGGCTCCAGGGGTACTTCTTCTTCATCCTCTGCCCCTATTATCTGTGCGACAAACGGCAGCTCGGCGACAGATGGCCATTTCCAACAGTGCGGGCCCCCCTTTTCCGGCCCGGGGCGATGACATGCTTCAGGAACTTACTGCGACTATCTACATAGGTACCCAGGGAGTTTCTTTTGCCCTTGCGGTCACGGTCACATTTTTGCACGGTGGTAGGTAATTTCCCGGGACCCAAGGCCGGACCGAGCATACACGGCACGCATGCACGCACGGCGCTCAACACCCTGAGGACCCAAGAGCTACTGTCACATTGTAAAACTGCTTGCCTTGCGCCGGGTCAGTACTCGATTGCCACTGTAGGGTAGTAATATTGCCGACACTTTTCTTCTGCAAAGATAAGGTACCTATTTGGTACCTCACACGCTTTTGTATGTGACAAGAGCTTTCAGTTACCTAGTAAGCACGCCGTCCGCTTTCAAGGACTCAACAGGGTCCGTGTGGGATTGGGGTGCCAAAATCGGTCCTTTCTCCCATGTACCCTAGCTCTAGGTACCTGTCGGGAATTTAGGTGTCAATGTTCTTCACTCTCTGCCCCATTTTTCTCTCCTTCCTTGGCATCTCAAGGGTCTGAAGTTTCTTACCGAGGCAATTACCATAACTTGCCTTAATATGTGCTGCGTTTCTTCCGGGTCAAGCTTTCGATCAAAGTATACGCAAACCCTTTCGTTCACATTTTTCTTTGCTCCTTGCCTTCAACCCTTTCAGGTTCTTGAGCAGAACCATATCCGACTCGAGATGATGCCTCGGCAGTTGCTGCCTCTGGCGTTGGTCGTCCTCTCGGTGACGCGCGGTGTCGTCACCGGCAACGACTGCCAGCCCATTACATGGGAAGACCCGCCGGAAGCTCGCGATGTTTCAGTTTATGCTGCGAACACCACGGTGCCTGTGGTGGCGGTCCCCACCGACGCTGTTCCCCAGAAGTCGCTTAAAGCGGGCGATATCAACTGCCGCGCCTGGGCCCGCACCAACGACGATCCAAACTACTACTCGTGCAAAGACTTGGCCGAAAGGTGGTCTATCTCTACCAATTGGTTCTTCCAAATCAATCCCACAATCCTGCCCGACTGTTCCAACATCCGGCCGAATACGCGTTACTGTGTTCATGCGTGTAAGTCGCTGATCTGCGCATTACCCACACCGACCCTTGGTATCTTGGTCGCTCCTGTGATAACACCAAGAGAGAGAAAACAGATATCGAGCCACTCCGATCCACCGACGGCCGCTGTGGTCCAAAATACAAAAACGCCACCTGCTCAGGCACCGCTGCCCCGTGCTGCAATGCCGCGACGTGGACATGCGGGAACACGATGTATGTTGGCATAACGCCCCCGTTTCCGACTCTTTTCTAACCAACGCACCAGTGCGGATTGCGCGCCTGGCACATGCTATGAAGGGATCTGTGAGGGCGACGCGGTCTGGAGCACTGATGGCACCTGCGGCGGCAGGAGAGAGTGCCCTAGCAAATGGGGCGACTGCTGTGACATGAAAGGAAAATGCGGCGGTGGGCCCAACTTTTGCAACGAGGGTGTGTGCCAGTCTGGCAAGTGCAACTGGCCATGGTATAGGCCTCCGGTTAGCAGCTCAACCGCAAAACCAACATCAACAACCTCGTCGACTCGGAGTTCCACATCCTGGTCGAGCACCGCTTCGCCCACACCCAGCGGAGTTTGCATTCAAGGCGAGGGCCCATATTTTTACGATGAACTGTGCCGCTACGCCTGCCAATTTGGGTACTGCCCGTCGCCTTGCACCTGCCTTCGCACTGGGCCCCAAAACCCCATCCCGCCTGCGAACGGGACACCTCGGAAAGGTTGGGACTCAAGCTTTGACCTTCTATGTGCGTGGACATGCGTTCATGGCGTGTGTCCCGAAGATCTCTGTCCTCCATGAGCCTGAGACAAGAGATATCTGCCAGTGACGATAAGTCATTTTCAATGTAATATTAGTGCTAGCACAAATCAATATTCTTCCTTTTCTAGGTAACAAGCATCTGTCATCAAGGCTATTCTGGTTGCGCCGCTGAAGGTATCTGTGCTCAACTGATATGGGGGCTAGCCAAGTGCGCGGGGGTGAATTTCTGCAGCTGATCTCCTCTCCGGACTGATAGGTTGTCATCGGTGACGAAAGGAGTGAATGAAACCTACCTTGGTAGCTGAACTAGGTACCTAGGTACCTAGGAACCTGGAAGTGAGCAGAAACCTGCCTACGCATGCTTCCTCCACCTACTACTGCCACACAAGGAAACTCGAATACCCCAGCAGTCATTGTGTTTAAGCGCGGTACGACATTGCAATTAGCGCCTTGCAGTTGCAACGGTACCTACCCGGGTACAAACGTAGGTTAGGTATTTCTGTCAAATTACGTAATCACTATTAGTCAGCCGCTCTCGCGAGCGGTTGGGCCACTATTCAGGAGCTCTCGGTCTTCCAGACCACTCCTCCAATACAACACACTTCACGACTTCCAATTACTGCGTTTCTGGTGACCACGTTGAATTCAACAATTTCTTCACGAGGCCGCTACCCAACACCAAGGTGCCGATATTGGAGATCAAGGAAACGATGGTACATGTCGAAATTACCGTGACGCATTTAGATGGAAGTCACTAGTGTCATTTGGACGACACAATCTTTTCTCGCTCAAGGGGACCTCTACTCATACTGGGCGAGGGGGTTATTGCCTTACTTAGGTACTGATAGATCCGATAAAGGTACCTAGGTAGTATCCACAGCACTGAAATCTGCCTGAGTAACTACGTAAAACCCTCACTGCAGCATGTACCCAGTCAATCTAGCATGTTGTGGTTGTTTTTTGCCGCCTGCCCAGCTGTAATCGTTCGGTCTCCTCCCCCTTTCCAACTCCACAACTCGCTGTTTCCAAGTCGTCTGCGTCTTCACACCAAGAATTTACCTTTCCTTCCTTTCCGGGCGACGGCTTTCCCGCGTGTGCTTTGCCGCAAGGTTGCATATTTTTCGTTCGGCCCGCGCAGGTTCTAGGAAGCCGGGGAGCCAGGAGATGATTCTTTGGACCTCTCCAATGCCGATTTCCTATCGCGCGTCTAAGAGATCTAGCCGCGTCGCACTAGGCGGGTCCCTTGCAGAGTCGTACTTTTCTGCCCTTGTGAAGCATGCAAGCATTGAGCTGTGCTCAGGCCCTTGTAGGGACGAAAGTGAGCGGGATTTCACCAATCAACGACCTAGTTCTGTGTATGGCAGCTGTGTGGCCTGTCAAGGCGGAGCATTTCTATTGGTCACCACGATACTGCGAGAGATGGTCCTTCCAAACTTCTGTGTCCATGAAGGTTCCCCTGAAAGTTACCCCACATATAAGCATACGTTATCTGACCGAGGCCGGACTTTTGCTCTTTCCTAGAATGCACCGCCACCCACTCAGCATCAAACTCACTCTCCTGCATCCAGGTCGTTCGTGAATCGGCCCCATAGTCCCCGTGTGTCGACAGGACTTCGAAATATTAGAACGGCCCCTTCGACCGGTCGAGCCGAAATGACGGACAATCCTACTGCCAGCATTCCTGACGCGAATGCTGAGGAGGAGGACGGCTCGGTACCGCTTCCCTCCTACGAATAGCAATACAAACAGGAGAAGTCGTGGAGTCTCAACGACAAGACCCGCCTCAGCGCTGATGCCGTTCGCATCCGCTGGACCCTGGATGGCCCACTCGAGACCTCACCCAGCATCGTTGAGCTCGGCCGCATCTATGACCCGGACGAGGTTCCCGAGCCATACTTCCTCGGCAACGACCAAGAGGGGAACCCGACCTGGCATCCGTTTTCGCAATCCCCGTTCACCAGCCGGCCCGTATCATCCCTTTCCATTTCCGTCAAAGCCCTCAATGAGGCGGCGGACAATTGGTGGGGCTTGCATTTCAGGCACTTTGAAGACGAAATCGGCGACTCGGATGAGGCCCACTACGGTGTCTCGGAGTGTTGTGGAGATCCGCGGCCTATTATCGAAGTAGCTGATCTCACCGTCAAGGGCACGGGGGCGCCTGGCGGGTTCGTGACGGTTCACGATTTCTTTTCAGCCGTGCACCCCTATCTAATGTCCAGGCGCGACGATATTCTCAAGGGCATGGGGGGTGATGTTTTGAGACAGGATAAGCCTCCCCTTCCGTCAAACACTAAGTTGGTTGGATCGTTCTTGAATCCGGATTATATCAACATCAAAACCGAGGCCGAATGGCAGCTCCTCTTCGCTGTAAGAACCCCCGCCCCCCTTCAACAGTAGCAGCAATCTTGCGACTGGTATGGCGACTAACAACTCCAACAGAAGAGAAGACACACCACCCAGAGCAAGGTTTTGATTTCTGGCCAAGTCACCACGGAAGCTTTGGCCGAAAACTAGAACCGTTTCGTGCAGCGTTTGGCACTTATATATGCAGAATGAGATTATAGTTTGGAACGGGGAAATCTACCTTCACAATCCTGCCTCCGCAACTCTTGTCGGCTTGGTTCTGAGTTCTCAGTTTGCGGCAATGTAAACTTTATCTCCTTGTCCAAGCAACAGCTTAAGCTACCTAGGTTCCTGATTTTGTCCTCCTTGTCCCGTAACTACCTAGCTCCCTCTACCACCCCTGCACACCAGCCCAGATATTCCATCCAGATTTCCTCCTACGAGAACCACGAGCACCACACAACCCTAACCATGGCTGACCGCGGCGCCGACCAATCACCGTATACAAATCCGATCAAGAAGTCATCCCCCACCGAGCTCGACCACCAACTTGCAAAGCTCGACGCGGAAATCGAGTTAGAGATCAAGGCCATCAAAAAAGAGGCCAAAGCCGCCAAGGCTAGCTCTCCAGCTCGCAAACAACTGGCAGACTTCTGGGGCATTTCCACGCCCGCATTAACTTCGGACTCGGAACACCACCAAACCCGTCCTCCGCTGTCCGCATCGGACATGGGAATGGTTTAGAGCGAGCTTCGAAGGGACGAATGAGTTGGAAGGGATTAATGCTGCAATAAGGGACCGTGACAGGGAAGTTAACGCCTGGGTCAAGCAGGAGGAGAAAGAGATTGTGAAGGAATGGAACCAGGAGAGGAAGCAGCTCAAGGGGATGTCGGTGGTGCCTTAGCAAGTGGTGCTGTAGCAAGGGAGGGGGGGCTACGCTGCCGTTAATGAAAGCCTGGCGTGTTGGGCAACACTACCCGAAACGGGGGTTCATCTGCCCGCTGTAGGTCACAAAAAAAGAGTGGTAGCAAGCAAAAAAGACATACAACACCAGGGATTCGCTGGTCGTCACCGACCCAACTACTAGTCTGGCCCTCACTGGCTTGTCTATGGGAGAGCGGACGGGATTCCGAATTCTCTAGTGGGTATGGTCGTATGTGACAAGTGTTGCTTGCAACCTACCCTATGAAGCCTCACTAGAATAGATTTGAGTCATAGAAACAAGTATGGAGTAAATGCCGATCCTTCCACATAAAGATTAAAACTCCCGCCCGCTTTCCCAACGAAGAGTTGCGTGTCACTTGGCATGTCATCCTCCTCGCAGTAACGTCGGGGGTCTCAAGGCCGAAGCGAAATACCTCTCGACACAGCGGAACTAAGGTCTAGACTCGCCCGTCGAAGACAATGGAGGCCTTAACGCTTCTGATGATATCTCAGGCAGCTTGACATTCAAAAGTTGCGAACCAGCCTGCTCTGGCTTCGCAGTGGCTAGCGGATAATCCCGGTTCTCAGGCTCGGGAGCTTGCGTCGTTGTGCCGGGATTTTCCGCGCCCGGTACATCCCGTCCCATAATAGGTTCAGCCAAGGTCCGCATGAACCGTCTGAATAGCGATGGTACTTCTGCAGGTTCCGGTATAGCGTCTGCCTCGATTGGAGTTGAAGCCGCTGGTGCCCAGGCTGGTGGTTCACCGCCGAATTCCTTCAGCAAGACAGAAACCTCAAGACTGTTGGAAGAGGCGGCGATTTGGTACGGCGAGAGACCGAGCCAGTTCTTTGCTGAGTGGACTTGGGCGCCCCGTTCAAGTAATCGAGTAATGAGCCGGATGCTACGCGCACGGAGCTCTTCATCAGCCTGGGCAGGGTAAAACTGACAGGCAAAGTGTAGTGGTGTTGAGCCCTGGTGGTCTATATTATGGACAAGCGAATTCTGGGCGTCGTGCTTGAGGATCTCTTCAGCGGCATCATCGTTGGCTGCCCAAGCGGCGTGGTGTAGCGGGGTCTGGCGAAGGGAGTCTCGCATATCTGGGGCAACGCGGCGGCAAAGAAGTTCAGATACAATATTACGGTCCGCTCGGGCAGCCGCAATGTGTAAGGGCGTCTCGCTCGAATTGCTGTGGACGCTTGGATACGCTCCAGCGTCCAACAGCCTTTTCACGGCGGCGAACGTATTTGGGCACGATTCCCGCCACAGTACGCCCGCACGACAGGCGATATGTAAAGGTGCAGTCAGAATGTCGCTTTGCGCGTTGACGTCCGCGCCGTGGTCCAGCAAAAGATCAATAATGTCGACCACTCCTCCGCCGGGACCTCCACCGAGGCCATCGACGGGATCCGGAAGATCCTCGGTCAGTATATCCGGCTCGGGGATATTGTAGCAGATGGCATGGAGAGGTGTGTGACCGTCCCTGTCTCGGCTGTTGACATGGGCGCCCCTGCTTAGCAGCAGCTTCACCATGTCTTCGTGCGGAGGCGCTGCTGTCATTTTGGGGGACCCAGCATGTCCCGACGGGATGGGCTCTTGCTCGGATCTGTTTGTGCAGGCAAGATGCAACGCTGTTCTGCCTTCAATGTCGGTGGCGTCGATGTTAGCACCGTGCTGAAGAAGCTCAGAAGCAATACGCGTATCTCCCCTTGCCACTGCAATGTGCAAGGCTGCACGACCGTTCCGATCTAACCTGTCCAATAACGTGAATGGTGGTGTTCCGCCGGCGCCAGCTTTGAGTGGCGACCCAGCACTCTCTCGGATACGGATTAGAAACGTTCGTAACAGCGTGGCGTCGTGCTTCGCGGCGAGCAAATGCAGCACGGGGCGATCTTTTTTATCAATGTAAGAATCGTGGTACCCGAAATGCTGGAGAAGGAGATCGAGGGCGTTGTTGTTTCGTCGGTTGACTGCTTCTATCACCCCCGAAGCGATGGTTGTCCAGTCGCAGAAATGAGCAAGATCTTGCTTTCGGATGAACTCTCGCACTCTCAGCTCCTCGGGTCGCATTGTCCACTCAGGGCTGCCCAGCTTTCCCAACCATGAAGTGAGTCCCTGGTCTGCAGCATAATATAGGAGCCCGGTGTCCAAGGGTAGGTCCTCGGCAAGGGCAACCCACCTGGCCCATAACTTGTGCCCATCCGCTTGTAAACGACGGATTATGGGACTCGGGTCGGCACCTGCCTCTTGGGCAAGCTCAGCGTGCGTAAACATCTCGAATACGGCGTATTGAAGAAGGGCTGCGTAGGCTTCCAGTGTCTGCGTCTTTCCTGCGACGGATAATTGCGGGAGTGGGAGATTTATCGATATCTGGTCCGGGGCGATCCGATACATAGACATCCGCTGTGCAAAGTAGTCGCGGTCCCAGGCTGCATCAGCCGACTTTTTGAGCTTGTCGAAAACGGATTCTTCCGGCTTCTTCGTTGGGGGCCGCGCCTCCATCGGCGACCACCCACCCGCAACGCCTTTGGCTATCATCCCACGCATCATCGTCACTGGATCCAGTCCAGGGTCATAACTGTGTCTTCTCCGTTTGGATTTGGCGCTGCTATCGTGACTGTAGGCAGAGCCGAAGCTCTTGACACTACTATCGGAGGTTCTGTGGCTTCGGCTCCCAGCAGCCAGGTGGGATAAACGATTTGGTCTTGAGCCACTGGATGACCTGGGAGAGTTCCGTTGAGCCACGCCAGGGACAGTAAGGGCAGGTTGTGATGGCCTTAACTCACTCGACGGCGATGACCATAGCGACACCGACGATTCCGAGGTGACGTGGGAATTCCGTCTAGGGTCGACGTGTAGGGCGCTGGCGGCATTCGGTGCTGGGGAGGGATGTGTCGGCGCAAGACGTGCCTCAACGAGGGCGTCCATTTCCTTGATGTTGATGTAGCATAGACAAGTTTCCATGATGGAAAGGTGTCCCTGGGCCACAAATGAGGATTCGCTGTTGTTGTCAAACAAAGTTGAGGCGCCGCCAGAGAGGAAAAACCCGCGCACAGACTCGTGAATCACTTGCACAATACGGTTCTCTCCCTGGTCGATCTCCAGGGATCCAGCGCCGGGTTGTATAGAGCTCGAGCCAGAACTACCGCTGGCTCGGTCCACGACAACAGATGTCATCTCGATAAGTCCCTTGGAGAGTGTCCGAATGCGCCTCGCGAGCTGCTCGGAGTTTTCCACAAAGTGACTGGACTCCCGCCACGCGCTGAGGGACGGAGGCGCAAGTGGAAAGTCGTTGACGAAGCCCAGTACGTGATGCCATTCGTAGAGGCGGAGGGGTCTGGTGGCCAAAACAGCCCATCGGAAAAGTTGAAGCGTGAGAGGTCTTAAGTTTGGCTCCACTTCCTGGAGTAGTGACGAGAAGAGCGCCTCTAGTTCCATGGGAATGCTGTCGAGTCCCCTGAGCAGGCATCGTAGACTCTCTCCTTCGTCCCACTTTTTGAGAACATCCTCCACAACTAACGTCACCCACAGGAACACGCCAGCCGATTTGCCAAGGATGCGGCCCCTGAGGGCCTTCCCATCTGCATTAATGTCAGGAATACTAAGACTGAATCTCTGGTTCACATATGTAATAATGTCTTGGTTGTTGTGGCGATCCACGATGATCTCGGGGCAGTCGGTGATGGATATGGAAGGGAAATGGCGGCTTGAGATGCAGACGCTGAGCTGGTTTCCTGCAGCGTGGGCCGTCTTGGTAACTTCCCGCCAGAAATAAGCCTGCGGGCGCATGCTTTTTGTGTCGCACTCGTCCAGGGCGTCTATGAAGATGACGACCTTTGGTTCGATTTTGGTAGCAAATATCGACTGAAGGAAAGTTTTGAGCTCTGATTCGTTAGGTTCGGGCGGCTTATCTGAGAGAAGAGCTTTGAAGGACATCAGTTGCGTAAACCGACGGAGGTGACTTGGGTATCGTGGGAGCAGCTGATGTAACACAGACCTGAGTAGGCCCACAGATGAGTGTTCGAGCTCGCTACCTTTTGCGTTAAAGAAAAACGATGCCGTCCAGAATTCAGTTGGGCCCTGGCAAACCTCGACTCGACGCAACGCCTCTTTCATTAGAGTCGATTTCCCCGCGCCGGGTTTGCCTTTTAGCCAGAGGAGGCCAAAACTCTCGTCTTGGTTGTGGTACTGGATCCAGTGTTGGTATGTCTCCTGCTCAAACAGCCACAAACAGGTCTGGGCAGCTGGCTCATCTACTGTTTGGCGCCGCTTGTCCATTCCTGGGTACCACAACTTGTTCAGGCTCTCCATCTCAGAAGCATCAAAGCCACGGGGCCTGTCGCTCCTGGAACGGCCCGACCGTGCCGACCTCACTGATCTTGCTGACCGGATACTAGGGGCGGGCTTCCGTCGCAAAATATGGCCGTCGCTATGGACCTTCTGCTCATTGAGAGCCACGAGCGAGGCGTAAATCGCGCTGATTTCTCCGGAGAGCTTCGAGTAATTGGGGTCTTCGGGCCCTGTGAACCGGCACATATCCATGTGGTTCGCCTGAATGGTCTCGGCCCGCTCGCGAGGGTCGCCCAAGAGAGACGAATAGTCGGGAACGACCTTATTGCCGAGGACGGAGAGGTTGACGCCCGTCAGTCCAAGGCCCTCTTGGAACGTCTTGACACGAAAGTCGTACTTGAACCAGAGCGCAGAAAAGGCCTCCTGGGCGCGCTCGAGGTCGGTGGTCTTGAGGTTGAGGGCATTGAGGATAGCATCATTGCTTTCCATTCTCAAGGCGGTGCTGACGAGGCTTCGGGCCCATTCGCCCACTGCAGCCAGCTCTTGACTTCCGCGATGGGGCGTGCCGAGGAAGATGACAGCAGAGGTAGAGTCAACGATGTTGTGCAATGCGTCATCGGTGGCAATCGACGACTGCGCCAGCATTTCCTTGACAACCACGCCGCCCAGGCTGTGGGCGATGAAGATGAGCGGCCGGTCGAGCTGGCGCGCCCGAGACAGCGTGAAAAGGAGGTCTTTGCCGTGAGAGAAGACAGTGTTCTTGTTGCTGGCTGCTTTGATGTACTTAGTGACCTTGCTGTCGTAGCCGTAGACGAGAACGCGAGACCGAGGACAGTCGTCTGGGAGCAGGTCTCTGGGCCAGTAGACCAGCGGGCCGCTTTCCGCCGCGAGGGTTGCCTGGTCAAGCTCGGTCGGCGCGGGAGCCTTGGCCACTGCGGAGGTCTTGTCGGCTCGGAGTCGCCCCGAAATGATGGCGCGCAAGGAATCCCGCTTGCCCCTCTTCGGCCGCATCAGCTGCGAAGCTGCACGGCGTGGAGGCGGTCTGTTACAAGCCCATGTCGTGAAGGGATGGCCCTGCAGTCCATGGACGACGATGATGCTGCGGCTTCAGGTCAGCTGTGACCACGGTTGTGGGCGCGCGGGTAGGTGAGAATTGATCGACTCACTCGACAACGGCCGAGGCCGCATCTCCCTCAGGCTCATGGACCAGCGAAATTCCAGTGTCGCTGATCCCCTCTGGCTGTTGCAGCATATCTCGTGGGGTCGCACACGCCAAAATTCATTGTTGTTCGGCTCCAAGAGCGACCTTCAGATGCGATGAAACTGGGGATGCTGGGGATGCTGGGGAAATTGGAGCGCGCTGCACGTCGTGTTCGGTGGCCGTTCTAAAACTGCAAAACTCAGCCGCAGAAGTTAGCAGGAAATCTAGGGTACTTGTATGGACGTCATTCCCCAGGAATTTTAGCAGAAGTCGCGATTGGGGGGCGGTGCTTGCACTACTTCGCTAACATGATGTGTTCAGGCCTCTGATTGGTCGCAGTCTGTTCTAGCTTGACATCTCACCCCTGTAACAACCTGCTGTGGAGCAAAAACCACAGTGACACAAAAAGGACAGGAAGCAAAAAACATATAACACCAGGGATTCGCTGGTCGTCACCGACTCAACTACTAGTCTGGCCCTCACTGGCTTATCTATGGGATAGCGGACGGGATCCCGAGTTCTCCAGTGGGTATGGTCGTATGTGAAATCTTCGCTTCGTAATCCCCACTGCGTAATGTATCCCCGACCCCCCATGTCACTTCCCCTTCCCTCCCTCATTTCCCCATCAAGAATAAGCAAACCCTTCCAGCTTCCCAAACAGTTCCAACGTCACCGGATCCAAAAACGGCAACAAGTTCGTAAACACTACGCCCAGCTTCCCCGCCTCCAGGTCCACCCAATAATACAAGTTATAGATCCCTCCCCACGCACCACTCCCTTTCGATCTTCCTCCCTGTACTTCCTCGTTGTTGAGCAAAAATGACGCGGACCACCCCTTTGGTGTGCCTAGAAGGAATTCGCCGTCGTTGCTCTGGGTGGGGTTGACGGACTGGATGACGCCGATGGCGGGTGGTCTCTCTGAGGGGGAGGTGAGGGTGGCGGGGATAAGATCGGTAAAAAGGTATTGTTTCACGGTGGAGGGTTGGAGAATGGTCGTGCCAAGTGTGGGGTGGGTGCCGTGGTTGATCAGGGCGAGGAGGAAGGTGGCGTAGTCATCGAGGGTGGAGATGGGCGCTGTGGTGGCGGTGGGAGGGGAGGAGATGATGGTACCGTTGGGGAGGCGTCGGTGGGCGTGCATGTCCGCGATGGAGGGGAGGTCGGAGTTTTGGATGCCGAGGGGCTCGAGGATGTGTTGATCTAGGTAGGTGTTGATGGGAATGCCGGAGATAGCGGAGATGATGTGGCTAAGGTAGTCGATGCTGGTGCCGTAGAACCAGCCGGTGCCGGGGTCGGCGACGAGCGGCTCTGGGTGCAGGGGGTCGGCTCCGAATTGGGGTGGTTTTCCTGCCCAGTGGTTGAACCGAGTGAGGTTTTTGCTGAGGAAAAAGTACCCCGCCCCTGAGGTGTGGGTGAAGAGCTGGAGCACAGTGGCTTTGGTCTTCGGGGGCCGGAGGATGGGTTCGCCGTCAGCGCTGAAGCCGTCGAGAACGGAGATGTTTTTCCACGAGGGGATGTGGTCTTCGACGAGGTCGTCGAGGCAGAGCTTTCTCTGCTCCACGAGCTGCAAAGCGGCAACGGTGACCAATGCCTTAAGCATGGAGGCGATTTCCATTCTGGTGGTTGAGGTAACGGGCGCGGAAGATGGGTCGTCGATGTTGATGGTTCCCCACGAGTTCTTGTAGATGACGCTGCCATCTCGGTTGAGCGCGACCGCGGCAATTCCTGGGATTCGCTTCTCGCGTACCGCCGTGGCGAATGCCTCATCCAGTGGGCCGGCCATGGTCGCGTTAGTTGGATGAGCGGTGGTTGAGAGAGCGACTGCCCCAAGCACAAGAAGACGCGTTGACACCATAAGTGCTGAGTAATAGCGGTCGGGAATGTTAAAGTTTCACCCACCTCCAGGTATCCGCCAACTAGGGTACTTAGCGTGTTTATAGTAGCTCATGCAGCGGGGATCAGTGGGTCTGCTCCTCCGAGATCGATCGAATTTGCCAATCTCGACCATGCCCCTCCTCGCCCCACTCCTTGTGCCACCATGGCAATCCGCACCGTAGCACCAGAACTGTATGAGATCACGCTTGGAGACGCATCCCACCAGTTACAGCATGGAGTTCGAAGTCTGAAAAACTCTCAGGGGCTCGCCAAACGGGGAAGTCGCTCTTCCGAAGATGAGTGCACAACCAAGACTCAGCCTTTAGTAGGTTAGTACAAGTGAAATTTTAGCTGCTGTCATGATGCCTACCTAGGCAAACTTATTGAGTCGCCATAGTTGTATCAAATGGAAATATCCCGGATCTTCCTGACGCTGTTCTATAGCCGCCTGCACTGAGCCAGCTCCATGTCCGCTTTCTGGCTTCCTGCTCTGCCTGAATACGACGCCTATCAACGCGAGTGCTTTCCACATCACTTCCTCTTCCAGAGCCATTTGGGGGCCGTATGGAACGGGTTTTCCGGTCAGAATTTGTACGAGTCGCCTGCAATGCGGGAGAAGTTCGAAACCCCCCCTAATAACCGCCAGGTCACTGTGGTAAATTGCCCCAGAAGCAATGATAACAGCTGCCGTACGGCATAGATTCGGATGCATTTTCCGACCAACATAGTACGACCACTCATGAACAACAGGATGGACGGATGAGTGCTTGTCGGTGGAGTGTTGCTGTATCAAGGAATACTTGCCGAGCATCCGGATGGCGCGGTTGAGAGACAGGGAGCTTTGTGTAACATCTTGGAACCACGCAGGAAGATCGTTTATGGAGAATGGCTTCCACTCGGTCGTGCTAGGGCGCGTGAAAATGTCGTGCTCGATCTTGGTGTTGTTGAAGAAGCTGAATAGTTGGAGGAGCTTGACTGCGTTTTCCCCATCTCGCCCTCGGCCTTTCACATAGTCCAAGGATATGACCCATGTTGTCCGGATGCTTGTCGAAGGATCGTCGCTCGCCATTTCATCAACCAGTTTCTCCCACTCCGTCTCCCAAGCTGTGAGATATTCGTCGACAGTAAAAGATGTCTCGCGCAGGAATGAGCCGGCTTGTTCAAGCGCCAGGGGAAGACCGCCCAATCGTGAGGCTATCGGGCCAAGGCCTATAGAGCGATCGTTAGCAGAAACACCGATTGATAGCCAATTAATGACCTGAAACGTCGCTTACCCTGAGGCTCTCTCCCAGATATCTCGGCCAGCAATTCGATGGCACTATCCTCGCTGATGAACGGCAGTAGCTCCAGAGACTCAAACCGCTGCTTGAGGCTCGCATCCCGCGTCGTGATCAAAACTGAGCCATGAGCAGCGCCGGGGAGAAGCGTGTCGAGCTCGTAATGGCGCGATGTGCTCTGGACACCGCCAGAATCCAAATCAACGTTGTCGACGATTATGAGCCACTTATAGTTCTTGTCATTCTCAAGCCACTTGCTGACTAGTTCGCACATCTTTTCCTGGAATGGTGGGCTGTTAAGGTCACCTTTAGGTGCCTTGGGTGACACCCGGGGGGCGATTCCGGCCATGTCGCGGATGAAGCTTTCTTTGGTGGTGCCATTGATCCAAAAGATGGCTGTAAAGGTGTCCCGTTGTCTGTTGGCAAATTGCACTACCAGTTGGCTTTTCCCTATGCCACCGAGACCATAAACGGCATACACCATCTTGTGCGAAGGGCGAGGTGGGCAAAAAAGCTCTTCAAGTTTCGTCATCTCATCGTCCCGGCCAACAAAGACCCGGCTCAAGGAATGCCCTCGCGAGTCGTAAGGTATGCGGAAGGTGTCTGGACGTTCGTTAGAGAATAGGTTCTGTCCAGGAATAGTCGGAGTTTGCGAGCGTGTGACAAACCCGTATAAGTCAGCTGCATAAAGGCCGAATTACCGGAGCGCCGATGTTGATGCCTTGAATCCATGTCGGTGGCTGTACGCGGCCTATGCACCAACTGTTGGTTGCTGATTGCCGGGTGTGTTGAGGATGATGATTCTGTATCAGGCGGCTTTATTTCTACCGGCAATACTGGAGGGCCAGTAGGCCGAGGGACGTCTGGGGCCGCAACTTTTGACGCTGGGTTTTCTGAAACCTCGGGTGGGACACTACTCCTCGCTGGTGTCAGCACTACTAGTAGTGCGTTGAACGTGTGCCCAGTCTGCTTGCTACTTACTCTCTAGTTGCATTCAACGCCATCGTCAGAATTGCATTGGCAATGGCATCCGTTCTCGTTCGGACCATATCGACGTGGTTGGTATCGACAGGGAGTGGCGCAGGGCAGTTCTCGTACTTCAGGATGGCGGATTCCTTCTCCACAACCTAATTACACTCATCACAGTTAATGACAGTCAGATATGATATAACAGGGACTGGAACTTGCAAGCTTGCCATAGACCCGGCCCAGCTTCTTGGTCTCGTAGCAGCTCTGTACTGGGATGTTGTACGCATGTCGGACTTGGCTGAAGTCGTCCGAGATACGATTGAGGGTCGCGCATTGCCGCTCGAGGTTCTTGATCTTTCGCATTTGGACCAGACCACTGAAAGTCCCGAGCGGCGCAAGAATGCCGGCCCAGTCAGCCAGTTTGGAACCACTGTGGGGAACACCTAAGAAGATGCATCCCTTGATCCAGCTCGAAATGTTGCCTTGTGATGGAGACCTCGTCTTATTTATCTCAACTATCGCCTTCCGGGGGTTAGATAGTTAATTTCATGCGCGGTAAGGGGAAACGAATTTCCAAGTGCGCAAGGCACAGATGTACCTACCTGCTTGGACACGAGGCCGCCAAGACTGTGTGCGATGAATATCAATGGCCTTTCAGGATCCTGGGAGGTATCAACAGATCTGGCTACCTATTTTGGTTACATGTCTGTGCCTCAGTAGTAGGTAGCTTACCATCTCACGCTCCGCCCTCAGCAGCTCGCACAAGGCTACCACAGGCTCAGAGATGTTTCCCTCGACAGTTCCGCCCCAAACATTAGCGTTGTACCCATAGGTGAGCAACCTGGCGTAAACTTCTTTCGTGCGAAGCTGGCCCGGAAGCTCATCTCGCATCCAGCACGGATTATTAGTGACCCGCAGATCTGGAAGAGTCTGTTCGCGCGCGAACGTGTTCCAAGCGTGTCCATTGAGGCCGTGGATGAGCACGATGCTGCGGCGAAGAAAGTAAAGGTAAGAAGTTATTAGCAGATAACGCCACACACCTACATGACATCAGAGGGGCAGCTCACTCGATATTTGGTGTTTCGCCGGCTTGTGGTTCGTACAGGACAGCCAATCCATGGAAATCGCCAGTGATTCGAACCAGGGTTTTGCCCGAGACATCTTCGGGATCGGCAGATGCCGCGGTAATTTGAGCGTTGTTTAGGGAAAGCGCTTCCTTGGCTGTCTTGGGCGAGTCGAAGGTGACGACCGCCCTCTTGGTGGTCGAGTTCGCTGGCTTCCAGATATGTCCAACATGTCCCACGACCGGACTGTCCCGTGTGCTGGTGTGTATTCTGTTCACAAAGAAGGTTTCTATGTCGTGTTTTGTGATGAGGCCAGGCAAATTTTCGAGAAGGAGCGTCTGGAGACGGGGCATGGAATTGGAGTGGAGATGCGTCTAGGCAACCGCCTTAGTGGTTGGTCTTTTAGCCGTCCCTGTCAGCGTCGAGAGTTTATTGAGGCGGGTCTGGCGACAGTGGTTGATGGCAAAGTTCACGCGCCGTTTTCTGTTCAGTGTTTGCGAATACCGTAATGATTGCGACCGGGAGTGAGGTACAGTCAGACCTCTTCATAAGAATCGACTTCGTCGCATGAATATTATTCTTACAAGGAGGTTATTCTTACGGCCAGAGGACCCACTTTTCGCTTAGTCAGCCACCACACCACCACCACCACCACCACCACCACCACAGCAAAAAAGATTGCCACAACTGCAAGCACTGGGGTCAAAGGCAAAAGGACGCTGGGCCTTATAATTTTACTATTAAACTGTCTTGAAGAAGGATTCAATGGTGCCCTGGATTCCAGAACCAGCCCTCTGCAGTTGAACCTCCGTAATCCTTCGTCGGATTCGCTCCAACGCAGCCAAATCCAGCCCTCCTTCTTAAACCTCAAACTGTACGAGGAGGTTGACAGCTTGAAGCGCAGCTGTAGTAGTAACTAGCTATGGAAGTTGCTGCTCTTCGTCCTCTTCCTCTAGCTCACGAGCCTCTGAGAAGGTCTCGGCGATGTGGTCAAGGAGGTTATCACCAGAATCCACAACAGCCTCCTCTAGTGGATTAATGAAGTCAGCCATATCCATCACTTGCTTAATCCTACCAGCTGCCTGTAACTGCTCTGCTAGCTACCGTAAGTGTACCTCCTCTGAATAGTCTAAAAGGCGTGGCTCTAGCCCGTAACAAGGCCCAAAGAGTTAGGAATGCCTCCAACAGTTAGCGATAGTCTCCGTGCTCACATCATTCCTCCAGGCATCGATAATCCATCGAACAGCGTTTAAAATGGTAGTGTTTTTAAGCGGATCGATGCCATCAAGTGTTTGGGAGATCATCTGTTACAGCTAACGGCGTTTATAATGGACCTTTAGGTTATTAATAATACCCTGATCCATAGGTTAATATATAAAGGTTATATTAGCTAGCAGAACCTCTACTCTGGTGTTTTGGAGGCCGGCACCAGCTGTTAGCTCCCTAAGGGCCTTCGTATAGGCTGAGAATCCATTAACTAGTAGTAAAACCTTTCGGCCAGCCATCTAACTATTAAACCACCAGAGATATTCCAGAAACAACACCCCAGTCATCCACACCTTCTTATTATAACGCTAAATAAAGGGGAGGCCTTAGATCTTACTACAGTTCTTTCCGAAAGGCTAAGGGTTTTTAAAATGGCTGAGAATCCAGAGATCTAACTTATACGTGCCTGTAGCGTTACTAATAGTGTGTATTGTAATCTTGTTCTTTTTCTTTTTACCTCCAGATTACGGTTTTATAACCAGGGTACTATCTGGAGTTTATAGCTAGAATAAGCCAGTCTTATCACAGTTATAGGTATCGTTACTCTTATAGGTATAGACTACCTCTTAGATTTTAGATATCTCTACCTCTAAGCCAGGAATATCTATTACCGTAGACTCTCTACTCTGCTTATACTGCTTAATCTTATACCGCCTTTTAAAGCCTTTAAGCCAGCCGTTTAATTACTTTAGCTCTGTGAAAAGCAGGAAGTTTAGCATTCTCCCCTAAAGGCTGTTAGCAGCGGAGCAGATTATGTCTTTAGTAATAGGGATATGCTGGTCCTCTATAAAAAGTATCTATTTGAATAAGGCTTTTTTAAGGATAAGGTAGTTGGCAGTAACGATCTTAAAAACACTAACAACACTACAGGGAAAGGATCGCTTGTTAAGGTAAAGGTATTAATTACTAAGGCTCTTAGAGACCATCGCTTATGTAAACAGGCGCCCCCATTCTCGTGATACCTAGGCGGTAATATCGTTCTGCTTAAGATGTGGATTTGACTTCGCGTGTTGCTGAATCTGCTTACGTTGCTTCTCAGTAACAGCCACTCGCTTCTGTTAGCTAACTATAATTAAATAGAAGGCTTGAAAAGAACTGGAAGAGTGGTGAAGATGGAGCATTTACAGGGCGAAAACACTGGAGGACTTTACCTTCTTTTCTGGCCACATTGTGAGTCATTCTGACCGCTGTAAACGCCTAAGAATAAGCTAAGTTAATCCAGAATTGGAACCATTCGGCGATTATAAAGTTATTTGTGTGGAAAAAAGACGTTGTTGCTTACAAACGTAAGCAAATTCTAGGTATTTGTAAGGTAGAAAAGTGATCAAGAGTAGTCAATTCCAGCGGTGTGGAGCCAGTGGCGCAGTGTTAGCTGACTAAAATACAGTCACCTGACTACCTGGCCATAAGAATTTTGGTGGTGACTAAGCAATAATCCTAAGAATAATTCGAAATAAGAGGTTATTCTTATTTGCCATACAAATTCCAACGGGGGCTGAAATTTTATTCTTACAAAGCGGTTATTCTTATGAAGGTGTATTCTTTTG
>Ga0247758_1001074_pt1 | contig 22494 bp, 18 predicted proteins | sample UWRJL156409C4_FD_180950 | JGI IMG/M metagenome (GOLD analysis project Ga0247758, IMG submission 180950) | Plant litter microbial communities from Arlington Agricultural Research Station in Wisconsin, United States - UWRJ-L156-409C-4 | ecosystem: Environmental > Terrestrial > Plant litter >... | reverse complement strand
CCTGAAGACGTCGAACGCCAAGGCGCGCACCGACTACATCAACAAGGCGGTCGACCAGGCCAACGCCAAGGCCCTGAAGGAGATCGACCGGATCAACGCGCTGAACAAGAAGAAGAAGGTCGTCGTGAACGGCCCCGCGCTGATCCGGGCCAACGCCCGCTTCGTGGCCCGGGTCAAGGCCGAGGCGCGGGCCCGAGCGATCCGCAAGTTCGACGGCAACATCGCCCGCCAGCAGGCCGACTACGCCCGCCGGGCGCTGCGCGGCACCGGCCAGCGCGGCTTCATCGGGCCGTTCCGCTACTCGTACTACGGCATCTACGAGCAGGAGCTGCGGCCGATGGAGATCGACTACGGCGTGCCGGAGACGAAGTCCAGCCAGCCGATCCAGTTCCAGGACCTGACGGCCGCCGACCAGCAGGCCCTGGCCGCCGACATCGCCAAGGCCACCGGCCAGACGACGCCGAACCCGGCCGCCGCCGTCACCACCACGACGACCACGCCGTCGCGGACGACGACCAACGCCAACACGGTGGCGACCACCACCGTCGCCACGCGGACGACCACGACCAAGCCGCTGCCGTACGTGATCGACCCGACCACGGTCGTGCCGCCGCTGGACAACCTCCCGGCGACGACCAAGGACGGGCAGACGATCTACCCGGGCCCCAACTGCGTGTTCCCGTCGGCGCTGACGATCACCAACGGCTCGTACCCGCTGGCCCGTCACATCTCGCTCTACACCACGAAGACCGCGCTCGAGCGGGACGAGGTGCGCAAGTTCCTCAAGGACTACGTCGACGGCGCGCAGGCCCTGGCCCGCCTGAAGGACCTGATCCCGATCACGGACCTGCAGCGCGACGCCGCGCTGGCCGAGATCGCGGGCGAGAAGGCCCCGACCGCGAAGGTCATCGACGGCAGCGAGGCGCCGGTCACCACGCCGACGGAGACGTCGCCGCGGACCACGACGACGCAGACCGTGCCCGGCACGGCCACGACCACGACGCGCACCACCGCGACGACGACCACGCAGACGTCCACCACCCCGACGCTGGCCCGGCCGAACGCCGGCGACCGCAGCGGCGTGCCGGGCGTCTCGGACCGGGACGTGTCGTCGGATCAATAGGCGTGGTGTCGGCCTGATCGCACCGGCCTGAGGCCGGCGCATCAGCCCGACACCATTGGAGGTATCGCCCCAGCGGCGTCGCAATACGAGCGACGTTTCGGGCGATACCTCCGGCGTCATCGGCCCCTGGCCGATGACGCGGCCTTTGTGGCAGACTCGGACGCATGGCTGATCTGATCTCCTTCGCCCGGGGGGCCCCGTCCCTCGACATCGTCGACGTCGAGGGCCTCAAGGCCGCCGCGCTGCGCGCGTTCGACAACGACCCGGCCGGCACCACCGGCTACGGCACGTCGATCGGCTACGTGCCGCTGCGTGCCTGGATCGCCGAGCAGCACGGCGTCACGCCCGAGCACGTCCTCGTGACCAACGGCTCGATGCAGGCCGACGCGTTCCTGTTCGACGTCCTCGTCCAGGAGGGCACGCCGGTCGTCGTCGAGAAGCCGACCTACGACCGCACGCTGCTCGGCCTGAAGAACCGCGGCGCCGACGTGCGTCCGGTCAGCCTGCAGACCGACGGGATCGACACCGCCGAACTGCGCGCCCTGCTGGAGAGCGGCGTGCGCCCGTCGATGGCCCACATCATCCCGAACTTCCAGAACCCCGCCGGCTACACGCTGAGCGAGGCCAAGCGGCGCGAGCTGCTGGACCTGGCCGCCGAGTACGACTTCCTCGTCTTCGAGGACGACCCGTACATCGCGATCCGCTTCAGCGGCGAGCCGCTCCCGACGATGCTCTCGATGGAGGGCGGCAGCGAGCGCGTCGTCTACGCCTCGTCGTTCTCCAAGACGGTGTGCCCGGGCATCCGCGTCGGCTACCTCGTCGGCCCGCCCGCGCTGATCAAGCAGATCGCGGGCAACGCGACCAACACGTACATCGCCCCGAACATGGTCGCCCAGTCGATCGTGCACGAGTTCTGCGTCTCCGGTGCGATCGACACGTCGATCGCCACCGTGAAGTCGGCGCTCAAGGACCGGGTGGCTGCGCTCGTCGCCGCGCTGGACGAGCACCTGCCCGAGGCGACCTACCAGGCGCCCGAGGGCGGCTACTTCATGTGGGTCGAGCTTCCCGAGGGAGCGAACATCGACGCGATCGCCGCGGCGGCCTCCGAGCGCGGCGTCGCGATCGTCAAGGGCACGGACTTCCTGCTCGAGGGCGGGGAGAACACCCTGCGCCTGGCCTACTCCGGCGTGACGGTCGACCAGATCCCCGAGGGGGTCAAGCGCCTCGCGGACGCCGTCCACTCCGTGGCCTGACCCGAGAATCGCCGACGTTCTCCACATTCCTCCCACCCCCTGAGAGGAATGTGGAGCACGTGCCGGCGGGGCGGCCTGATCGTGGCGTCCCGGCCTCCCGGAACCCGGCGGCCGGACCTAATCTCGGCGCGGCGCAGCCGTCGCGCCGCGCACCTGGCGCAGGATCGCATCGGAGAGGCGCGGCGAGGCGTTGTGGACCGCGCCGAGCAGCCAGATGTTCGACGGGTGGTAGACGCTGCGCACGTCGGCCTCGACGCCGCTGACGATGCGATCGGCGATCTCCCCCGCCGCGACGGGCGGCGGGCCGACCCGCGTCCAGTCCGGCATGCGGTCGGCGGCCTCCTGTGCGTGCAGCGACGTCTCGGTGGATCCCGGGTAGACGGTCGTCACCGACACGCCCGTCCCGCTCAGCTCGTGGCGCAGGGCCTCGGCGAAGCCGCGCTGGGCCGCCTTGGTCGCCCCGTAGACCGCGCCCCACGGGAAGGAGCGCAACGCGACGCCGGAGGAGACCACGACGATGTGGCCGCGGGCCTGGTCCAGCAGGTGCGGCAGCGCCGCGTGGACGGTGAAGAGGGTGCCGTGCCAGTTGACCTCGCTCATCTGCAGCGCATCCTTCAGCGACTGGTCGCGGAACGGGCCGTAGTGGGCCAGCCCCGCGTTGGCGACCAGGAGGTCGATCCCGCCGTGGCGGGCCACGAAGGCCTCGATCGCCTCGGCGACCACCGTCTCGTCACTGACGTCGCACGGGTGCACCGTGTGGTGGTCGCCGGGCAGCCCGGCCCGCACGGCCTCCAGCTCGTCGGCGGACCGGGCGGCCAGGCCGACGATGGCGCCGCGGGCGGCGAGACGCTCGGCGAGGGCGCGGCCGATCCCACGGGAGGCGCCGGTGACGAAGGCGCGGGTACCGGAAGTGAGCTCCATCGAGCGCACGATACCCGGGCCGCTAGGATGGGCTCATGTCGAGTGATCACGCCACCGTCGCCGAGGAGGAGTACCTCCAGATCCTCTTCTGGCTGCACGAGGTGGGCCTTCCCATGACCGGGGCCAACGTCGCTCGCGCGATGCAGCTGTCCCCTCCGACCGTCCACGAGATGATCCGCCGCCTCGAGCGCGACGACTTCATCACCCGGGCCGGGGACAAGACCATCTCGTTCACGGCGAGCGGGCTGGAGCAGGCGGAGGAGATCGTCCGCCGCCACCGGCTCATCGAGCGCTTTCTCACCGATGTCCTCAACGTCCCGTGGGACGAGGTCCACGAGGAGGCCGAGCGGCTGGAGCACGCGATGTCCCCCGTGCTGGAGGAGCGTATGCTCGCCGCCATCGGCGACGCCACGACCTGCCCGCACGGCCACCCGATCAACGTGGGCCAGCGGCTGGAGGGCGTGCCCCTCGCCGACGTCGCGGTCGACGCCCGCGTGCAGATCCTGCGCTTCGAGAACGAGGCCGAGGACCTGCTGCACTACCTCAAGGACTCGGGCCTGGAGCCCGGCCTGAAGGGCGTCATCACGGTCAGCGACGACCACGACGTCACGGTGAAGGACGCCGACGGCAACGAGGTCACGGTCACCCGCAGCGTCGCCGAGACGGTCTCGGTCTCCGCCGACCCGTCGCCGCCGGCCCGTACCCTGCTCCCGGACCAGGTCGTCTTCGGGCGCGAGCCGGGGGAGCGCTTCGGCCGCTAGCCGCGGTCAGCGGTCGATCCGCCGGGCGAACGGCGGATCGAGAGATCGTCCAATCGCGTGGCGACCTCACTGAGGTGGGTCTCCGCGATCTCGCTGAACTCCCGCGCGGCGGGGGACAGCCGGGCGCCGCGACGGGTGATCACCGCCATGGTGTCCAGCAGCGGCTCCTCGAACGGGGCCCAGCCGAGCCGCCGGGACACGCGGCGGCCCAGGTGCAGCAGCACGCCTCGCGAGGTGACGGTGGCGCCCAGGCCGCGGCCCGCGAGGTCCAGCGCCGCCTCCTCGTCCTCGACGTCGAGGACCGGGTCGATCGTGACGCCCGCGAGCTGGGCGCGCTCGGCGAGCTGGCGGCGGACCGGGTCGCGCGGCCCCCACACCGCGTCGGGGAGGATCAGCGCAGCCTCGGCGACCCGCTCGATCGTCACCGGCTCGCGCAGCAGCTCCTCCTCGACCGAGATGTAGACCAGCTCGTCGCGGAAGATCGGGCGCACGTCCAGGCCGGCGTCGTCGATCGGCAGGGCGATGATGCCGAGCTCCAGGTTGCCCATCCGCACCTGCTCCGTCACCTCGGCGCTGTTCTGGCCGAGCAGGCGCAGCCGCACCTCGGGGTGGCGGTGGCGGAACTCCGCGGCGATGTCGGTCGTGCCGTAGTAGTGGGAGTGCGACCAGAGGCCGAAGGCGGCCGTCCCGCCGCGCAGCTCGCGGACCTCGACCACCGAGGCGCGGGCCGCTTCGGCGGCTTCCAGGGCGTCCTGCGCGTGGGGTCGCAGCGCCTGGGCGGCGGCGGTCGGCACCACGCCGCGGCCCACCCGCTCGAACAGCGAGACCCCCAGCTCGGCCTCCAGCGCGCGCACCTGCTCCGACAGTGAGGGTTGCGCCATGTGCAAGGCTTCGGCGGCGGCGCTGAACGAGCCGTGCTCGAGCGCGGCGAGGACGTATCGGAGCTGCTGGAGCGTCATAGGAAAAGCCTTGGGTAGATGTTGCACATCGAGGCTACCACTAGTTCTATGACGGTCGTACCTTTGATGCATGTCCCGTACCCTCACCCACCGTGGCGGCATGCTCCTCGCCCTCGCGGCCGCCGTCGGCTTCGGGCTGCAGGCGATCTTCGCCACCTACGCCTACGGCACGGGAATGGACCCGATCACCCTGCTCGTGCTGCGCTTCCTGCTCTCCGCGGGCATCTTCTGGGCGATCATCGCCGTGCGCCGCCCCGCGATGCCGTCGCGGCGGCTGCTCCTCGCCGGCTTCGCGCTGGGGCTCATCCCGTTCGCGCTCGAGTCGGCCACCTTCTTCCTCTCCCTGCAGTACATCGACGCCGGCCTCGCCGAGCTCCTCTTCTACACCTCCCCGGTGATCGTGGTCGTCGTGGGCATCCTCACCCGCCGCGAGGCCGCCAGCCCCCGCCGCCTCAGCGCGCTGACCATCGCCACCGCGGGCATCGCCCTCGTGCTCGCGGGCGGTGCCGCGCTGCACCCCGACCCGGCCGGCATCGGCCTGGCCCTCGTCGCCGCGGTCGGCTACGCCGCATTCGTGATCGGCGCCGACAAGCTCATGGAGCAGGTCGATCCCTTCCTGCTCGCCGCCCTGGTCTTCTCGGGCGCCGCCGTCTCCCTCACCGGGTTCGGCGGTGCCACGGGGCGCATCAGCCTCGACTTCGCGCCGTCGGGATGGTTGTACGTCGCCGGGCTGGTGCTCGTGTCGACGATCGTCGCCGAGACGGCGTTCCTGATCGCCATGCGACGCATCGGGGCGGGCACGGCGTCGATCCTCTCCCTGCTCGAGCCGGTCGTCGTCGCGGGCCTGGCCTGGGTCCTGTTCGCGCAGCATCTCGCCCCGCTGCAGCTGCTCGGCGGCGTGGTCGTCCTCTTCGCGATCGTGCTTCTGGCCCCCCGAGGCACTACCGTTGAGGCCGATGAGCCTGCCGCTTTCCCCACCGCTGCCTCCCCAGCTCGCGCGGTCGCGCACGAGCCTGCCCACGGGGGACGAGTGGGCGTACGAGCCGAAGTGGGACGGCTTTCGCGCCCTCGCGTTCGTCGACGGGGCGGACATCCACCTTCAGTCGCGAAACGGTAAGCCGCTCACGCGCTACTTCCCCGAGGTGATCCTCCCGGAGGGGCGCTACGTCCTCGACGGCGAGCTGGTCATCCGCACCGAGGACGGCCACGAGGAGTTCGACCGGCTGAGCCAGCGCATCCACCCGGCCGCCTCGCGCATCGCGAAGCTGTCGGTCGAGATGCCGGCGACGTTCGTGGCCTTCGACCTGCTCGCGCTGGACGACGAGGTGCTGCTGGAGCGCCCGTACGCCGAGCGGCGGGTCGCGCTGGAGGCGTTCGTCACCGACCCGATCGAGCTGACGCCGATGGTCGCCACCGCCGCGGAGGCGGAGCAGTGGCTGCACAGCGCCGAGGGTGTGATGGCCAAGGAGGTCGCGGCGCCCTACCTGCCCGGCGAGCGCACCGGCATGGTGAAGATCAAGCGGGTGCGGACGATCGACGCGGTCGTCATGGGCTGGCGGCCCGGCAAGGCCGAGCGCACCGTCGGCGCCCTGATCCTCGGGCTCTACACGCCAGACGGCACCCTGCGCGAGGTCGGCCACTCCTCCGGCTTCACGGCCAAGCAGAAGCGGGAGATGGTCGACGAACTGGCGCCCTACGAGACGGGCGAGCGGGGCAGCGGCGAGCCGTCGCGCTGGTCCGGCGGACGCGACCTGGAGTGGGTGCGGCTACGCCCCGAGCTGGTGGTGGAGATCACGTTCGACCACGTCTCCAGCGGGCGGATCCGCCACGGCACCAAGGTCCAGCGCTGGCGAGACGACAAGGCCCCGAAGGACTGCACCGTCGATCAGCTCGACGGCTGAGCGCGGCCGGTCGTCCGCGCCTGCTCCCACAGGATCGGGTCGCCGATCCCGGGGACCGGGCCCACGTCCGCCCCCAGCTCCGCGAGCACCGAGGCGAGCATCTCCCGGCGCACCGCGCCGTAGGTGAGTACGTGGGCGACGACGCCGGCGTAGGTGAACGATTCCGGCGGCTCGCACAGGGCGTCGACGAAGGCGTCGTCCCACGCGCGGCGCTCGCCGATGGCGCGCACGACGGTGAGGAGTGCCGCGCCGGCCGCCTCGAACCGGTCGAGCGTCGTGGGCGGGGCGGGGTCGCTCGGGGCCGGCGCCTCGGGCTGGGGCTGCCCCGCCATCGCGGCGACCCACACCTCCAGGGTCCACGCGAGCCGCTCGACCATCAGCGCCGCGCTCGGCTCCTCCCCCTCGAACCACACGGCGACGAAGCCGGGCCGCAGCGGGCGGGCGAGCGCCTCGGACGGCAGCGTCGCCGCCGCGCGCAGCAGCTCGCGCGAGCGGTCGAGATGATGGGCGACGAGGCGCAGGACGACGTCACCGTCGCCGGATGGTCCGCCCGCGGCCGACGGGGACGGCAGGAGGACCCCGGCGGGCGCGTGGAAGTGGATGCCGTTGGGCGCGTCGAGCCACACGGGCGGCTCGGCGGTGACCGCGAACGCGCTGGGCGCCACGCCGTACGCCCGCGCGAAGGCCCGGGAGAACGCGGCGAGCGAGCCGAAGCCGGCGGCCGGTGCCACCTCGGTGGGCGACGCGACCCCGGTGCGCAGCTGCCAGGCCGCCCGCTCCAGCAGCAGCCGGCGGCGCAGCCGCACGGGGGACTCGCCGGTGGCGGCGGCCAGCAGCCGGTCGAGGTGATCGCGGGAGAAGTGCGCGCGCCGCGCCAGCGCGTCCCCGTCCGTCCCCGGGTCGTCGAGCGAGCCGACCACGAGGTCGAGGAGGTCCCGCAGCCGGTCGGTCATCCCCCCATTCTCCCCCTCGCGGCTCCACGCGGGGACCGCCGAGTGTCACTTTGTGGGTCATATGGACCCACAAAGTGACACTCGGCGTATGGATGGAGCGGCGTGGAGCTCACCGGGGCGGGCTTGATCGTTTTCGACGTCCTGGTGGACGGCGACGGGATGCCCGGGCACGATCGGGCGCATGCCCTCCTTCAGCGAACTCGAACAGGCGGCCCCGGAGCTGGCCGCGGCGGTGCGGGCCCGGCTCGACGCCCACGTCCACAAGACCCTGGCGACCGTGCGGCGCGACGGGGGCCCGCGCATCTCGGGCACCGAGACCCGGTGGCACGGCGACGACCTCTGGATCGGCTCGATGTGGCAGGCGCGCAAGGCGCTGGACCTGCAGCGCGATCCGCGCTTCGCCCTGCACAGCGGCTCCGACGACCCGCCCGGCTGGAACGGGGACGCGAAGGTCGCCGGGGTGGTCGAGGAGATCCTCGACCCAGCGCTGATCGCCGAGATCAACGGCGAGGCGGCGGCCAACGGCCCCACGCACCTCTTCCGCCTGGACCTCCGCGAGGCGTCGACGGTGGAGCTCAACGCCGCGGGCGACAAGATCGTCATCACCTCCTGGACGCCCGCCGCGGGCGTCCGCACCCTCGAACGCGCCTGATCCTCCCCCACCACCAGGCGCCGAGTGTCGCTTGGTGGGTCGTACGGACGCCCAAAGTGACACTCGGCGCCCCGGGGGCGGGTGTGGGACGGGGTCAGGCGTCGGCGTCCGGCTCGGGATCCGCCTTCTTGGCCCGGCTCGGCTGCACGCGGGGCGGCTCGCCCGGCTGCTTGGCGAAGTTGGGCGGCCACGGCGCGTCGCCCAGGCCCTCCTCCTCGTCGCGGCGCGACAGCTCCAGCAGCTGCGCGAGCGATCCGGCGTGCTCGTCGATGTCCGCCATCGGGTCGCCGATCTTCGCCAGCCGGGCCGGCACGGTGTCGATCCGCAGGTCGGCGGGTTCGACGTCGGGCACCTCGTCCCAGGTGAGCGGGCACGACACCCGCGCGTCGGGCACCGCGCGCACCGAGTACGCGGAAGCGACGGTGCGGTCGCGCGCGTTCTGGTTGTAGTCGAGGAAGACGCCCTCGCGCTCCTCCTTCCACCACTTGGAGGTGGCGCGGCCCGGCATCCGCCGCTCCACTTCGCGGGCGACGGCGAGCGCGGCCCGGCGCACCCCGAGGAAGTCGTGCTCGGGGACGATGCGCACGAACACGTGGATCCCCCGCGAGCCGGACGTCTTGGGGTAGCCGCGCAGGCCGTGCTCCTCCAGGACGTCGCGGACGGTGAGCGCGACCTGGCGCACCTCGTCCCACGCGACGCCCGGCTCGGGATCGAGATCGATCCGCAGTTCGTCGGGGTGGTCGAGGTCGTCGCGGCGCACCGGCCACGGGTTCCAGTCCAGGTTGCCGAGGTTGACCGCCCACACCAGGTGGGCCGCGTCGTTGGGCACCAGCTCGGTGGCGCTGCGCCCCGACGGGAACGTGACGGTGGCGGTCTGCAGCCACTCGGGTCGCTTCTCCGGCACGCGCTTCTGGAAGAAGAAGTCGCCGGTGACGCCGTCCTTCCACCGCTTCAGGACGGTCGGCCGGTCACGCAGGCCGTTGACGGTGGCGTCCGCGCAGGCGAGGTAGTACTCGATCAGGTCGAGCTTGGTGACGTCCCTGGCCGGGCCGCCGGGATTGTCGGCCGGGAAGAAGACCTTGCCGGGGCTGGAGATCCGCACCTCGCGGCCGGCGGCGTCGATGTTCACGTACTCGCGTGCGGGCATGTGCACAGCATGACCGGCCCGGGCGACGAGACTCATCGGTCCGGTGGCGGGGACGTCGCCCCGCCGCCCCACCCGACGAGTGACAGCTGACTCCCGCAGCGCGGGAGCGAACTGTCACTCGTGGGAGCGGCCGGGCCCTCGGAGGACGGCCCGGGCGCGGCGCCGGGGTTCGCGCCGCGCGGATGGGACGGGCCCTAGAGCCCGACGATCACCGACTTGGTCTCCAGGTACGCGCCGAGGACCTCTTCGCCCATCTCGCGTCCCCACCCGCTCTGCTTGTAGCCGCCGAACGGCAGCTCCGCGCTGAACACGTGGTAGGAGTTGACGTGCACCGTGCCCGCCTTGATGCGCTTGGCCAGCCGGTGCGCGTTGGAGACGTCCCGGGTCCACACCCCGGCCGCCAGGCCGTAGTGGGAGTCGTTGGCCTGGGCGGCGAGGTCGTCCACGTCGCTGAACGGCATCGCGGCGATGACCGGGCCGAAGATCTCCTCGCGGACGATCGCGTGCTCGGGCCGGGCGTCGACCAGCACCGTCGGCTGCACGAAGTAGCCAGGGCCGTCGATCGCCTGGCCGCCGGCCGTGGCCCGGCTGCCCTCCGACGAGCCCGTCGCCAGGTACCCGGTCACCCGGTCGAACTGCTCCTGGGAGACGAGCGGGCCCATGTCGGTGTCGGGATCCAGGCCGTGCCCGACCTTGATCGCGTCGGCCGCGCGAGACACGCCCTCGACGACCTGGTCGAAGTGCGAGTCGTGGATGTACAGCCGGCTGCCGGCCGAGCAGACCTCTCCCTGGTTGAAGAAGATGCCCTGCGCGGCGCCCTCGATCGCGGCCTCCACGTCGGCGTCCTCGAAGATGATGTTCGGGGACTTGCCGCCCAGCTCCAGCGACACGCGCTTGAGGTTGCCGGTCGCGGCGGCGACGATGCTCTTGCCGACCTCGGTCGACCCGGTGAACGCGACCTTGTCGACGTCCGGGTGGGCGGCCAGGGCCGCGCCGGCCTCACCGAATCCGGTGACGACGTTGACGACGCCGGCCGGGATGCCGGCCTCGAGGATCAGCTCGCCGAGCCGCAGCGCCGACAGCGGCGTCTGCTCGGCGGGCTTGAGGACGACCGTGCAGCCGGTGGCCAGCGCGGGGCCCAGCTTCCACGCCGCCATCAGCAGCGGGAAGTTCCACGGGATGATCTGACCGACCACGCCGACCGGCTCGCGCAGCGTGTAGGCGTGGAACTCGGCGCCCGGCATGTACGGCACGGACGGGTTGATCGTGCCGCCGCGCAGCTTCGTCGCCCAGCCGGCCATGTACCAGAAGAGGTCGGCCGCGAGGGCGACGTCGGCGGCGAGCGCGACGGCCTTGGGCTTGCCGTTGTCGAGGGCCTCGAGCTCGGCGAGCTCCTCGGCGTTCTCCATGATGAGATCGCCGACGCGGTGGATCAGGCGGCCACGCTCGGAGGGGTTCAGCCGCGACCACGGGCCCTCCTCCAGCGCGCGGCGGGCGGCGGCGACCGCGCGGTCGACGTCCTCCTCGCCGCCGTGGGCGACGTCGACCAGCACCTCGCCGGTCGCGGGGTCGAGGGTCTCGAAGGTGGCACCCGAGGCGGCGGGGACCCACTCGCCGTCGATGAGCAGGGAGCGGGGGCCGGACAGCGACCGGCGGGCGGATTCGGTGACGGGAACGGCAATGGCCATGGGTTCCTCCTGTGTCGTGCGCGGGGTGGGCCCGCGCTTCTCTCCTACGGTGCGCTCGACGCTACGCCCGTCCCCGTTGCATCCACGTTGCAGCCGGCGCAGGTTGCAACGACGTTGCACCCGCGCGCCGGATTCACTCGCCCGCGAGAAGAGGGGCGTATGGTCGTGGGGAGGGTCAATTGCCTGCCGCATCCCGCAACGCCTGGGTCGCCGTCGACTCGGTCTCCGACCGCGTCGACCAGGCCCGTGCGCTCCGCCGCCTCCACGACGCCTTCCAGGGCGGGCAGGACGTGCTGCGCGGCGTCCGGGCCGTGGTCGCCCGGTCGTGGGAGCGCTCCGACGCCGCCGGCATCGACGCGAGCCGCACGCGCGCGCCGATCGTCATGGACGAGCGGGAGCTGCAGGATCGCTGGAACGCCCATCCCCTCTACCCGGTGCTGCCGGTCCTGCGCGAGCTGCTGACCGACGCCACGAAGCAGTCGGGCCACATGCTGGTGATCAGCGACGCGCGCGGCGTGCTGCTGTGGATCGAGGGCCACCAGCGGGTGATCGAGGCCACGGAGGACATGCACTTCGTGACCGGCGCCGACTGGAGCGAGGCAAGCGCGGGCACGAACGCGCTGGGCACGGCGATCGCGGTCGACCATCCGGTGCAGATCTTCTCGGCCGAGCACTACAGCCGGATCGTCCACCCGTGGCAGTGCTCGGGCGCGCCGATCCACCACCCGGAGACGGGGGAGCTGCTCGGCGTCATCGACCTGACCGGCCACCTCAAGACCGCGCACCCGCACACGCTGTCGCTGGTCTCGGCCGCCGCGGGCATGGCCGAGGCGTACATGCGCCAGGACCTCGCCCGCCGCGACGAGGGCCTCCGCGAGGCGTACCTGGCCCGCATCGCGGGAACGGCCCAGCCCAGCGCCCTGGTCACCGAGACCGGCCGCGTGGTGATGGCGGTGCCCCACGACTGGCTCGGCACCGCGGCACTGCCGGGGATCCAGCCCGGCGCGGTCGCGCTGCCCGGCGAACGGATGGGTGTGGCCGAGCCGCTGGCCGGCGGCGGGGCGTACGTCGTCTGGCGCGAGGCGACCCACGCCCCCGCCCCGGTCGCCGTCCCCGCCGCGGTGCGCCTGCGCCTGCTCGGGCCGCTGCCGCGCGTCCACCTGCACGGGCGCGAGCCGATCGAGCTGACGCCGCGCCACGGGGAGATCCTCGCCATCCTCGCCCTGTTCCCGGGCGGGCTGACCGCCGAGCAGCTGACGCTGGAGCTGTACGGGGAGCGGGGTAAGCCGGTGACGGTGCGGGCCGAGCTGAGCCGCCTGCGCCGCCTGCTCGGCTCGGTGCTGAAGGCCCGGCCGTACCGCCTGGTCGGCCCGGTCGAGACCGACCTGGACGACGTCGAGCACCTGCTGCAGACCGGCCGTCTGCGCCGCGCGCTGGAGTGCTACGCCGCGCCGCTGCTGCCGGCCAGCGAGGCGCCGCGCATCGTCGAGGCGCGCGAACGCCTGGACGCGGGTCTGCGCCGCGCGGTCATGCAGTCCGGCGATCCCGCGCTGCTGATCCAGTGGACCGGGGCCGTCGCGGGCGCGGAGGACCAGCCGGCGGTCGAGCTGCTGCTGAGCCTCCTGGACCCAGGCGACCCACGCCACCCCGCCGCGGCCGCCCACGCGACCCGGCTGCGCCGCCTGTACCCGGCCTGACAGGATCGGGGCCGTGTCCGCCCCGCTCCGCGTCCTCGTCGCCCCCGACTCGTTCAAGGGGACGTTCACCGCCGCCCAGGTCGCCGCCGCGATCGGCCGCGGCCTGGAGCACGGGGGGCTCGTGCCCCCGGACCTGTGCCCGGTGGCCGACGGTGGCGAGGGCACGCTCGCGGTGCTGCTGGCCGCCCACGGCGGCGAGACCCACGGCACCACCGCGCGCGATCCACTGGGCCGCCGCGACCCCGCCGGCTTCGCCCTGATCGACGGGGGCGGGACGGCGATCGTCGAGGTGGCCGAGGCGAGCGGCCTGCACCGCGTCGCCCCGATCGAGCGCGACGCCTTCGCCGCCTCGAGCGCCGGTACCGGCGACCTCGTGGCGGCGGCGATCGACCAGGGCGCGCACGTGGTGCTCGTCGCGGCGGGCGGCAGCGCGACGACCGACGGCGGGGCCGGCGCCATCGAGGCGATCGAGGAGGCGGGCGGCCTGCGCGGCACGACGCTCGTGGTCCTCACCGACGTCCGCACCCCGTTCGAGGACGCCGCGCGCGTGTTCGCGCCGCAGAAGGGCGCCGACGCCGCGACCGTCGAGCGGCTGACCGCCCGCCTGGACGCCCAGGCGCTGGCCCTCCCCCGCGACCCGCGCGGCATTCCCGGCACCGGCGCGGCCGGCGGCCTGGCGGGCGGCCTCTGGGCCCGCTACGACGCGGTGCTGGAGCCCGGCGCCCCGTTCGTCCTGGACCAGCTGGACTTCGACGAGCGGCTGAGCCGGGCCGACGCGGTCGTCGTCGGCGAGGGCCGGATCGACGACCAGACGCGAGCCGGGAAGATCGCCGGGGAGATCTCGCTGCGCGCCGCGCGGGCCGGTGTGCCCGTGCACGCGATCGTCGGCGAGGACGGCCTGGACGCCGCGGGCCGCGCCGCGCTCGGGCTGCGCACCGTGCGGGAGGCCGGCACCCTCCCCGCGCTGGAGGCCGCCGGCGCCCGCCTGGCCGCCGTGCTGCGCGACGGCCGCTGACCGGACCTGCCCGCCCCCGGGGACCCCCGGCAGATACCCTCGCCGCATGTCCGAGCGCTCGCGCAACCTGCCGCTCGCCGACCGCCCGCTTCCGCGACCCCACCTGCCCAACACCAAGCGGGCGACCGTCATCGGCGCCGGCTCGTTCGGCACCGCGGTCGCCGTGCTGCTCTCGCGGGGCGGCATGCGCACCACGTTGCAGACCCGCTCCCCCGCCCAGGCCCGCGAGCTGGCCGAGGCGCGCGAGAACCTCACGTACCTGCCGGGCGTCGAGCTGCCCGCCTCCCTGCGGATCGGCACCGTCGCCGACGGCCTCGCCCGCGCGGACTTCGTCTTCCTCGCCGTGCCGTCGCGCGGCCTGGACGAGGTGATCTCCGGGCTGCCCGCCGCCGGGCTCGCCCCGCGTGCCTCGCTGATCTCCCTGGCCAAGGGCCTCGTCCCCCCGACCGGCCAGGCCCCGACGATCGTGCTGTCCCATCAGTTCGGCGTCAACCGCGTCGCGGTGATCGGCGGCCCCGCCCACGCCAACGAGATGGTCACCGCGGGCGCCGCCCTCGTCGCCGCCTCCGAGGACGAGACGCTGGCCCAGTCCCTCGCCGCGGTGTTCGCCCGGGCCGGCGTGGTCTGCGAGATCTCCAACGACCCCGTTGGCGTGGAGCTGGCCGGGGCGGCCAAGAACGCCGCGGCGCTGGCCGCCGGCGCCACCGAGGCCCAGGGCCTCAACGCCGCCGGCGCCGCCGCCGGCCACATCTTCGCCGAGGCGTGGCGCTTCGCCGAGCAGCAGGGCGCCCGGCCCGAATCGATGATCGGCCTGGCGGGGACCGGCGACCTCGTCGCCACCGCGCTGGCGCCGCAGAGCCGCAACCGCCGCGCGGGCGAGCTGCTGGCCGCCGGCGTCCCGGGCCGCGACATCCCGTCGACGATCGGGCAGGCCGTGGAGGCACTGGAGTCGGTGCCGCTGCTGGCCACGGCCCTGGAGCGTGCGGGGGTCGACGCGCCGGTCACGAGCGGCCTGGCCCGCCTCATCTCCGGGGAGCTGCCGCTGGACGAGTGGGTCGCGCTGGTGCGCACCACCGTCCCGCCGCCCGCCCGCTGGCGCCAGCGCGTCGGCGGCATCACCGCCATCGCCTCGGACCGCCAGCCCGGCCGCCTGCGCCGGGCGTTCGGCGGCAAGGGGAAGGGCAAGGGCCCCCGCAAGCGCGGGCCGGACTCCGACCACTGACCGCGATGTCCGCGGGGATCGAGCCGTACGAGCAGGACGAGGACGAGCCGTGGTCCGTCGGCTTCCGGCGGCGGTGGCACGGCACGTCCCGGCACCTGTGGAGCGCCGCGCTCGGCCCGTTCAGCGTCGTCGGTGGCCTCGCGGGCCTCTCCTACCTGACGGGCGTCGACCTGCCGCGGGACGTCTGGCGGATCCTCGCGATCCCTGTCGTCCTCGCCTTCGCGGTGTACGGGCCGCGCGCCTCGTTCGTGTTCGGGCGCGAGTTCGCCGCCGGCCACCACCTGCGCCGGGCCCGCCGCTGGCTGCGCGGACGTCCCTTCGAGCCCCTCGGCTAGCCGCCCTCGGCGAGTGTCCGCACGACCGCCTCGTAGACCCCGGCGGCGTAGGACTCCTCCGCGACCCGCACGTTGTCGTAGGCGGACGCGACCTGGAGCACCGACGGGTCCTTGGTGACCGCGTTGGCGACCAGCCAGAACGTGCCCACGGACGCGGCGGCCGCCAGATCCTCCCGCGAGTCGCCCGCCGCGATGCAGGCGGCGCGCGCGTAGCCCCGCGCCTGCTGGTGGAAAGCCACGGCGCTGGCCTTGGAGGAGGGCAGCGGCAGCAGGTGGTAGACGTGGACCTCGGGCAGCGCGGCCAGGTCCTCGGAGCGGCGGTGCGCCATGCCGTTGTCCAGCACGCGCAGGTCGCCGTGGCCGTGCTCGCGCAGCAGCGCGTTGGTCTCCTCCACGTCGATCAGGCCGCGGAAGCAGTGCGACACCTCGCGGTTCTTGTGCCAGGGCGCGTGGTACTCGAGCCGGCCGGGGTACGTGTCGAGCAGCAGGTCGGGCGCGCCGGCCGCGTGGATCTGGTCGTGGATCGACGTCTCGCCGGGGAGCAGGTCGCCGGTCAGCCAGTGCTCCTCCCCGTCGAGGACGACGCAGGCACCGGCCTCGAAGATGTAGTCGGTGTGGCCGAGCAGCCGGGCGTCCTCCGCGGCCTGCGCCTGGCGGCGCCCGGTCATGATCACGACGTCGCAGCCCGCCCGGTCGCAGGCCTCCATCGCCCGCGCCGCGAGCAGCGTGAACCGCTTGTCGGCGTCCCAGAAGAGATTTCCTCCCGGTCCGAGCAGGGTTCCGTCGAGATCCACGTAGAGGCAGTCCATGGGTGCTGTCTACCATGGAGTCAATGGCCACCACCCCCACCGTCGAGCCCTGGAGCGCGCTGCTCGACGCCGGCCGGGGGGACGAGCGCCTGGTCCGCGAGGCGTTCGAGGGGGCCCGCGCCGCCCACCTGGCCCCGATCCCCGACGACCTGCACCCCACGCTGGCCGCCGCGCTGCGCCGCAACGGGGTCGAGTCGCTGTACCGCCACCAGGCCCAGGCGTGGGAGGCCGCCGCGGACGGCCCGTTCGTGGTGACGACCGGCACCGCGTCCGGCAAGTCGATGTGCTTCAACCTGCCGACGCTGGACGTGCTGCTGCGCGACCCGCGCGCCCGGGCGATCTACCTGTACCCGACCAAGGCGCTGGCCCAGGACCAGGCCCGCGCGCTGCACGCCCTTCGCCTCGGCGACGGGATCCGCCCCGCGATCTACGACGGGGACACGCGCCGCGAGGACCGTGCGCAGATCCGCCGGCGGTCCAACCTCATCCTCACCAACCCGGACATGCTGCACCTGGGGATCCTGCCCCATCACCGCCAGTGGGGCGACGTGTTCGCCAACCTCGCGGTGGTCGTCATCGACGAGGCGCACGTGTACCGCGGGGTCTTCGGCTCCCACGTGGCCAACGTGCTGCGCCGGCTGCGGCGGATCGCCAACGCGTACGGGGTCGAGCCGCGCTTCCTGCTCGCGAGCGCGACGATCGCCAACCCCGTCGAGCTCGCCGAGCGGCTGACCGGCCTGGAGGACGTGACGCTGATCGACGAGGACGGCGCGCCGAGCGCGAGCCGCCAGATCGCGATGTGGAACCCGCTGATCACCGACGAGGCCCTGCTCACGCGCCGCTCCGCCCTGTCCGAGGCGGCCGACGTCGTCCACGACCTGGTGTGCTCCGGGGCCCGGACCATCTGCTTCATCAAGTCCCGCCGAGCGGTCGAGCTGGTGGCCAAGCTGGTCAGCGAGAAGCTCGCCCACACCCAGCCCGACCTCGCGGACAAGGTCGTCGCCTACCGGGCCGGCTACACCCCGCAGCAGCGGCGCGAGCTGGAGGCCAAGCTGGCCGGCGGCGAGCTGCTGGGCGTCATCACCACCGATGCGCTGGAGCTGGGGATCGACATCGGCTCGCTCGACGCGGCGGTGTGCGTCAACTTCCCGGGGACGGTCGCCTCGCTGCGGCAGATGTGGGGCCGGGCCGGCCGCCGCGGCCGGGGGCTGGCCGTGTACATCGCGGGCGAGGACGCGCTCGACCAGTTCTTCTGCCGCCACCCCGACGAGTTCCTGGACCGCCCCGTGGAGTCGGCGATCCTCGACCACGAGAACGAGGAGATCCACCTCGCGCACCTGCGCTGCGCCGCACACGAGGGGCCGATCGAGTACGCCGACGCCGAGACGCTCGGCCCGCGCGTGCGCGCCCACGCCGAGGCGCTGGTGGCCCGCGGCGACCTGATCGAGCGGGGCGGCAAGTTCGTCCTGCGCCACCAGGAGGAGTACCCGGCCGCGGGCGTGTCGCTGCGCAGCGCGTCCCCCGACTCGTTCGCGATCGTCAACGTCGCGTCCGGCGAGATCCTCGGCACCGTCGAGTCCGCGCGGGCGATGACGACCACCCACGACGGGGCCGTCTACCTGCACCAGGGCCGCTCCTACGAGGTGCGCGACCTGGACCTGGACGCCCGGCGCGCGCTGGTCGAGCCGTTCACCGGCGACTGGTACACGCAGCCCAAGACCGACACCGACACGTGGATCGAGGGCCTGCTCGACCGCCGCGAGACGATGGGCGTGACGCTGAGCTTCGGCCGCGTCGCGGTCACCGACCAGGTGCAGGCGTACCAGCGCAAGAAGCTGCCGAGCCACGAGGTGATCGACCTGCAGGGCCTGGACCTCCCCGAGTCGACGTTCGCGACCCAGGCCCTCTGGTACGAGTTCGACGAGGAGCTGCTGGCCGACTTCCCGCCCGAGGCGCTGCTCGGCACCCTGCACGCGATGGAGCACGGGCAGATCGCGGTGCTGCCGCTGCTGGCGATGTGCGACCGCTGGGACATCGGCGGGCTGTCGACCAACGCGCACCCGCAGACGGGCGGCCCGACGATCTTCATCTACGACGGCCATCCCGGGGGCGTCGGCATCACCCGGATGGGCTTCCGGCGCTTCGAGACGCTGGTGCAGGACGCCTACCGGCTGATCCACGAGTGCCCGTGCGAGTCCGGCTGCCCGTCGTGCGTGCAGTCCCCCAAGTGCGGCAACCTCAACGAGCCGCTGCACAAGGCGGGAGCGATCGAGCTGCTGACCCGGATGATCGAGCATTAGTTCGACGAATATCGAACTGCTAGCGTGTCGTCCATGACGACCGTCGACGTCCCCGCCCTCCGCGACCGGCTCGGCCCCGTGGGCGTGTGGCTCGCGTCGATCGGCGGGCAGTCCGCCGCCGCGGAGCGCGAGGCGGCCAAGGAGATCGAGGCGCTCGGCTACCCCGCGCTGTGGTTCGGCGAGGCGCCCGCCAACAAGGAGGCGCTCGTCCACGCCGGCCTCCTGCTCGGCGCGACCACCGACCTCGTGCTCGCCACCGGCATCGCCAACGTCTACGTGCGCGACGCCATGTCGATGAAGTTGGGCTCGCACGCACTGGCCGAGGCGTACCCCGGCCGCTTCGTCCTCGGGATGGGCGTCAGCCACGCGCCGATCGTCACCGTCCGCGGGCACGACTACGGCAAGCCGGTCTCGACCATGCGCGCGTACCTCGACGGGATGGACGAGTCGCGCTACTTCCCGCCCGCGCCCGAGCCGCCGCTGCCGGTCGTCCTCGCGGCGCTGCGCCCCAAGATGCTCGAGCTGGCCCGCGAGCGCACCGACGGCGCCCACCCGTACTTCGTGACCGTCGAGCACACCGTGCGCGCCCGCGCCGCGCTCGGCCCCGACAAGCTGCTGGCGCCGGAGCTGATGGTCATCGTCGAGACCGACCCGTCGCGCGCCCGGGCGATCGCCCGTCAGACGACGGCGATGTACCTGGGCCTGCCCAACTACGCCAACAACCTGCGCGAGCTCGGCTACGCGGAGGAGGATCTCCTCGACGGCGGGAGCGACCGGCTGGTCGACGACGTCGTCGCCTGGGGCACCGCGGAGGAGATCCGCGAGCGCGTGCAGGCCTACCGTGCGGCCGGCGCCGACCACGTGCCGATCCAGCCGCTCGGCCGGTTCGAGGACCAGCTCGCCCAGCTCCGCACCCTCGCCCCGGTGCTGCTCGATCGCTGACCAGGTTCCACACGCAACGCGGACGCAGGTATGCGCGTAGTACACGCATACCTGCGTCATCGTTGAGCTCGAGGCGCCAGGTTTGGTGAGGTTTCGGCAGGTTTGCACAACTTCGCCGCAGCTTTCCGGGCCGGAGTTCGGGCATGGTCGGCGCGCCCCTCGTTCCCGCGCGAGCCAGGCTCCATGGTGCGGGAATGCGGTATCGCGCGATCGTGCTCGGCCTCTCCCTCCTCGCGGCGGCGACGGTCCTGCTGCCCGCGGCCGGAGCATCGGCCGCGACCGGCGGGCTGACCGTCCCCTCGGGCGGCTCACCCTCCGGCGGCTCGGGCTCGTCGGGCGGATCCTCCGGCGGCGGCGCGAGCACGGGCACGAAGTACAAGCCCCGCCACCGCCTCGTCGCCTCCGTCTTCACGCTGGCCGACACCTCCATCACCGCCGGGCAGTCCGTGCCCAAGGTCACCGTCCTGCTCACCCAGCCCGACGTGCCCAAGGTCGTCGCCTACGTGCAGGTGACGCCGCCGTCCGGCGGGGGCAAGGCCGTCCGGGTCGACCTGGGGACGATCAGCACCGGCAAGAAGCGCACGTTCACGCTGCCGAAGGGCAAGCTGCCGGGAACGAGCACGACCGGCTCCTACGCGCTGCGGCTGTCGGCCGTCACCCCGCAGGGGCAGACGTTGACGCGCACCGAGCGCTCGCCGGGCCGCGCCACACTGCGGGTCGAGGCCGAGCCGGTGGTGCAGGAGACGCCGGACGACAGCTCGCCGGAGGTGATCACGCCCGAGCCCGGGCAGTCCAAGAGCACCCCGACCGAGACACCGTCGTCCTCGTCGTCGGTGCGCTTCCCGGTCGCCGGCTCCCATACGTTCGGCGGGTCCGGCTCGCGCTTCGGCGTGGGGCGCACCGGCCACAGCCACCAGGGCCAGGACGTGGCGGCCGACACCGGCACGCCGGTCGTCGCCCCGACGGCGGGCGAGATCACCGTCGTCGGCTACCAGGCGTCCGCCGCCGGCGAGTGGGTGGCGATGCACTCCACCGACGGCCGGGACTTCTTCTTCGCCCACTGCGTGCGCCACTCCACGGCGGTGCGCGAGGGGGACGACGTGCGGGCCGGCACCCACCTGTGCGACGTGGGCGAGACGGGGGACGCCTCCGGCCCCCACCTGCACTTCGAGATCTGGGTGAACGGGTGGCGCACGTCGAGCAAGAGCCACCCGATCGACCCCCTGCCCCAGCTGAAGCTGTGGCAGGCGGCCGATCCCAAGTGGTGACGGCGGCGTGAGTGTCGCCCAGTGGTTGTCAGGCAACCACTGAGCGACACTCGGCCCGCCGCGACGCTCAGGCGGCGTCGGCCCAGGTCGTCGGGTCGTTCTCGTCCCGGGTGTCGGCGCGAGCGACGACGAGCGCCATGCGGCGCTCCCCCACGACCGTGCGCCGCGCGGCGACGACGCCCACGGTCGCGACGACCAGCCCGAGCACCGCGACGATCAGCACGACCACGATCCCGGGACGGAAGCCGTCGAGCAGCGAGGCCGCGTCGGTCCGTCCGCCGGATCCCGTGCCGATGACCCCGGTGACGACGGCCAGGGCGATCGCACCGCCGACCTGGAACGAGGTGTTGACGAGGCCGGAGGCCAGGCCCTGCTCGTCGTCGTGGACGCCCGCCGTGGCCTGCATGTTGAGCGACGGGAAGCACAGCGCGAACCCGATCCCCAGCAGCAGGACGGTCGGCAGGATCGTCAGCGCGTAGACCGGGCTGGCGTCGATGCCCAGGAACAGCGCGTAGGCGACCACGAAGGACGCCGCGCCGATCGCGATGACCGGGGCCGTCCCCACCCGGTCGACGAGCTTGCCGACCTGCGGGGCGCCGAACGCGACGATGAGGCCGGCGGGCAGGAAGGCCAGCGCGGTCTCCAGCGACGACCAGCCGAGCAGCTGCTGCATGTACAGGGTGCCGACGAACTGGAAGCCGACGTACGCGCCGAACACCGTCATGGCGCCCAGGTTGGCGCGCAGGAGCGTGCCGGAGCGCAGGATCCCCAGCCGCACGAGCGGGTGCGCGACGCGCCGTTCGATCGTCACGAACGCGGTGAGCAGCGCAGCCACGGCGAGGAAGGCGATCACGGTCGTCGTCGATCCCCAGCCGGAGTCGGGGGCCTGGACGACGGTCCACACCAGCAGCAGCATCGCGCTGCTGATCGTCACGGCGCCGCCGACGTCGTAGCCCTGCTTGGCGGCGGGGTCGGAGGAGGTGTCCTTCGGGACGAGCCGCGGGGCGGCGGCGAGGATGGCCAGGGCGAACGGCACGGGGAGCAGGAACGTCCAGCGCCACCCGATCTCGGTCAGCAACCCGCCGAGGACGAGGCCGAACGAGAAGCCGCTGGCGCCGCAGGCGGCGTAGATGCTGAGCGCGCGGTTGCGCACGTGCCCCTCGGCGAACGTGGTGGTGATGATCGACAGGCCCGCGGGCGCGGTGAACGCCGCGCTGGCGCCCTTGAGGAAGCGCGTGGCGATGAGCAGCGTCGGGTCGGAGACCAGGCCGCCGAGCAGCGACGCCGCCGCGAAGACGGACAGGCCGATGATGAGGATCTTGCGACGGCCCAGGAGGTCGGCGGCACGGCCGCCGAGCAGGAGGAGGCCGCCGTAGCCGAGGACGTAGCCGGACACCACCCACTGCAGCTCGGAGGTGGAGACGCCGAGGTCGGTCTGGATGGACGGCAGGGCCACGCCGACCATCGAGACGTCGAGCCCGTCGAGGAAGAGCACCCCGCAGAGGAGGATGAGAAGGCCCCATACGCGAGCGTCCCAGCGGTCAGCCT
>Ga0247758_1001073_pt1 | contig 22508 bp, 25 predicted proteins | sample UWRJL156409C4_FD_180950 | JGI IMG/M metagenome (GOLD analysis project Ga0247758, IMG submission 180950) | Plant litter microbial communities from Arlington Agricultural Research Station in Wisconsin, United States - UWRJ-L156-409C-4 | ecosystem: Environmental > Terrestrial > Plant litter >... | reverse complement strand
CCCACCCCCTCCCCTTCCCACTCCTCACACTAACCCCCGCCCCGCGCACACTCCTCACCCCCGTCACGAGATACGCCCCTACGGTATTCGCAAACAGCGTCGCGACACGCGCATCGGTCACCGCGGCGCGCAGGAACTCCTGGCTGGGTGGGGCAAGGACATGCGACTTCTGCCCGCGGAAGGAGTAGCCCTGGATGTGCTTCCTGTCAAAGGTGAAGGCCGGTTCGTCGTCGCCTAGGCCGTGGAGGGCGAGGAAGAGGGAGAAGAGCGCCGTCTGAGGAGGAGCATCTTGGGGGGAGGAGGATGTGAGAGAGGTGAAATTGATCGGGGTGGTGGTGGTGGTTGTGGTGAGGTTGGTGGGCGATGCGGTGAACAGGGCGAGGTCGGGTTGGGAGGGGTTGGCGATGATGCTTCCTAGGAGGGTGGGGGAGGAGGGAATGTTCCAGCCTGGGGCGAGGAAGTAGGTTTTGGTTGCTGTCATGGTCGCGAGAATTTTTTGTGTTTTGTTTTAGTGGTAATGGTGGTGGTTGTGATTGTTTTGGTGATGTCAGTTTGTGTGAGTTGTGTGTGGTTGGAGTTGGAAATGGAGTCAGCAGAGGCGGACAGACGAGCGCAATATCTCCCGCATTTTAAGGCTCCCGCAGGATGCAACACAAAGCAAAAACCTGCTGCTGCGGCTCACCAAACCAAATCAGATCATGTGGGGTGACGAGCTGGCGTGATTATTTCGCTCAGCTCCCTCCCGCGTCCGTCTGCATGCAAAGCGAAGCGCCTCCCGCCGCAATCGCACACTCAAAAGACCAGCCGCACCTTACACCTGCATGTCGCGCTTCACCGCCGCCGCTGATCGGCCCGGCCTCTGAAGATAAATTGCAGGGAAAATTGTCCATTGCCACCTGTTTGCATAGTCGTACAGTATCTTACACAACAACCAGGCGCGTCGTCTTGTCCGTCCACAAACCTGCCCTCCGCGCATCCTCCCGTCCCCTAATTAACTTCCTCCAGTGGAACGTCGCTCAAGCCAGACACACTGCAGTGCAGTATACGCATCTACTGAGTAAACGACCACGACACCTTCGACCGGCCAACGCCCAGGTTTCCGACAACCTCCTTGAACACCTTGTTGCTAACGTCGATCTCGCCGGGCGAGCATGACGGGCACTTGTCGCGGACAGTGGCCTCGACCGTCTGCCCGTCCTTGCCCTGGATGTACACCTTGCGGCCACACATCGAGTTGCTGTTGCCCATCAGCTCGGCCGACATGGCGACGATGTTGTGCGTGTCGCCCTTTCCGCTGTCGTCCTGGCCACAGGCGCCCAGACCAACCTCGTAGTAGGTCATGGAGCCGTGGTTGTCGCCGGAATGCGCATCGTCCTGGCGCATGTGGTTGACGTGCTTGTCGTCGTGCTTGTCAGCGCCGGGCACGGGCGAAGCCATAACGCCAGCGGCGAGGGCAAGGAGAGTGATGGTGCAGGCCTTCATTTTGATCGAAGTGAAAAGAGTGACTGTCCTAAGACTGATTTGATTTTGTTGTAGAGAGTGTGGTGGTTAGTCGCTGACTACCTTGTTGATTCTGAAAGAATGAATGAGTGGGTTTCTTGAGAAGAGAGTGTGTTGCAGAGCAAATCTGTTCTCACGGGGCAGAGGCGTCCTAGTGACTTATATAGGACTGGCCATCGTGGCGCCGGGAACGAGGAATGAGAAGAACATCGTAGCAGCATGCCGGCGGTGGTTCATCAGAGGCTAAGGCGTAACCGGTCGCAATGGGTTGACGTTAGCTTCAGACACAAGTGACCGGTCGTAGTGGCTCCCGGGAACCGACCTGGTGGAAATGCATGCTGGGTGTCATGGTGCCATTGTTGGACAAAGGCCGAGTCATTTCTCGAAAACAGTGTGTGATATGGCAGAGCAGACGAGGTTCCTGCTTGTTGATATTCTGGACATGGCCAGACACATTGATAAGTCAAGAAAAGATGACAGCAACGTGCCCAGCGGTTCTACTCTCCTCTGCGGCAGAGCGCAGTAGGTTGGTATGCGTTTCAGGTGGATGCTGAGGAACCATGGTAGCCCGAGTCAAGCTGCGGAGCAGGTTGTTTAGTACGGGGCCAGGGAAAGCAAGTGGAACAATACCAAGCCAATGCCACAGGACAATCGCACTCACGTTTTCTTTGTCATCATAATATATTATGCTCATGGCACCTCTTCTAGGCTGGATCGGGTCTTTAAAATTACAGGTGGCTGCTGCTCTTAGCTCAGAAGCTCCCTCATATCCTCAATGCGCTGTATCTTCTTCTCTTCTTCCGACATCATTCCGAGCGAAGAGGCGCTGCAAATAAAACTATTAGTCTCGGGCATGGATCGGGGAAAGGTGGCACATACATAAACTTCTTTCTCTCCTGCACTCGCAGCATCCTCTCCTCAACGCTGTTCTTGACGATAAAGCGGTAAACTTTCACCTCGTCCTCCTGGCCCATCCGGTGGACTCGGTCGATGGCTTGCGCCTCAACTGCAAAACTCCACCAGGGGTCCATCATGTAGACCCTCTTAGCGCTAGTAAGGTTCAGCCCAACGCCGCCGGCTTTGAGACTCAGCAGAAGGATGGTAAACTTTTTCGACTCCTTGAACTCCGCCAAAACCGAGGCGCGCGCTTTCTGGTTTGTCGACCCATCAAGCCGCAGGAAGTGCATGTTCGCTCGAGTCAGGGCAGGCTCGATGAGCGACAGGAAGGACGTGAACTGGCTGAAGACGACCGATTTCATGGTAGGATTCTCTCTCCGAAGGTCCCGTAAATGCTTTATCAAAGATGCCACCTTCGACGATGACCCAGCAGCCCCAAGACGCTGCAGGCTAATCCTGGGGCCCTGTTCAAACGGCGACTGGGCTTCCGGGTCATCGTCGTGCCGTACGACTTCAAAGAGGTCTCGAGAGTTGATGGGCTCCCGGCATTGGAAGCACTTGGGGACCTGCTGTCGGTCTGTTTGATGCTTAATGTAATCCAGCAAGCACTGCTTGCAGGCCGAGTGCCAACACCCTGTGACGGTCTGGTCTTCCATCGGCTCCTCGGCACAAATAGGGCATTCGTTGGTCGCCTCGTCCCGAATCTGTCCGAGCACATGGGCCCCGAAGGCATTCGAGCTCACGTTGTCGTCCGCCGCTGCGGTGAACCGCTCAATGAGGTTCTGGAGGTCCATATCGTCTGCAAACCCCGAGGCAGCGTCTGCGGCCACGCTAGCTATTTCCTCGTCGGCAACGACGTCCTGGTTGCGCACGAGAACCGGGTGGCAGCAGGTCTGCCGAAGGCGAAGAATCTGGGCGAAGAGAGTCGTGAAGGACTTCATGACGGTGCCTGCTTCAACGTTGTTCTGGAAAGTCCGCTTTGCCCTATTGAAGATGAACTCGTAGACGTCACGCTCCGTCTCAGAAAGCTCGATGTCGACAATCTCTACCTTTTTAGGCGGCAGGTCGACCAGGGGAGTCCCTTCGGGAGTCTTCATGTCCTTTGTCCTCCGCATGACAAGCGGCTCCAAGACCGTTTGCACGACATCCAAAGCCCGTACAAACTCCTTCGATTCGAATGGTACTGTAATGAAGGTCCTCCAGAAGGAGAAGTTGTTCCATGGCTCGACGCGCAAGAACCTGACCAAGCTGAAGAGATCTTCGAGCTTGTTGACGATCGGCGTTCCTGTCAACGCCCATCGGTGCTCAGCGCTGAGTTCGTAGCAGGCCTTGGCGGTCTTGGATTGGCGATTCTTGATTGTGTGGGCCTCATCCAAGATAATGCGGAAAAAGTTGAGTGAGAAGACGCCGCGATGGCTGGACTTGTCGCCCTTCTTTGCAGCTATTTGGTTAAACTCGGATAGAATAACGCCGTAGCTTGTGATGATGACGTCCGGGGCAGTTGCAGCATTGGCTTCGCAGCACATTGTCAACAGATCTGCGTTCTTGTTATCGCCGTAATAGACCATGGATTGCAACGTGCCCTCCTTCGATGCGTTTTCTGCTTCGCTCTGCCACTGAGCGAGAAGAGACATCGGCGCGACGACCAATGTTGTGCACGGGGCGTCCACAAAACCACTACTACCAGCACCTGATGGGAGACGTGGAAGGCGGGCGAGCGGCGCGGCTGTATCGGAAGCTTCCCTGGCCCTAATCGCCACCTCAGACTTGTGCGAGTGTATGAGACTCAGCATCTGGATTGTCTTCCCCAGGCCCATCTCGTCCGCAAGGATGCCACCGAGACAGTGCTGGTTCTGGCGGGGGAAGTTTAGAGACATATCACCCGAATAGGGATTCACATAAAAGCTGGGCTGGTTGGGGACTGGGGGAAGATCCTTGTCGTCATGGTCCTTGGTCGGCCAGGTGTATTCCTCCCACAGAGGGTGCATTGACACTTCTCGCTGTTTGCTGCGCTCGTCCTTTTCCTTGGACATCATCCAGTGCAGCGATTGCTTCTGATATGGACGTAGGTCCATTGCAAAGGTCCTCGCGGGCTCGGCCTTGGGTGTGTTGAAGTCGAATGACTGCGCCTTCTTGTAGAGGGCATCAAGCTGGTCTTGCTCAAGCTCCTCCCCATCTTCGTTTTCGTCAGGGGTTGAGGCGTCGGGATTGTCCTTGTTCAGACCCTTCGCTTGCTCTTTTTCCTTCTTTTCGTCACGCTCGGCCGCTTCCAAAAGACCCTGGCGCTGATGCTTCGCCGCAGCAGCGTTGGCTTTCGTTGGAACGAGGTTGATCTCCTGGAAGAGTTTTACCAAGGCAACCTGTCTCAAACGCATGGCCTTCTCCTCCGATGATTCGGCCTCTTCAAATCTACCGGTCGCGCGGTTGTCCTCGGCCTTGAAAGCTCTGTCGAAAAAAGCGGATTTGAGCAGCGAACACCTCAACTGCAGAAAGACAGTATCGTTCGTCCGTAGTCTCTCCGGCGCATAAACGCAGGTTCCTTCAAACTTGCAGACCCCTTCATCCATCAAAACCGACACCCAGTTCGCCGTATCCTTGGCCAGACGCCCGATCTCCCTGCCGCTGGTGTCGGTGAAGCGGACAATGACATCGACTCGCCTTGCTGCGGCCAGACTAACACGTTGTGGCCCTAGCTTGGATTGCCCTTTGGAGAGGCCGGTGCCGAGCGGGATGATCTTCTGCCGCTCGATCTTGACAACGTCACCGTGCTTCAGGAGGTTCAGCCCGCTTCTTGTAGACCATCCCTCGACTCCAAATGCGCCAATATATCGTGACTCAGGTTGCTGCCAATTGGCGAGGAAAGATACGCGAGGCGTGTCCGGAGAAACCGGCGTGTGGGATGTCGATTCTGGGGGCAAGGACCGAGCCGGGGCGGCCTTGGCAAGTTTTCTCTTTAGATTCCTCCATGTCCCGTCGAAGTACATGTTGACAGCTCTTTCGATACTGTTTCCGCAGTTTTCTTGGATAACCTCCAGGGCATCCGAGCCAATATCTTCGCCGACGATAGCTTCGAACGCCTTGCGGTCAAAGCCCACAGGAGCGGGAGCCGGTTTGGTCGAACTCGCGGCCGGGCGAGACGATAGTGTTCGGTTCAGGGAATTATCCACATCTTGTTCCAAAAGGGGGGAGCGCCTAGCCGGAGAGGATTTCGATTGAGGCTGCTTGGGGGCATTGAGGAAGCCATCTTGGTCGTCGTCGTCGTCGGCAAAAAATCGTCTTGGCGGGGAGGAAATCGATGGTGCAGCCACGGTGGGGATCTCGTCATCCGAATCGAAGAAGTAGCGTCTCTTTTTGCTCGGATGTTCCTCCTCTTCGCCGTAATGGTCGTCGCGGTCATTTACGTGATCCATCGTGTTGTGGAATACAATTTAAGCGACAAAGGTGGGCGCGGATCTTGGAAATTCCCAAGGCAATCCCAGCAGTTTTGGAGGCAACTGCACCTGTTGACGAAGGGCGCTGGGAGACGCGCCGGGATTTGCACCCGCGATTTTTGGCGTCCGCTATCACCTGACCGCGTTAGGCACTTTAACTCCGGAGCTTAGGTAGGGAGCACGGGCCACCTTCGTCATCGCTGCGCGGGAGCCTGTGCCGAAAAAAACATCGGACCCCTGTGGCTTCACGAATTGGCGTCGCCAAAGTCACTCTTTTATCCCTTCTACTTGAGGAAAGGCCTCTTAGAATGGGGCTTGTAGCTTGACCATCTCTATTTCCGCCATGCTTTCCTCCAAGGCTGTCGGGCGCGGCCTCAGAAGAGCGCCCTTGGTCGCTCGCGAGCTCCGTCGCGGAATTGTGACCGAAGCCGATGTCATCCAGGCGCGCGGTTACTGCGAAAAGCAGCTGCAGTATGGTTTCCAAGCGCATTGAGGCTAGAATTGAGCAGTCCCTTACACTCGCTACAGACACGGCGACTACGATGCCTACCTAATTCGCCGATTCCTCTCCCCGGCGGCGCGCGACGCTTACGATGCCATCCGCACCCTCAACCTCGAACTCGCTCGCCTCCCCGAGACAGTCTCTACGCCGACAATTGGCCGGTTCCGGATTCAGTTCTGGCGCGACACGATTGAGAAGACATTCGCAGGCAATCCGCCTAGGGAACCGATCTCCCTCTTGCTCTATAGTGCCATCACAGCCCTCAAGACGAGGGAAGGGGGGAGCGCAAGCTCTCTGAAGTTCTGGCTATTGCGCCTGGTCAACACACGGGAGAAGCACATGGAGGACCACCCCTTCACGTCCCTTGCCGCGCTGGAGGAGTATGGCGAGAATACCTACGCCACAATGATGTACATGACCCTTGCGTCGCTTTCTGTACGGTCTGTCGACTGGGATCATCTGGCGAGCCATGTCGGCAAGGCGTGTGGTATCGTCGCAACACTGAGGGGGATACCGGTTCTTGCCGCCCCCTCGAAGCCTATCCAAAGCCCATCAGGGATGAATGTTGGGAACACGAAAGCTCCCGCGTTGCTATTACCCCTGGACATCATGGCTGGATCGGGGGTGCAAGAGGAAGATGTGTTCCGCCATGGACCGGATGCCGAAGGTCTTCAGGACGCCGTCTTCAAGGTCGCAACCCGCGCAAACGACCACCTCATCACCGCACGCGAAATGCTGGAGAACCTGAAGGCGGGGAAGAGTCTTGGCCATGACTTTGAACATGAGGGCGAGACTGGACATGTTTACTCCCCCGAGGAACCCATCAGCTCTGGCTCTAGAAGTGAACAGGCTCTGAGAGAAAGGGCATTCGGGGTACTGCTTGAAGGAATCCCTGCTCGGGATTATCTTGCGCGGTTAGAGAAGGCCAACTTTGACCCGTTCAGAGTCAAGAGCAGTTGGAACCTCCCATGGCAGCTGTGGCGAGCGTCCAGTCGCCAACAAATATGAGCTGGTTTCCGTCCGGAATGTCAGCCCCGGTGCAAGAGCCTAGCACTTTGACAGGCGTGGTCGTCCCAAAAACTTGGATATGATATCACATCGTTCCAAAATAACCCATGTCCAGGTCGCTTTCATGACCATGCTGCGCTAGACATCCCATGCATCAAAAGCACAGTAACCGGGAACTTCTGCCATTTATTCAAGAGGATTTCTAAGTGTTGCGAGCAGAATGCCGGGTAGAAACTGCCGGAGACTGGACGAATGGAATACTAGTGACGATCGAGATCGATCAATCGGTTGGTGGGTGCCCCAAGGAGTCAAGGGGTCTTGACGTTGTTATAGGAGCCGCCGAACTAAAAGTTGGCGCGTTTAGCTCCAGGGTTTGGGCGAAGTTCAGGACTCAGATGGAGATAGAGTTCGCTAGGACACCCCTCGTCGTTCAGGGACTTTCGAAGCTTAACGCCCTCGACACCGGAACGGTTCCCCGCGGTGGATACAGGACCACCACGATCGATGTAAGCAAGCGGCTTGGTGTGAGATCCTACAGTATTCTCCGATCTCTCTTTGATATGTGTCCAGGAGGCGGATGTACGGCGCAAGTCCTAGCCAGTACTATACGTACGAAGGCAAACTTCTGTGTTCCGTACAGGTACGGAGGCTCCGGCCAAAGAAATGGTCTACTCGGCCAGCGCGGAAGGTTCTCACTGTCCAAGTAGCCGTTCGGTTTGATGTGATGAGCCATCTCGTATTCTCAACAGGCCTTGCTGCTCAAGACAAAACTGTGTAAGGATTTCTCCAACGCATTTCGCACGGTCTCCGCCCTTTCTTTTGGCCTGAGCCTTCGTACTTGTGTAAACGAAACAAAACACCCCGAGCTGGGACGTTGGCTCTCTCTCTCGGGCCAGCTCTGTCCCGGGCCACAGTGTCCGAGCAGACCATCATGAAGACCAACGCTTCCCCTGAAGCCCCACAATGAGCTGAGTCGGAACATCACGCAGCGCTGACTGTGCTCAAGCCGCAAGGCACCGCCAGTTCGGGAGCGGCGGTCTCCGACGGCGCTGCTCAGCAGCGGGCCGAAAATCGACGGATACCATAAGAAACAAAACAGAATGCCGTGTGTAGCCGCAAATCCACAGTCTAAAAGGTCCACAAAACGCCCGTTCCCCACAATAAAACACTGGCCTGCGTCCAGGGAATTTTAATTTTTTTTTTTAAAAGCTGGGGCGGGAAATGGATACAAATTAACGACCAGGCTCCAGACCCATCAGGCTCCATCGGATCCACTGGTCCTTCCTTTCTTCAACATGGACCATAGCTTTTCGCCCGCGAACTACGCCGATGACTGGTGCCGCGGCTCAGTTCACCCAGGAGTCACCCAGAGCCACGACTCGACCCTCATGGATGAGTGGTCCCAAAAGCCAAGCGGCGATGACCACAGAAATCCACGCGCACCGAAATGAGAAAGTAGCCCTGGCCGTTTTTCACTTACACGGGGACAAAATGTGGAGCACTCCGCGGGAGCTTGCGGCGCCCCAACTTTTAGCGAGAACCTCGAAAAGCGACCCCAAATTTCTTTCGAGTTACTTGGAGGTACAGCATGAAAGCATATTATGCGCGGGTGTAAACATCTCCGCGCCCAGTACGGCTGGTGGTGAACAGAAGCTCAAGACAGAGCCAGCCTGAGGACTGAGAACACTGGTTCCGGGCAAGGGGAGAGCGCCTCGTGAGCCGAGCAGGCGGCACCGCTCTGAGCGGTCTGCGAGTTCGGAAAAAGACATCATGCGTGTACCGCGGAGCGAGAGCGAATAGAAGCACACATCTTGCGGCCGTCGTCCAACGTGCTCTGCGTATGCCGCATGTGTGGCTGCTCGGAGCTTCAAATTATGTAATTGTATGCAGGTGAAACCGCTGGCGTGGTAATGAGGCGAGCGAAATCCCAACGCCTCACAGTCGAATTGCGCTTCTCCGAGGCGACGTGCTGGGCGCTGAGGGCTGCCAAGCAAGCTCGCGATTCCGACGACTGAAGTCGCGACAGAGCGGACGACTGACGTACCCCTCCCAAGCTCTGCGCCCAGGCTGCCAAGCTTGACAGCAAAATGCAGGATTTTCCAGCTTTCCCGATCTGCGCAGGGGCATGGCATCAGGAACTGCCCGGGCGACAGCTCGCAAGGCGTGGTTAGTGCTCTGAAAATGCGGGGAAGCTCTTTAGTTCATTGCAAGTCAGCCGCTCTGACCACCCCGCGATGCAGAGGACGTACGGGTTCTGAGTCTCATGGGCGGCTAAGTTACGAATGTGGCCCGTTGAGAGGGGATTGTAATTCCATCCAGAATACTTCCGAACCCACAGGTTGTTTTCCAGGTTTAGGCCGTACTCTAAACTTGGGGATCGTCGAGGAGCAAGCCATCGATCCCAGCGGCGTCACGTCAGGGGCTCCATGCCCAGCGCGATCCTAGCACGTGCTCTCGAGGAGGCACAAAGGACGCAAATTTTTTTATGGTGGACCTGGCTGAGAGGCCCGCAGGTGACCTGCTGATGGGGCGATGAGAGGCTCGGCAGATCTAGGGGCTTTCCTGGCGGCATCCCATTGGCTGTCCTGGGGGCTTCCCGCGTTCTGTGGGGCAGATGTCGCAAGTCTAGAAGCAGCGAAGAAAGCGAACCTGGGAAGTGTGAAGTCACCCAGCAGGCTTTGCACCTCTGGTTCGCATTTTGCTCGCCTCGGCCTTCCGTCCGTCGATTCGGCGCACGTCCGGAAGATGCACCGGTATTGGGCTCGTGGCTGACGCGATCAAGCCCCTTGGCCGCCACGCACGCCGCCCAGCCCAGGCTCGTTGGTTTGACTCACTTACCCTCCGCAGAGCGCCAATGCAAGATGCCAGACGACGACGACGTGCTCGTTGGGCTGCCGTCGCCAGCTGGAGCCGTCGGCCCTGTGCCCTTCGTGGTCCGTGGTCCCAAGTTGTCCTCCATGGGGATTACTCGGCCTGTCAGTTTCACGGTGATACCTCCCGTCAGCACCCTTTAGCCATTGGGACCGAGCAGTCAAGGTTGCACTTGCAATGAGGGATCAAAAGCGAGCCGGGTTCCATGCTAGCACGTCGCCCGCTAGGTGGCGTCCCGAGCTCGCTAGAAGAGATACATTTCCCCGAGCGTACGGATCATCCGCCCGGGAGGCCTGCTGCCCTGGTCAGAAAACAAACGAGGTACAGAACGCTGGGGTGCAATACGCCTGAAATACAGCCTCCAAGGGCGAGCGCCCGGCATGGGCCAATGGGAGCGGCGTTCTTGGCGGGCAGCCTCCACACCGCGACATCGATCGATGTAGTGGATGGTTGCGGAGCCCAGCCATCCCAAGTCTTTGTTTGTCGCGGTCCTGCCGTCTGCTGAGTGGGCCGGACGCTGCTGCCATGACACATAATTACTTGATGGGAAACACAGCAGCATACAAATACTTTGGCCGGCCGGTGTTCCTTGTTGCAAATGCCTGCTAGGCTAACAAGAAACTGGGACTCTCCGTATCGGGATAGACAGTCTTTTCAGGGAGCTCCAATATATCTGCTCCGGCCTGTTGGCTTTCTTAAAACGAGTAACCTCTCTGCTGCTCGCCCACTACTTCGCACGCAGTACCTAGCCCAGCTCCCCCTCCTACCGACGACGTCGATTCACGGCAGCACGAGATATCTAGCCGCCCGGGCTACAGCGCACAGCACCAAGACGAGAGCCGCGAATTAGCTTTGCTTCGCTCGACACTGAAGCACCCGCCGAGTCGTAACGCAACACAGTTCGGTGGCGGCACAACCATCGCAAATCGGGGACGTACCAGCAGCGGAAAACAAAGGGCCTCCCGGATCTTGTGATGACCGCTCGCTGCTAGTGGCGCATAGCTGCACATCTTGTCAGCTGGCCAGCCAGACACGCACGGCAGTAAAAGCGCATAACTTCGGGGTTGTTCCCGGACGGGCCGCAACCACTGGGCTTCGCTTGGACCGACTGCATCAGACCATCCCTCGTCATCAGGGACGTTTTTGCCGGCGCACCTCAGCAGTGACGCGAGCGGCGCTACTCCTGCCCCTCCCCCGCCATTGACAGGCCCACCCCACCTCGCCAAGATGCCTCACAGGGTCGCCAATTTCTTCCGATCGTCGACAAGCTCCCTCGAGAGCCAGGTATCGGGCCTGGCGAAATCAAAAAAGACAAGCGCAAACCCTTCTCGCGGGCGGAAATCTCCAGACAGGAACGGACAGCGCTCGGTTACATACGCATCGTCTATCGAGGGATCCGACGTCGACGAGTCGCATGCGGTGGGACACCCAACGCGCCTGAAGATGGGCGAATCACGGACGAGCAGCTTTTCGTCCGACTCGCCCCGCGAGCGCGATCATGGACACCATCACCGCATTTTGTTCCCCAGCATGCATTTCGGGCGATCCAGCAAGGAGAGCCACAGCAGCTCGGTGGCGTCGCTGGGCTGGAAGCTCGAGTCGCCGCCCATCGTGCTCTATGGCGACGCAGAACACAGCACCGGCGCGCTCGTCTCTGGCCAACTATTTTTGGACGTCAAGGAGGACAACGTGGAGATCGACTCTCTCGATGCCGTATTGAACATCAACGTCGCCCAGAAGAGACCATTCGCAAACCACTGCAACGACTGCGCGACTCAGGCCACTGAGCTGAAGAAGTGGTCTCTCATTCCTAATGCGCTGGCATTGAAGAAGGGTAAGTGACTTCGTCATGGTCCGCACAGTATCGCGACTAACACCGCATCACAGGAGAGCACGCTTTTCCCTTCTCGATTCTCCTGGAGGGGCACCTGCCTGCGACTATTGATGGTCCTTTGGTGGTAATCTCGTACGAGTTCAAGGCCGAAGCCATTCCCCGGTTGGCCGGAGCTCTGCAGACACCCATTCAATTTAAGAAGGCTCTGGACGTCAAGCGCAGCTTGGGATCCTCCGAGCTTCCGCACCACTCCGTCCGTGTCTTTCCACCGACCAACATCAAGGCCAGCGCCCACTACCCTCACATCATCCACCCTATCGGCACATACAGCCTGTGCCTGAAGCTGGATGGCATCTCTCGGCACAACGCCAACGTTGACACAATCGAGTACTGGAAGCTGAAGAAGCTCACATGGCGCCTAGAGGAGACGGCCAAAACAGTGGCCCCAGCCTGTGGCAAGCACAGTCCTAAGATCGAGGGTGCTGATCAGCCACAAAAGAAGGGGCTCGTCCGTACCGAGACCCGGGTTATCGGCGAGAGGACGCTCTTCTCGGGATGGAAGAGCAACTACATGAGCCCCACTGACAGCAGTGTCGAGCTCGAGCTGGAGTACAGTTTGGCAAAGCACGCCAAATTTGCTTGCGACACGAAGTGCCGTGATGGAACCGAGGTGACTCATCAGTTGATGGTCGAGATGGTGGTCTCGCAAGAATGGGCCCCCGTCAACAAACCAGCACTCGTCACACATACGGGTGTCGGCAGGATTTTGCGCATGCACTTTGGCACGATCCTCACCGAGCGTGCGGGCATCGGTATCAGCTGGGACAACGAAGCTCCCCCGATCTACCAAGATGTGCCCCCCAGCCCCCCAGCATATTTCCATGAGATGATCCTTGACGGAGAGTCTTCAATTGCTGAGCTGATGGAGCCTCTCGACCCAATGACGGGAGAAAGTCCGGAACGGGAGTCGACAGACTCTGGCGGTAGTGTGCAAGAACCCCCACGGTGGCGCTAATGTCTCGTCATCGCTTGGTGGATTTCATGAACTTACGGTTTACCTACGTGGTTATGGCGTCTGGCTTGGATTATACCCCGGAAAGCGGTTTGCATTGGGTTTCTTTTTGTTTTCTTGGATAATGGAAAATATTGGAGAGGGAGGAAAAGTCATCGTAATTTTTTTGCGGCATATGGGCGGAAAAGCATCAATGGCGTCTGGCGGACTGGTCACACTTGGACAACAGGATCGCATCCCAGCTTGCCAATGGGCTCGACTGAGGCTGGTTCATCTGAACTTGAAATGTACATAAGACATTTACGACTAAGTTCAATTGATATCCCCAGAAGTGGGGTGAAGCTTGTGGAATACGTCTATGAGTCAATCTTTGGAACCTCGGTGTCTGGGAACGTCAATTCGGCTGCGATCCGTAGGGTTGAGTATGTACAACGGGGCCCCTCCACTCCCAAACCACAGAACACCAGGCCTGGAAGATGAGACAGAGCCCGTTGCTCTCTATGAACGGCGGGCTGTCCTTGTTTCGGCATCAAGCAAATCATCTCACCTTTATACCAATCCTGCTATTTTTAACATACTCTTTTATCTTTTTATCTAGTGTTTCTTCCAGAACATGAGTGCCAAGAGTCGATGTTGGCGATGAAAACCGTTATCGATAACCAAAAGCTGGGGTTCCCCACACAAAAGGCGGGGAGTCATTCAATTGCTCTTCCCTGTCGATGACTCCAACCTCAGAGCTTCAGCTTCGACTCAGCCGGCGAGCACCCAGCTGTATTATAAAGGCTGCTCATATTCTCCCTGTCTCACGCCCCGCGTTAATGCTCCATCTCCATTTGACACCCAGAAGCGAACGCCCTTTCTTCTATCCACAAGCGGCCCAATGATCCTAAGAATACGCATATGAACCCGGTGTTTGAGCTACCTACTCCACCCGCCCTTTAACCCCACGCCTCCATTGCGCAATCATGGCGACGAAAGCAAAACAGTTGCCCCACGAGAAGCGGAAAGGCGAGGCCGCACTGAGCGACTTCGCCGAGTACGTCGAGAAGCAGCAGGCACTGCGGTACCCGTCCAAGGCCGCCGCCGCTGCGTCCTCTGCTGCGGCAAACAAACCCGCGACGGCCGATCTCGACCACCACGAAGAGCTCGACGACATCCTCGACAGCCTCGACCTCTCCGACCCGGCCCCTCGCGTAAGGCTACGAGACCTCTTACTATCCAACGACACCGAGTCTCTCCAGCGCCTCGCCGACGTCCTCGACGAGAGGTTAACGGAAGGCCATGGCGAGTCGGTCTTCGAGATCGGCTTCGAGAACAATGGCGACTGCATGAAGCTTACCAAAGACGAGTGGGAGGTCGCCTTCAAGAGGCTAACCGAGGCCGCGAAGAAACTGCACGCCGACTGCCGATTACTCCTCACTAAGAATGTGGGCGGTGAGCTCGATGGCACCCCAACAAAAGAGAAGGACTGCAGCGGGAAAGTCATGATACGGCGCGCCCCCGGGACGGTCGAGGATGTCATCGAGACACGAATAGCGGTTGTTGGCAATGTCGACGCCGGGAAAAGCTCTATGCTCGGTGTCCTCGTCAAGGGCGACCTTGACGATGGCAGAGGCAAGGCGCGTGTCAACTTGTTCCGGCACAAACACGAGATTGAGACCGGAAGGACCTCGTCGGTTGGGATGGAGATTATGGGTTTCGATACTAAGGGCCAGGTCGTTGTGTCTGACACCCCGGGCCGGAAGCTGTCTTGGGAGGAGATTGGCAAACGCAGCGCCAAAGTCATCACTTTTACCGATTTGGCTGGCCACGAGCGCTACCTCCGTACAACTGTCTTTGGGTTGCTTTCTAGCAGCCCTAACTACTGCTTACTGATGGTAGCGGCCAACAACGGTCTTATAGGTATGAGCAAGGAGCATCTTGGGATCGCCCTTGCGTTGAACGTGCCAGTCATGGTTGTCATCACCAAAATCGACATCTGCCCGCCACAGATCCTGGAGCAGACCATCACGCAGATCACGCGCATCTTAAAAAGCCCAGGGGCGAGGAAAATCCCGATCTTCATCAAGAACCACGAAGAGTGCATCAACACGGCAACCCAGTTCGTGAGCCAGCGTATTTGCCCTATCTTCCAGGTCTCCAACGTCACGGGCGAGAATCTCAATCTCGTGCGCTCGTTCCTGAACATCCTCCCGCACCATGGACGTTACGATGCCGACGCGCCCTTTGAGTTCCATGTTAATGACACCTTCAGTGTGCCGCACGTGGGTACTGTGGTGTCTGGAATCGTCAAGTCTGGCGTTATTCACGCTGGTGACGAGGTCCAGGTTGGCCCTGACTCACTCGGCCGCTTCACACAGACGTCGATTCGGTCCATTGAGAGGAAACGGATAGGTGTTCCGGCCGCGTCCGCTGGCCAGTCGGCCTCGTTCGCGCTGAGGAGGGTTCGGCGGAAAGACGTTCGGAAAGGGATGGTCGTGCTGCCGAAGGGCGATGGCAGCCAGCCAAAGGTTTTCCGCGAGTTTGTTGCCGAAGGTATGCTACCTCCGTGAAGCCCCTGAAAAGATCTGTCCCATGACAGCATCATGGTTTGGACTCGTTCATATAACACTGCTGACAAACCGAACAGTCCTCATCCTTTCTCACGCAACCACCATCAAGACTAAGTACCAGGCCATGCTCCACGTCGGACCTGTCTCTCAGACCTGCGCCATCATTGACGTCGATCGCCCTTTTATACGAACTGGCGACCGTGCGACGGTTGCGTTTCGTTTTGTGCAGCGCCCGGAGTACCTTGCGCCCGGTGACAGGCTCCTGTTCCGCGAGGGCAGGACGAAAGGACTTGGAATCGTCAAGAGTGTCGGGTACGATCCAACCCATCCGCTGATGCCAGTTGATGCGTCGACGTCTCAGAAGGAGGAGCCGGCAGCCGCGGCCGAGACCAATGGAGCAGGCGAGTCGGCTCCTAGAGCATGAGGTGATGTGGTGAGGGGAGCTATTTGATGCGGTTATATTCTTGTACGAATATATACATTTGTTTGGGGCACTCTTTTGTTTTTCGGAAGCGCTGGCTGGCCCTGGATTGGCGTTGTCCAACAGCCCAGTCGGCTGTGTGGAGAGCGGTCCACCACCCGGGGCGGACAGGACAGGCACTGGGGAGGCCTTTGAAGGCAGCGAGGTACAGGCCCAATTTGGGCTGTGTTTGGGGATCAAGTATGACAGATTCATGTCTATATTAGTATTGACAGCGAGAACATGATATGACGATGACCTCCATCAGAGAGCTCCGGTGCTTGAGTGACGGACATTTGTGAAATAAAGGCCATCACCGCCGTGCGAATGTGTATGTCGCGAACTTCGCGCCGCCTTCCACGGGAGCAAAGTGTTGGCTTGAGCGGGCAGGCCGCAAAATTGGTAGTATTTCGGCATGCTGGCGGGCGCCCGCCGCTTCATCCGTCCAGACTTACGGCAGCGAACACATGCCACCCAGACATGGGATCATGATCTTGTCCTCGGCAACGAGGCCTATTCCCTTAAGCATGCTCAAGGAGTTTCATCCCAACCCAATGAGCCCACTTCATAACCTAGCTCCATCCTCCCCTCACTCTCAGAACGGCCGCGAATGTGGTGCAATCAAAACCACACTATCACCTACGCCGAGCGAGTTAGCCTCCAAACCCCAACACACCATAGCCTCAAACATACCTCTGACGAACAACATCTCCGACTTCCTGCTCACGGTCTACATCCCCCATCAGCATCAACACCCCATATCACCACGACGAACCTGCATCGCAGCCCCTCCCTCACTCACCTTGATCTCCTCGTCCGTCTCCTCCTCCTCATCCTCAACAACGTAGATCGTCTCCTCCACATCGCCCAGCACAAGGTTGCAATGGCTGTCATATGCCTGCTCACAATTATCAGCCCCAGTCACTCTTCCCCCCCCAGCTACCCGCCTCCAATCTGGTGTGCATGCACAGATCACATGCCATAACGCAAGGCGCAGACAAGGAGGCAGCAAGTAAGCAAGTACATACGTGAAGACGCCCCTTGAGCTCCCTGTCGCCGCGCAGCTTGACGAGCACAATCTCATCGAGCAGCAGGCGCACGAGATCGAGCGGCTCCGCGACCGGGCTTCCTTCCTCCCCTGCGTCGGCCATAGTGACTCTAGGTTTTCGGGGGTCGAGGCGGGGCGGGGCGATGTTATTGCTTGGGATGGGTTGGCTGTCGTCGGTGTTGCGCAACTGGAGAGATGGGGTGAGGTGAGTTGAGGCGTGAGTGAGTTGGTGGGTTGGGGGCCTGTCACTGTGGTCGATCGACCACTGAGCGGGTGCTGCCCTTTGCAGAATTGCATGGTGCACGGGCCAGATTTATGGATTCCAGGTGCGAGCGAGCCGGCAGGCTGGATAGGGCAGGCGGTGAGGTGGACGATTGGCAGAAGTTTTTTAATTTGGGAGCTGTCACGTCGGCAAGGTTTCCCCAGAATCGCTTCGATCTCGGTTGCAGCTCCCCAGGTTGTTCCAGGGTTTGGCTCTTCCCTGGCTCCCCACCGGTTGATGTGCTCGGTGATTGTGGAATTGGGTGTGGGTGTTGACCAATAGCGCGATTGTCTGGCACAGCGCTGCGATTAATGCAATGGAATGGACTTTCAGTGATGGACGCTTTCGCAGTGTTAGGCATCACAGTGGCATGGTATCTGGGGGCATGCCCGTATCAAATAGATGGGCTCGTATCAAAACACACCAGTGTCACTCGAACAAGAAAAATGCCCCCTAATGTCGCATGTCACTCAGCTCCGGAACGCTTACAAGGTGCTGGCAGGCAATGTCAAAGGTGAGTTCGCTGAAATTGCAAATCCAATTATTGCTGTGGAATGCCCGCTGTCTGCTATGTGTAAATGGCAAGGTAATCTTCATGCGCAGGGTATACAGGGAAATACACTATCCAACAGCGGAGGCGAAATGCACCCCAAACAACCTGCCGTAATCTTCTGCATCCCATGAGGTCCGCTATTAATCTCTGGTGCCGCTCGGCTGCAGCTTCCATCTCGACTCTTCGTGAGCCGTCGAGTTCGTTGCGCCTTGAGCGTCGTCCAGGTCTCTCCTTGGCGGTCGGCACTCAAAGGCCAAACTGTGGTTCATACATTCATTATAGACTCCCGGCGTCTTTTCCCCGAAAACCATTAGCCGCTCCACGTCATCGCCCCTTGATGCTGTCCAGCTTCAGGTCGTTCATGTACATGTACCTGCTCAAGGTGATCCAGCCGTAGCGGAACCACACCATCTGGCTCTTATGCGCCGTGGTCATGGCTCTCCACGCCGTTGTAATGCTGCCAGTATTGCCGATCCCGTTGAGGAAAACCAGGCTCTTGGGGTGATTCTTGTCCTTCATGTCTGTCCCAAACGCCCAGCCCGCCAGCGTCGCCACCACGTCCAGAAACCCGGTGTACTTGCGGGCTACCGGAACCGTCGTCAACGTGTATAGATCCACCGGAGCCGCCCAGCCGGTCCTGCCTGCGATCAATGCGGCGACGAACGCCTTGGCGCCGTGATACAACGAGATGTGGTTCGGGTGCTGCGATACGCCGCCAGCGTCGAAGGTGATGATGACGTCAATCGAGGCCGTGGGTGCCGTGTCTGCCTTTTTCGACTGCGCCAGGCCCGGCGCGAAAGCGGCGCTGAGGAGCCCCGCAATCTCCGTGGCGTCCCACGAGTTCTTCATGCCATCGGGGAATCTAGGGTCTTCGACGACAAACACATCGTCCTCCTTGCGCAGGCCAAGCGTCAGTCCCGATTTAGCGAGTTCGCGCTTCCTCGTCTCGCCGAGGCCGTCCGCGTCACCTACCGACGAGTATTTTGTCAGCAACAAGATGAGGTGGGCGCAACCCGCTAAGAATATTGCTTACCGCTACTCAGACACAGAATTTTGACGTGGTTGCCCGTCTCGGGTCGGGTGAGAGCCAACACGGTTGGCGCAAAGAACATCGCCTCATCGTCGGGATGCGCAATCAACAAGCAAATGCGCTTGTTGTACAGCATAGGAAACCTCGTCGTAACAACCCCCACCGTGTACAGGTAAAGCGTTGGGACGACGATAACGACGACGGCGACCGTCAGAAGCCACTCCATATTGCAAATGCAATCCAAAATCCAACGGGTCCGCCGTTGGCCTCGGGGCCCCGCTCCCTCGATTCAATCTCAGATCCTGTGAGGGGCAATGCAAGATTGAAAGACGGTCCCGACAGTGAAGCGCCAGGCGCGGCCGCTGCTGTCGCCTGGCCGTGCGTTTGTCAAGACCAGGCGCGGCGTGGCTGTGAGAGGGATCGCAAGGTAAGCCTGGGCCAGGACCTAGTCGCTTGGGATTAAGGCTGAGGGCTGCGGGCTGCGTGCTGCGCCTGCGGCTCCTCCCACGAGAAAGAAATGAGCGCGCGCGTGCGCTTCGAGCTGTCGCGGAATCTTGGAGCGACGGGCGCAGATAAGCTTCCTGAGGGTGGGAAGCTGCAAAGCAACCTTAAAAGCTTCGGCTGCCGAAAGCTGCTGGTGGTGTGGGATGCAAACCCGGGAACTGTAGTAGAGGGGCGGGCGGCAGGTTGGGGTCGCAATTATGCGGTCCGGCAGGAACTGGGAGAGCTCAATGCAAGCCAGAAGAATTCTTCAGAGAATCGGGATCACGACGGCGAAAACGTGGCAAGTTTCCCGCTACCTTTGTCGGCGTAGGATTTTATCGCGCGGGGAGGGTTGAAGGTAATGGTAATTAGTTACAAGCTGCCAAGGGTACAGGAGGACACGATAATGCCACAGTTGCGATTAGAGAGGATCCAACAAGGGGGTCATCCCAGTCGCCGCTGCCGTTCGTTGGTCACGGGCAGCAACAGGCGGTGGGCCGCTTTGCGGCTTTGCGGCTTTGCGGCTTTGCGGGTGCATCATTACTGCTTCATCTCGATTCTGGGGGAAGCAGGACTTTTTTATTTGCCGAGCGCCGTTCAATTGAACGGACCCCTCTCGCCAATCCCGCGCCATGAGGTCACCTCCGGGTTAAGCTGCACTTTGGGTGGAATTCCCAGGACAAACGGCAGCGGTGCCGCAGCACCAGGAAAGATTACCGGGCCTGCCCGCTATGGGCCGTCTGCTTGGCTCCTGCTTCAGGCTTGGCGTCCAAAGGCGCTGGGTCCCCCTCCTCCGTGCGAAAAGGCATTGTGGAGATCCCCACACGGTTATGCTCTTGAACATCAAGGTCTGCTTGTCACATTGCAGGCCTAGTCAACATCGTTGAAGGCCTTGATTCCAAAGGACCATCGGAGCATGCATTTAGGCCTTCTCAGAATGCGAGATAACCTCCAATAACCAAAACCACGGTTGCCTTGACAGTGAGAAGGCATTTTCCGCACTGGCTAGTGGTCCCGTCTTTCGTAGTGGGGCTGGTCCGAGCTTCAATCATGGCCGTTGGCGTCTTGTAGCTGTCTTCGGTCAACAACTTGAAGTCGACTCCATTCCTTCCAATTGTTTGCCTGCTCTCCGCCCCAACTTTCTTCGCGCGACCACTCGAGCGCCATGGCCAAGAAACGAAGGGAAGCCTCCCCAGGCATCAAGCTCAGGCAGCCAGACAGGAACGGCCCGACCGAGGAAACACTGCTCGACCTGGCGCAGAAGCGGAATCTTTTCGCGCAGGCCAAGGAGAAGGAAGATGCAAATAGGAGGGCCGCCGGGCAACCCATTAGGCGGAGTGCCGAGGAGGACGATGAGGAAGTTGTGCTTTCGCCCACGGTAGAGCGGGTCATGGAGACACTGCTCTGGACTGTGAGCCTGACGATGCTGCACTTTACACTGGATGTCCTGGTCCAGCACCAGTTCTCCGTTGACCGAGTCCAATGGCCCAAAGTCTGGTTGCGGGCTGTCCAGGCTTGGATGGGTGCGTCCATGCCTCAACCCACCACGCTGACCTGAATGCTGACCTGACTGCGTTCGTTGACAGTTTTCGCCCTCCTGTTTTATACGCTCCATCCGCATTCATCAAACCCGACAATCCTCCCCGGCCTGCCCCAACGCTTCCAAAATGCCCTACGGCAGGTGATTTTCTTCGCCACGAGCGTCGCAGCAGGCTGTTATCTCATCCATGTGACGAACTCGGCCGGCTACTTGGCGGTCATGAAACAGGCGCCGCCACTGGGCTGCCTTTGGGTGTGGTCCGTAATCGAGCTGGACCTGCCTTGGGCCGTCCTCAGTCTCGTCGGTGCTGGGTACTTTCTGTGGTCGGGAGGATATTCGATTAAATGACGATGCGCAGGAGGCGGCGGGGCTGCTGGGCAACAGACGAGACGGCTCTGTGCGCCGCATGTCTGGTTCCGGCCGAATTCCACCGGCGCTCGGCGCAACGTAGTCGGAGGCTTGTCGTCACCGGAATCACCGTGTCGCCGGGGCAGCCACGGCAGCCCACATTCCCCAGCCCAAAGCTTGCATGTATGGTATCGTCAACAATAAGGTTTCGGGGCAGAACAATGCAAAGACTCATCTGAGATCTCCAATGCTTCCCCACGCACTCCTCCTCAGAACGTGGTGGCGGAGGCCATTTCCGAGCCGGGTCAGGCCCAATCACAGCCACCGCAGGGGGGCAAGCGCAAAGCCGCCGACCGGGCTGTGGTGATTGGTGCCTGCCTCAAATCCCTTCCGGAATCAGGTCAGCGCCAGCCCTGCCAACCGCACTGGCATGCGGTCCGATCTTTCTGGGGGGATGATGGCTGAGACCGACATGGAACTATTTACATCCGCTGACGGGGAAGGCGCAACACCGCCCTCGCTGCAGGCATGCAGGGCCGACTGCGCTGTTGCGTCTGCCACCCCAGTCCACCGCTGAAACTCACTTCGCATATATATTTTACATCCGCCGAGTTGGTCTGACAGACTTTTCCAGCTCACTTCCAAGTACTTCACTTTCGTCATTCACCATCGCTCATCCTTGACGGCATAAACCCCAAAGCTTATTGTTATCCGCCCGTCGATCTCCACCCTCCTCCAAACTCATAACTTCGCGATGCGCTTGCCATCCGTTCTCCCCCTGGTGCCTCTGCTCGCACGAGAGCAGGCTGCTCCGAGCGAAGCACCCGCACTCGCCGCCCGCAGCGTGCCTTTCGGCTCGGTCATCACCCAATGCACAGTTCCCGGGGTTGTGGCATTGACCTTTGACGACGGCCCATACTACCACACCCCCCACATCTTGGATCTCCTCGACGCAGCCGGTGCCAAGGCGACCTTCTTCATCAACGGCGACAACTGGACAGAAGACATCGACGACCCGAGCACCCCCTGGCCTGAGACGCTGCGACGGATGGTTAGTTCGGGCCACCAGATCGGGTCGCACACATGGTCGCACGTCGACATGACGGCTGCCGATGCTGCTACCAGAGCGGACCAGATGCACAAGTTGGAGCAGACCCTCGTCAAGGTCATCAACAAG
>Ga0247758_1001071_pt1 | contig 22561 bp, 16 predicted proteins | sample UWRJL156409C4_FD_180950 | JGI IMG/M metagenome (GOLD analysis project Ga0247758, IMG submission 180950) | Plant litter microbial communities from Arlington Agricultural Research Station in Wisconsin, United States - UWRJ-L156-409C-4 | ecosystem: Environmental > Terrestrial > Plant litter >... | reverse complement strand
AGGGGGAGAAGAATAGGGGAAGAAGGGGGAGTAGGGGGAGTTGAGCAAGGAGGGGGAGGAGGGTAAACCGCCAATATTATTCAATCTCAATGAGCGTTGAAGCAAGTATAATAGCATCTAGCATTTGCGTTGTAAGGAAGTTGATGGGTGATAGTGAAGAAAGGAGTAGGAGATGGAGATAGAAAGGGGAGGTCGATTGATTTATGACCTTATTGTAGGAGGATGTTATGGATGAAACTGTGAGTCAGATCACTTGAACAGATTTGTAGACATTCAAGCCTGAAAGAATGTCAAAAGATTTGAGAATACCCGACTCACTGTTATTCGATAGTCGGTGCTGAATGTTTACTCTGTTGTATCCCAGTAGCGTGCATGACGGTAAGGTATTTTCCCGCAACTTCATAAAATCGAGATCTTTTCACACCAAGAGAAGTGACGGCTGGAACGAGGGCCTGAACGTGTGACAATCTATATGGGGTGGTGTTGCCTTTTCAGGGCTAAGGATTCCTTTTGCCATCGTGCGACAGAACGAAAAGTCCCGTCATTTGCTCACCTCGCTGACTAACCCAGTGAGATGAGGGGTATTTCGTGTTCAACACGAATCAGATGAGAGATTTCTGTGCCAAGTCGCGTGACCTTCATCAGGCAGCGACGCCTAGCTGAGGGCTCAGAGCCCCACCACATTTCGTCCTCCTTCCTTCCATCCCAGCCCGCCCCTCGGCAGTTTTCAGACATGCAAATCATTTGATGATCAACACCTCGAGCCTGGAACTGAAATGTACGGCGCGGTCCACGACATTGGCATATCCGTGGTCCACGAGCCACTAGGAAGGACGCCAATTGTTGAGTGAGCTAAGATTTCGAGTTCTCTACTCTAAATATGACGAACACAACTGATTTAGTGACGGGCTGTCAAGTATCGTCATCGTCCATGGCTTACAGGGCCATCCGTATAAGACATGGGCGTGTTCAAGGACGAAGGGAAATCCGTCGCCGTTCGCCAATTCGCGGGGTCCAGAAGGCCACCAGAGCGACCGAGAAGGATGGCAGAAGGTCCTTCCACGACTGACCCGGACCACCGCGCAGGGTGATGACCCAGCATCACTGGGCTTACTAATGGGCATCGGTTCTCTAGAAGCCTCCGTATTGCCTGGCAAGGTGGACGCGCCGATTCGCGACTCGTCTTCGGTGTTCTGGCCTGGAGACCTCCTTCCCGACGAATGCCCTGACGCCCGCATCATGGTCTACGGATACGATAGCCACATTACGAAACATATGACAGGCGCAACGAGCAGTAATACCGTTTTTTCGCATGCCAAGGATTTCATGTTTGCGTTGGGTCGGGCGAGAGCCCTCGGCCGTCTGCTCGTCCTCGTCGCGCACAGCCTTGGTGGCATCATCGTCAAAGAGGTCAGCTTCTTCAATTGCTGCAATGTAATTGTCGTGCTTTCTGACACCAAAGCCAGATGCTTGCGAGATCATCAACGTCAACTGATGTTGGTCTTCAAGATATTGTCAATTGCACGGCGGCGGTTGTCTTTCTTGGGACACCTCACCGAGGCAGTCTCGACCTTGCTACCCTTGGCGAAATGGCACGATCGATTGCAAGTGTGTTGCGGATGCAAACCACGTCTGCAATCCTTGATTCTCTTGGCCTCAAGACAACTGATCTCGAGCGAGCACAAGAATCCTTCTCCACTCTCTGGGATAAACACCAATTCCGCGTCAAAACTTTTCAGGAAGGCATGGGTTTGACAGGAGTCAATATCGGAGCACTGGGTAGGAAGGTTGTCCCAGACTATTCATCCCTGATCGGTGACCACCGTGAACGCGCCGAAACTCTCCAGGCGAACCACATGGAGATGTGCCGCTTTTCCGGGCGGGACTGCTCCAACTACCGCCGAGTCGCTGGAGAATTACGCTCAATATGCCAGTCAATTACGGAGAGCTGCGCGAAAGGCTCCCCGGTGGGAAGAGAGTGTCCGCCTACGGGCCGCAAAGTTTTGTCTTCACTGCGAAAACAGCAAGAATCCGAAACGGGTGATTTGGACCCAACGGTTGAGGCCATTATCGAGAAACTATGGTTTCCTGGCATGCATTACCGGCGCCTCGATATCAAGAGACCGGCAGACCACACATGTGAGTGGCTCTTTGAACATCCCATGTATCAGAAGTGGCTTGAGGGTGGGAGCGAAGAACGTGGCGGAGGTCTCATCAGTTTGGGAGGGAAACCCGGTTCAGGGAAGTCTGTGCTGATGAAGGAGGCCTTTCACCGAACACGACTGCGATCAGACTGTTCCACCGCGGCGTTTTTCTTCAGTGCCGAAGGTCAGGCCTTGGAACGTTCGCCAGCTGGCCTTTTTCGATCCCTGCTTCACCAGCTCCTTCCAAAGATCCTCCAAATCCGAGACTCCCGAAGTCCCCAAAGCAGAAGAGTGCAAGCGCAGTTTATCAATGACTTGAAAGACTCGAGCTCTTCATGGACAGAATCGAATCTCCGGTCTTTGGTTCAGTCAATGCTACTGGAGCAGGAAATTGGGAAAACATACATCTTCATCGATGCTATCGATGAGTGTGATTGCAAAGACCCTCGACAAATGTGGCTTTTCTGGACAGAGATTACCAAGTCCGCCCGCACATCGGGGATTGATCTCAACGTTTTTCTTGGTGGTAGACATGTCCACAGCGTCGACAAAGGCTCGAGCGGCCGACTCGCCAGCTATTCAAATATAATCGTCCAGGATCATAACCACCAAGACCTTTCAACCTACGTGGGGCGACGCCTTCGGCTTGTGATTAATCACAGTGAGCCAGAATTGAAGCTCTTGGAAGAAATGATTCTGGAGAAGTCGGCTGGCGTGTTCCTTTGGGTAGTCCTAGTCGTCGACGACATCATCACACAGTGGGACGACGGGGGAGGGGTCCAGTACTTGTTGAAACGCATCGATGTCCTCCCAGCCGAGCTTGAGGCACTATTCGCAAGCACCCTGGTGTCAGAGGGTAAAAAGATACAGGTGCTGAGCGTTTACTTACTGTATTGGGCGATTCTCGCTCAGAAACCACTACGCCTTCACGAGTGGCATCATGTTCTGGGGTTTATAAGAGAGCCACCGCCCTCATCCTTGCGCCAATGGCGCATGAGGGATACATTCACCAAGGATGATGATCAGTTGGAGAAGCAGATTAGAAGTATCTCTGGAGGCCTGGTTGAGGTGCAGAGGCCGAGCTTGGATGGCGCTAATGCGCATGATATGGATACCGAGGCGGTTTCTATGCTGGCTTCAGCTGGGTCACTGAACCTTGAGCACGGTGAATCGCGGGTTGTCCAGGTCATCCATGAGTCGGTACGAGGGTGGGTCTTCAAGTCCGGCTTGTTTTCCCAGGCCGGCATATATGATAAGATTTCAACTTTTGATCAGGTTGGGCATGTGTTTATTATGGATACATGCCTGGACTATATAAAGATTCGGGAACTGGATGGGCTTGTTCTCGCGAGACATGCGGCTAGGTCTGGCGAACCGTTTGGGGACGTAACTGGTCAAGCAGCGGATCCAGGGTCTCGCTGTACTTCGCTGACATCGTCTCGTGGCGGCCTCGGTGAGCAGGATTGGACGGACCGGCTGGATCAATGCGAGCATTCTCAGTTCGTGCCAACGGAAGCCTCTGGAATCTTGGGTTCAGGGTCAGGGCTGCCAGGGACGTCAACGTTCAAGACAATACAGGAATCATTCGATCCAGCCACAGAGGTCGACATTGATTCTTGGATAGCGGGAAACGTGGATACGACTTCCCCCAAAATGACCATTGATGAGCTCCAGCCAAAGTCTTCGGGGCAAGTACCGATTCAGCGTCACCGACGGGGGCTGCAAGATCACCCTGCTTTGCTCTCCTATGCAACCTCCAAGTTTTTCACCCATGCTCGATTAGCCGAAGAGAGATTGGCGAATCCAGATCACATCATCTATCGTTTGACAAGACATTTCGACGGAAGCGGTACTACCCTATGGGATCGATGGGCGGCTCTGAAAGAAGATGTTCCGAAGGGGACTACCCTCCGACAATACGCCGCTGCCCTCGGACTTAAGTCGTGGATCAACTCACCAATGCTAAACCCCGATAACTTCGACACTCCCTCGTCCCCAAAAGCAGTCAACCGTCAGCCCAAATCTCAACGGCCACCCAGCGTCGCAAGTTTTAGCTCCGCTAGTAGTCACATGAGCTCACCCCTTCCATCGCCTGTTTAGTATGGCGTTCAAGAGGAGCAAAGTTCACAGACTAGCAATGGTTACAAGGCCGCTGAGAGACGGGCTTCACAGGGGGGTGAAGCTTCAGAACGCGCATCGGTGAAGGCTCCCAAAGTTGACCGAACAATGACTGATATCTACGGAGATGAGCTTTACAGCCCAAATTTGGTCATCACCGACAAACGCAGCTTCCCCTAATCTATCGAGCCTGCTGTCAATAACCCGTTTCACGATATGGAATTCATAGACTGATAGGATCGATGGCGTGCCCTGTCTCAACGAGTTGGAAGTCACACCGATTCAAGCTCAAGTAAGGTTGAATGGGACATGTATATTGATATTCACTTCGTTTTGTGGTTCACTTGAAGGGGCGGCGAGGAAAGAGGTATAATGCATTGTATGTGAAGGAATTTACCAGGTTGAGTATCTCTGTATTTGTTACACTCGCTCGCCTGAAAACCTCCGGCCTCACTTTCAATTTGTGACGTCTATATTTCCCAGTGCTCTAATTCAGTCCCGTCATCGGAATTCGCAACCTGAGGTTGGGGGGGGGGGGGGGGCTGAAGAAGAAAAGATCGATGCCGTCCAGCTCAGTGACCCACCAGTGCCGCTAGCACTCAACCGAGCTAACAAAGACAGCGAGATCGAGATTGTTGAGCTCTGACACCCGCCAGCGCCACCGAAATTCGAATGGGGAGGCAATGTTGCCAAGGACCATAGGATCGATGTCGTCAAGCTCAGTGGCCTGCCATTGTCGCCGGGAATTCCCCGGGGAGGTGTTGTTATCAAAGACATCGAAATCGATGTCGTCGAGCTCAGTGATCGGCCAGTGCCACTCGGACTTGAATCGGCGCCGTTCGCCTCTGCGAAATTTAGAGTAGTGAACGATGTCATCGAGCTCGGTTGCCAGCCAGTGACGACGGCACTCAGGTGCGGGGGCATTGTCAACAATGACGGCGAGATCGATGGCGTCAACCTCGGTGATTTGCCATTCAGAGGGCGAGAGTGGCCTCAGCAGAGGCATTATGTCTCTGACTGGCTCAGGGAAGGGATCGCTGCCATGCATCAGTACCATACTAGGCAGAGAACCTGCAGGCAAAAGCATTGGGTGGCCAGCTGGAAACCAAGGAAACCTGGTCTGATCCTCAGCAAGCACAGGAGGTTCCTTCCCTTCCTCAGGGAACTCTGAGTCCCTCCTACAGGCTAAGCAAAACATTCGGCGAGGGGCTTCAGGTCCATAAACCTCAACAGGATATATACACTCAGGCGGAATGAAGGCTCCGCAGTCCGGAAACGCGCAGCATCGCCGAAGCGATATCTGTTCGCTCTCCCACCATCTACTGTGCAGGAAGTACTTCTTGGACAGAGCGGCGGGTAAACAGCCTAAAAGCGTCTCAAGGTCAACCATCATTGTACCTCCCCAAGTCGAGCTACAGCACGGGAGTATAAGCCCGACTGTTGATATGAATTCCATTGTGAGTTGCCCTCCGTGCTCTCGGGCTGCATTATAGCAATCACGCCAGGGGCACAAGGCATGCGAACGCAAGTATCGCTGGGTTTGCTTAGAGGCCCATTTCAACTCGGGGTTGAAATCGATTAGCACCTTACAGGCTTGCCGAATTGCGTCCATATGGGTTGGGCAACTCGTGTTGTTAACAAAGGTGGAAGCTATGTCTCTGGCGCAGCGAAGGCAGAAACCCTCGGGTGTGTCGATACGCTTTGTTCTCGCGAGTCATGTTGAAATCCTAGATTTGTGGATAAAAAGGGTCTTTGCTCCAAGATATGGAAATGGTTTGAATGGGCATCATTTGATGTTCGGCTGTCTGTTATTAGGAGTTTTTATTACCTAGGGAGGTACCCAGAAATGTAACGTAACACCAGGATGCAACGAGCTGTTTGTTCTCACAACAGAAGCGAAGAAACTAAAACACGCAGCGTTGTCCACAACATTCAATGAACAGACTCAGGGTCAGCCGCAATCCCTTGGGATCGAATGCAGCTAGCTGTTGCATGTTCATGGCAGCGCTGACTGGCCCGGCAAAGACATTGTGCACAGACCCTTGCGCGCATGTATTCTAGCTCGATCTAGCTACTCGTAGGGGGCCGAGCGTTGGGACTCGCATGGGCACGCCCCTCCCCAAGGCCGTGCACTGGCCAGTGAGCATTTTTGGAGCGCTGTTAACGAACGATCGCCAGGCTCCCCGGTTGTGTGGCGGTCACCCCGCGCGAATTGCTGGCCGCACACAGGAAACGCCCTTTTTACACTTCCCCACAATCCTTGCGTTCATGACTTGCCTGCATGAGAGGCCCGAGACCGTGGTAACAAGGGCAAGCGAGGCGAGGCAAAAAAGCTTATAATGCTCTGGACGGGCTGGTCGCTGTGGTTGCACAGCAAGTGGGAATGTAAGTTTGAACTCCATTGTCACGACTCGCCACTGGTCCATCATGTCCGTCTTCGTGTCTCGCCAGGCCCCGACCGATGGGCCGCCAGCAGGGCCGCCGCCCTTGACTCCAGAGCAGTTCGCAGCGCTGCCGCACGACAGCCTCGGACCGAAGCTCAACGCTGTGATCTGGACACTCACTGCCGTCTCGGCCGTCTTCCTCGCCCTGCGCCTCTACTGCCGTGCCGTCATGGCGCGCGTGCTCTGGTGGGACGACTGGCTTCTGCTGGCGGCGTGGGTCGCCATCTTCGCCGAATGCATCGTCGTCTCCGTCACCGTCAGCATGGGCTTCGGCAAGCACAGCTGGGACATCCCGTTCCAAGACCTCGGCGGCATCTTCAAGGTCTTTTCTGTGGCGTCGACCCTGTCCATCTGCGCGTCTGTCTGGTCCAAGACGAGCTTTGCGCTGACCATTCTGCGCCTGACCACCGGGTGGCTGCGCATGGTCATCTGGGGCCTCGTCATCTCGATGAATGTGTTTATGGGCGTGACGGCGCTGATTAACTTCATCCACTGCTGGCCGCTGGACAAGCTGTGGGACCTGACCGGCGCCGTCCCCGGGTCCTGTTGGCCGATCGAGGTCGTCATCAACTACGACATCTTCTCGGCCGTGTACTCGGGAGCCATGGATATCGCGCTCGCGCTGCTCCCGTGGAAGCTGATCTGGAGCCTCCAGATGCAGAAGAAGGAGAAATTGGGCGTTGCCATTGCCATGAGCATGGGTGTTCTGTAAGACCTTCTTTTCATTTTAGATTTTATGGACCCTACTAGCAACCTCACCAGGAGCCCTTTGCTGACCCAGATGCTCGCAGTGCCGGCGTGACGGCTTTTGTCAAAGCGAGCTACCTCCAGAGGATTACTTCCTTTGACGTTTGTGAGTACTATCTACCTACCATCCTGCCAAACCAAAGCACACGCTAAACCCTGGAGCAGACGATGTAGTCGACCTGAACTATTGGTCCAACGCTGAAAGCACCGTCACCATCATGGCCGCCAGCATCCCCATCCTCCGAGTGCTTGTAAAGGACGTCAAAAAGAGCATCTTCTCTCGACGCCAGTACTATGGCGCGTCAGGCGAGGAGACATCAAACTCCAAGACGACTCGAAAGATGCAGACTTCGCACAACACCCATAGGGCCACAGTCGCCGCGAGCAATGGCCGGTCCCGTCCCACTAGTGAGGGGACGGACGGCAGCGAGTTGGAAATCTTGAATAACGGAGTTTCTTCATCCAAGGAGGGGGGGATTGTGCAAACTCATCATTATACCGTCGAGTATGAGAAGCGGGAGTGGAGGGGAACACATGCTGTTTGAATTGCACCTACAGATAGTTTAGCGCACTTTCGCTTGCTTGGTTGTCATTTTCCTTTCTATGAAACTTTGGCCTTCCATACAAAGCTCATTGGTAATGTCTCCACCTGGGACTGCACAGCGACCAGTAGAATTTCTCTGGCAACACCCCAATAGGTGCCAGCCGGGTCCAATGACAGCGCCAAAGAACCATCAAGGGCAACGTTGGGTTGAAATTCCCGAACCTTACCTTTGCTAGGTATCTAGTTCAAAAGACAGCCAACTCCTGCAACACGCTTGCTACCACACCTCGACCCGAATCATCCCCAATGCCACCCACCTCACAACCGCCGAGCTAAGAAGCCACGCTCGAGCCAAAATGGCCCTCCAACTAGCAAGTGATGCCGGTTCGAGCCCGTCCGAAAGAAAATCCCTTTCCTACGAAGAGTACATTCCCTCCCCCTTCATCCTCCCCCAAACCCTCCCATTATCATTCCACAGAAGCTAACCTCCCTTCTCCCCTCCACAGCATCGCCACCTCCAAACCCTTCCTCTTCGCCATCGGCCCCTCCAAGCGCGAGTTTACGATCCACTCGGCCCTCATAGCGGCCCAATCCCCCGCCCTCGACCGTCTCGTCAACAGCGACTTTAGCGAAGCCCAATCCTGCCACGTCGATCTCGACACCGTCGACGAAGGGACATTCCTCCGCTTCGTGCAGTACGCGTACACAGGGGAGTACGACGACTCAGTGGTAGCCGAGCACCAACCCGACGCTTCGCCTGATGATGGATCGGGTTCAACTTCGGGGCTGGGCGAACCACAAGAGGAAGAGGCTATTAAAGACGAGGTGGATACACCGGCGCCCGAATCACCTGTCAACTCGTATGACTTGAAGCCCAAGAAGAAAAAGAAAGTGACTGTCCCCAAGGTCGTCATCTTCCAGTCCCTCGGCGAGAAGTTCGCGTCCAAGACTGCCGGACTAAATGGGGCAGGGGATGTGAGCCCTCAATGCGAGATCACCCCCCTCCGGACCGAGCTCATCCCCAACCTCTACCTCTCTCACGCAAAAGTCTTTGTCTTCGCGGACTACTGGGGCATCACCCGGCTCAGGGGACTAGCGCTGCAGAAGCTGGGGAAGGCGCTGGGGGAGGTGAATGTTATGAAGAGTAAGAAGAAGGCGGAGATAGTTGAGTTGGTGGAGTACTGCTTTGAGGATGTGAGGCCGGAGGAACTGGTGAGTCTTGTGCTGTTGTACGCAGGGTATAAGCTCCGTCAGCTGTGGGGGAGTGAGAGGTTCAGGGAGGTGTTTGGACGGTATGGGGAGCTGGCGGCGGGGTTGGTTGGGGTGATTGTTGACGCGGGGTATTGAGTTTTGATTTGGTGGGTGTAATGGTAATAAATGAAGGGAGAAGAATGGAAAGAAGTGTTTATTTTACCACCCTAAAATCGACGACCACCCATGCCCATTGAACTGATGCGGTGACGCACCATGAAAGAAACCACAAAAAAGAACCACACCCACAGAACCTCGAGGTCGGCTTGGAAACCCGACTACCAGGTTGCTAGACCTCCGATCGGAGGGACACAAATAAAATTGACGTAGAAAAACAGAGACGTACCTAGTATGGGACGGAGCCTAGCATGGAACAACAATAGGAAACGCGACCGTGAACTAAGACATCCTCCTTCGATCCAAGGGCCGGAGGGTCACTGGTATTCTTGCGGGTGGTTTTCGTGGTGAAATCGTCGATTCTTCCATTTGATGAAGCGTCGCGGTTCTTCGAACCGCGCGGCGCTTCGTCCCCCTTTTGACAGAGGCACGCGCCAAGAAAAGCATCGCTATGTACAAAAGTGGTTACAGTAATATTACAAAAACCGAACAGGAAGACTGGGGCAGCCTGAACGAGCGCCCCGAGTCAGTAAACGCACGGGTACCCGTGGCCCTAATGGGCCCCGCAAGCGGTGCGATGAGCGATTTGCGTGTCGAGCGGAATGAGACTCGAGAAAGCGGCGGAGACAGGGGATTTCAGATGATGTGGCACGAACTGCGAATCCTTCGGTTTTCCCCTGAAATATTTGGAAGGCATCCACTTGGATGGTCGGGCATTTCAAAAGCCTATTCACTCTTGCTGTCTATCGCGGTGTTATATATGCCAGAGACTAAAAAAAAACAAAAAAAGCAAAGGCGGTCGACGTCGCAACATGTGGATATCGTAAGGATGCGGCGTAGCTACTGTTATAGTGCTCATACGATGAGGCAGCAATCAGAGCGTGCCCTGGTATGTCGAGCGTAGCATAATGAATCCAAAGTTGGAGACCGAGGGAAGAGTCGACATGAATTCAGTGGCTCGTGCGCCACATCACTCGGCTAGGTACGGCTAGTAGCTGCGGGTACGACAAGCAGGCACAGCAGTGGCCATGTTTAGACAGTCGCGCCAAGTGCATCACCAACGGTGGTCACACAAGGTCTGTCCACGCAGAAGGAATGTCTATACGTCGGGGCTTCCCGTCCTGGGCTGATAGTGGAGCTCATCGGTTGGGTGCTGCGCCCCGCTGGTTCTGGTGTCTGGTGTGGTTTTCGCAATCTCGGTTTCCGACTGGTCCTCTTGATCTTGACAATGGTCTCTCATATTGAGAGGTTAGTAAGCTTACACGAGGACAGAAACCGACCAATGAGCAGCCAGAAAGCAACAGTCGGTTGTGTTAGGGCTATTGCCCACGTGCTTGTCAGAAAACAAACCTGGGAAAATTGTGCAGCGCATTACCACAGAAGTCGCACTGCAGCAGCGTTAGGAGTTCTCGTACAGCTCGCAGAAAAATCCTTACATCCTTCATTTTGCCTATCCATTCCAACGACGTGGCACAAAAAGGCGCGGCCAACAGCGCAAGAATCAAGCCGATATGTCTAATTTTTCTTTTGTGAAAAAAAAAATCGATCAAGACAAGGTCACATTGGGCGCGCGCGCGCGTGCTAAATATGGAGTCTACGTTATTTGACAGTTACGTTATGCTCAGAATGAGTACCGTGGTCCATATTCTCCGCACCGCCGCTCCCTTTCCAGTCCTGGTCGTCGGGACCAGCGGGTGGAAATAAGCTGACCCGTCAATGCGACGTCGGTTCAGCCTTGGCCTTCTCCACACAATTCCACCCAGCCAAATTCAAAACACAACTGGGATCACCATACAGCAAACCAAGGCGCAACGAATCAGAATTGATCAGATCGAATACGCTATGCCCTGCAGCCAGGCAAATGACGGGGGGGGTGTCTGCGCCGCGAGCCCCTGCCCGAGCTGAGCTTTTCGGCGTCATCATCCCAAAGTCAGGCCGATTCCGTCATCTCGGCGGCCCTGATGCCCCTGAATTCTACTTGTTGCTGACGTTGGCCGTGATGTGAGGCAGACCTAAGGGCAGCACCGCGAGAGGGCTGCCATCAATCGAAGTGTACTCGTGTTACATGGCGCCGCATCGTATCGAGACCGCCACCACATCATGTCTCCTATGTATAAAATGCCGGGCAGTCTCTTGCGTCGATGTTGTCATTTACCCCTTATCCTTACAACTTCATCTCAGCCTCCGGTCAGTCAGCAAGCTTCGCTGCTTCCCACCTACCCAAGTCTCTCACTACCAACCATACATCTCTCAAAAACCCAGCCCCCAACACCCCAGACCACATCGTTAAAATGGTAGCTTTCCGTGCTCAAGTCCTTGTCCTTGCCGCCCTGGGACTCGGTGTCCTCGCCACGCCCATCGAGACGAACACCTCCGCCATTACTTGCGCCAACGTTCGCTGCCCCCAGCGATGCGAGATGATCGGGGGGAAGCCCGTCTGCGTGCCCACGATCCCCGACACGCCCGTTACCGCCAGAGAAGCTGTACAGTGCGGCCCTACCGTGTGCACCGACGGTCAACAGTGCTGCAATGAGAGCTGCGGCATCTGCACGGCCCCCGGCGGCTTCTGCACCCAGGAGTTCTGCGCCCCGGCCGCTAAGAAGTGCGGCAAGACTGAGTGCGCAGCCGGACTCGAGTGCTGCAACGCCAGCTGCGGCGTTTGCGTATCTCCCGGAGGGTCCTGCACCCAGCAGATCTGCCCCTCTCCCCAGTAAGGGACGTGCACTGGGAATACTTGAGAGAGGAGGAGATGCCGTTGTGAAGTGTGAGTGGTGGGCGATTGAGACGGGTATGGGGAAAGGATTTCTTTGTCATTGATTCGTCGGTTTCGCTTCGCTGTATTTACAGTTCTAGACTGGTTTTCAACAGGTTACTTGATGTCCCTTCATCGACCTCCTTTACTAAACTGGGAATTCGGTCTTCCTTAACCGTGTGTGTATGTTTGAGCACACCAATGAATTGTAGGGGAGCCGTTGCGCCCTGTGCCGGTATTGCGTGGCATCACTTTATAGATGTTATTCCACGGCCCGGGAGTGGACAGTATTATTGCTCATAGCGAGGTTACAACGATTCCTCGCGTTGGTAAACCCAAAGGGAGGCCGGGACATGCTTACGGCCGACACGACCCCGAGTTCACCCGAGGCTGTCAGCAAGCGGTAACACAGAAGAAACGCATGCCAATGGGGTCTTGTCCCGGCCATTCAAGTTCCTCAGGTGTCTTGGCTCAAAGTTGCCGCTCGGACGTTGATGGCAATGTGGAGCGGGCGAACATTACGCTTGCTGACATCTCGACGCGGTCCATTGCTAAGATTGACCCCTACTTTCTAAACACACCCCCTTTTGAACATTTTAGATGTTAGCGCGTTCATTTTAGCTGCTGTGCACTAACATCCCACACAGCCATTTCCACGTAGTTAAGCGCCGCTAAGGGATCCCATTCAGCAGGGCATCAAGCCCTCGGTTACTGTCAGATAGCACGGCACTCTTGGATTGCAACGGTGTGATTGTATTGCTCGTGGAACTCTGTCCTTCTGGCTCTGGCTTCCAGCCAGAGCCTTCTTTATAAACTATTCTGCAGAATTCAGGCTTCGTCACTCTGGTGGCTGAGGCTCACTGGCGTTCTGGCAGTGCCAAGCATCCAGTCAGCGGAGCTGACTGGATGGATTCAACGTTTGCGTTTACCGTGACGAATTGGGATCGTAATGGCCGTCCGGACATTGCGGCCATCAAGAAGAGTGGGACTGGTACGGACTCGACCGAGGTGCACGTCCTCACCGGCTGATGAATGGTGGGATTTTTTTGTCAGTTTGCTGTGTTACAGGCAAGGAATGCTTTTTTGCACTTCAACACTCGTCAAGGCGCTGGTCCCGTTTCAAAGTCAGATTTATCGTCTTGGGTTTCCTAGTTGGCTTGAAGTAAGCCTTGGGCGTCTCTAGTCGTGTTAAAACCTTCTTTGAGGTCTTTTTTGGCCACCTTGGTCGGCGAACGATTTTAACTCTCAAGCACCTAGTATAATCTCATCTAGAGAACGCCCATTTGCACCATAGCCTTGGTTTATTTGCACTATGTGGCTAATGTAGCTAAGGTCTTCCGCTGAATCGTCACAGTCTTCGGCATACAAAAGAAGGCCATTTACAATGCACTAAGGCATCTTGCGATATCGTTAACGCCTTTGCCGACCGACTGAAGGCTTCCTGCAATGTCGCCAACGCCTTTTACACTATTGCTAAGGCCCCGTGGTGTAAATATACTCAGACTATGGTGCAAATAGACACTACTCCTCTAAAGCCTCAACTTAACCAAGTGCTAAAACACAAGCAGCCCAACCCACACAGTCACCGAATTCACAACATGCATATACCGCTTAACAGGCTAAACACTCTCTACTTCAGTCCTCTTAAACCCCCTCTACCAAAGCGGCTTACCTTTTAACCTCTCCTTAATCTACTCTAACCAAAACTTCCTTAATGCATCTAACACCTGTGTATACCCTACACTTTCATTACCAGAAACTCTAAATCCCTCCCTGGAAATAGTGTCGCTGTCTTATTCACCGCTCCTACCGTCCCTCAAAACGGCATTAGTAAATCCTCCGTATTTTAAATTACTAATAATAACCCCTTAAACTCCCTCCTTATATTTCCAATCCTCCCTATCGCCTCTGTAAACTACGTTTTATTACGGTACTCCTGTTGGATAACACCCTCCTCCTCCCTTAGTAATAACTGTATTATAACTGCTATTCCCCCTTGTATTTCCTTAATTAGCTCCGCGCGTTCAACAACTAACGGTGTAAGTTACATTCCCAATCTTAAAGTTTAAGAAGATAGATTGTAATAAAAGCCTCACTGTTGCAAGCATATAGGTCAACATAAACGGAGATATAAACATATCCGTCGTAGGATTAACTGCCACTGCGCCGCGGTAAGACTTTTCTAGATCCTGGAACTGATAAGGGGAGGAGGAGGCTAACGCCTCTGCTACGCCCCCAAGCCGCAGCACCGCCTTGGCTGTTCTCTGTTACGATCTATTTCTCATCTAGCCTATGACTACATTACCAGCACAGAGGGATGACCAATCCACATTGCATTCTCACAAAGAGGTCGTGCCGAGTGCCTCAGTGATACGGGGTGTATATTTGTCTATCATGGCGTCTAAATTGACCCTTCATCCCTCCCACGTTTCCAATTTGATGGAACGTCAGGCAATGATGTAAACAAGTCTCTCACCTAGATACACAAGACAGATAGATGAACAAAGAAAAAAATGATATACCCATGCGGAACGGGCTAACCTTGAAAGCAGGCAGCCTCTATAAGCTCAAAGTCGTCAAACGAGACTGTCTTGGCCGTAGCAGAGCACGCAAGATAGACGTGGATTTTCCACTGAGAACTTGAACCACCCGAGGGTGTGTGATAACTTCCAGACAATTCCTTCTTCTGAGGGGAAAGTCCAGCACTGTTGACAATTGCAGCAGAGACGATAGAATCCTTGTCGAATATTGTGACTCGAGTATAGTAGTCGGGACTGTTGATAGAGGACCTCACCAGCCGCTGAAATCGTAGCGAGTGTTGGGCTTGAGTGTGAAGAGATTGCTAAGCACAGATGGCTCCCCAAAATCAGAGTAGGGGTTAGTGGTGAACCCTACAGAAGCACACTGGGTCCCAGACCGTGGGCTATCTGTGGCGGCAGAGTTGATGTAGACGATGCTGTCTATGCTGCTCGCCACGGTCCACCCGTTCCCGTCAGAACGCTCAAAGTCTCCGTTGTAGATGACGTTGGTAGGGGCTGGAGCCTGAGGGCAGGCTGAGGACGAAGGGGCGACGCTGAAAGATGGAACGCCGCTCGAAACTGGGATGCTGCTCAAAATTAGGGTGTCGATTGAGAAGACGGATGATGCAGGCGCGATGCTGGAAGACGGAACGAAGCTTGAGGACGGGATACCGCTGGAAATTGGGATGCTGCTTGAGGAAGCAATGGTAGCAGTGGAGCTGGAAGGAGCGTCGGGGCTTAATGGTTGAATTGAGTTGGATGGGACTTGGGACGAAATCGGTGTGCTGCTGAGCGAGACACTGGCGACCGCACTCGAGAGGACGGAGGGCTGGACCGAGATGCTCGATTGAATTGCGCTCGAGGATTGAGCACTCGACCCCGATGAAGCCGCGCTAGAAACTGAAATTGCGCTGGAAACTGAGCTCGGGTGATGCTTGTTGCGGCGTTAGCGCAACGCGCGAGCGGCGTTTGGTGCGGCCCCGACTGCAGCGATGGCTGCCGCAATGGCCAAGAGCGCCGCAGATCGCATTTCTTTGTCAAAAGAAAGAGTGACTTGGGTTAGAAAACGAACCATGCGAACAGTTTCTCTCGGCTGAGAGAGCGAAGAAAGAAAGCAGCAGCGAAATAGGGTGGACGGAAGAAAGTCATTCTCCTGTTTGCTTTCGTTCCTAAACAGGGCGTCGCGGTTACAGCTGATGCCAAGACCTGTGAAGCTGGCTGATGGTGCTGCTAGCTCCATGTTGGCCTCGATAGTTCTTCTGGATATTGCCGACGCGCTGGCTTTTAGAGTCTAGGCCAAATTCGGCGTCCCACCGTTAGGGTTGACCCTGGTGTGTCAATGATCAATCGAACGGCCCGGCCGAGAGATCCGTAATGCCTGAACACCCCTTCCCCAGGCCCGGCCCCTTTCCAGACACACCAGTTCCATAGCATCCAACACTATCACGTGTCCGTATTTACGCAGTTACACAACAACCTCACAACGATGAACTCCCATGCCAATGAGAGGCAGTCTCAGTGCCGGTGTCTGCCTTTTTCAAGAAATAGCCCGGGAGGTCGCAATGGGAGGATTGCCAAGCACCCTTCCGCGACCTCCGCTGGCGAACGCTCTCCTCAGCGGCTACGTCAAGGCAGCCGAGAATTCCGACCCGTCACTCCTCTCAACAACACTGGTACCCACTTGCACCCGGCGCGTAGCGCCAGCCGCTTCCTCGCCTCAATAGACATGCCAACCGACCTGGCGTTCACCAACGAGCAGTACGAGGCCCAGTTCGCCAAGGAGTTGCCCGCCGCACGGCCCACGCGCGTGGAATCGATCCAAAATGTTGTTGTCGACGTTATCAAAAAGACAGCGGCGGCCACAAGCATCTACACGAGCGAGTTCACCGGCGGCGCCGAGGAGACGATGCAGTTTGCTTGCTTTCTTGAGTTGGATGATGAAGGCAAGAAAATTACCAAGATGTTGGAGTTTGTGGATACCATGACGGCGGCTCGTTACCAGGGATTGATCGAGAAGTGGCTGAAAGGGAAGTAAAGGAGGCAAAACACGAGAATCGAGTTGAAGGGCGTTCGTTTTGTTTTCGTTTCGAGTTTTTGGTTATAGGGGCAGCTTCAGGAAATCGACCAATCCATTTTTGAATTTTTGTGTTTCATTCTGTCGGATGCAACGTTGATCACTGCGATTTGCATTTTTCAATACTTCAAGTTTGTTGCCTTGTGGTGGGTGGACTTCAACGCGCGGCCCGTCAGGCAGCTGCCAAGCCCCCGGCCACTTATCAGGGGCAACGTGTTCCAATCCCGAGGATATAATACGAGCGATTAAATCGCCGGAATGATTGCTCTGATATCCGTCTTTTTCTCTATTTTCCTCACCATTTACACATCCCAAACCTCACAATCTCACCGAAAACCGGCCTCCCCATACAATGACCACCACCACCCCCAACATCCCCCCTTTCACCCTCTCCAACCCCAATCCAACTCTAACACCCTACTCAGTAAACCTCCAATCCTACCTCACCTCAAACCCCACCATCTCCCGCCTCATCACCAGCGCCGTCGTCATTCATCCCGGTCCTGTCCCCCGCGTCCTCCTCCTCCAACGCGCCGCATCCGACGGATTCCCCCTTCAATGGGAATGCCCCGGCGGGAGCGTCGATGCTTCAGATGAGACGATACTACACGGTTTGCAGCGGGAATTATTCGAGGAGACTGGGTTGGTTATGACGAAGGTGGTGGAGATGTTGGATGATGGGGTTGAGTTTCAGTGGGGGGAGGGAATTTGCAGGAAGGTTACGTTTTTGGTAGAGGTGGGGGAACAGGTTGGAGAGGTGGTGTTGAGTGCGGAGGAGCATGGGGATTTTGTCTGGGCGACGGAGGGGGATGTTAAAGCGGGAGTGTGTGAGATGAGGGAGATACGGTTTGCGTATGAGACGACTAGGGGGATGGTTTTGGAGGGGTTGGGGAGGGAAAGGGGGGAATGAAGGGGACACTTGGTTGAGCGGTTACCGCAACAAGAATGCTTTCCCTATTGTTATCAGACTCTCTGACAATAAATACCTAACTGTATCCTGGTCGTTGTCCAGCTAATATCCTCCAATCAAAAATCGCACGCCTGTCAAGATAATCCACGTTATATACCGGCAACGGGCTCTTTCTGTCATATCTCTTTTCGGCTGTCCCCTGTACATTAATGCTAGAGGACCGCATGACCTTTTACCAACATGCCAAGATCTCACACGTCGAGACTTACGCATGGCATTGTCTTGGCGTCTGATGTTGGACTCCAGTATGCAATGAGGCACAAGCGGCACGGAAGAACATGTTCGTCTTATTTTTTGTTCCTTTGAGTGCAGCATGAGTAAGATCTGATTCGAGAAAAGTCCAGCACCCAGACAGTGCGGTCAGCAGAATGGCTACAAAGGTCGTCGCAGTCTGTTGAGTACCTAGCTAGCGAGTTCGTAAGCAACGATCAGCTTACGAGAAACGACATCCGGAAATCACCGGTCTAGTGACCCTATCACACCCCTTTATTGACCTTGCCTGACGTGTGGGGTCTCTCTTTTGGATCTCAGGTGAACAAACTGGAAAGACTAGACGGGGTATAATGCCGGGTCCAGCAGGACAATAGCCTGTCTATATCTCCACCTAGATATTGAGTAGGTAGGTAAAGAGGCACAGCCTCGTATAAGTCCCCGGCGGGGAGAGGATATACGAACACATCAAGGGCGGGTTGCAGGTGGATACCTGTGATTGAAATGGGGCCAGGGGGCGTCCGCAGGTGTATAAAAAAGACCGAGAGACTGTCTCAAATGACTGTAGCAATTGAATGAACAACAGCAACAGTCCAGTCCAGTCAACCGAGCCTTCAGCATGAGATTTTTCGCCCGGGCCACGCTCCTCGCTGGGGCGGTGGCTGGCCTCGCGCTCGCCCAGGAGTCCGAGACTACCAAGCTCTCCATAAAGCTCACCGAGCAAGCTCTTCAACAGAACCGTGGTGGCCCAACTGCCTTTGTCAGCAATCTCGTGCGCAGCGCCAACACTCAGTTCCTGGAGGATGTCGACATCCAAGCCGAGACGGCCATCACCTCGGTCCAGGCCGCAGCCGTGGACGAGCTGGTTGCCCAAGCCGCTGACTTAGACCCCACCTACGTTCCTATCAACTTCAACTCGTATTTTTCCGTCGTCCTCGCAGGCACCACGGCTGCAGGCAAGGAGAGAGTGCGCCCGGATCAGGGCGGACAGCCCCGTCGTGAAATGGTCGATGAGCTCTTGAAAAGACTCTTGGACATGCCCGAGATCGAGTCGGCGCAGCCTATCGTCCAAGCCTCTCCCCCAGCGCCCGTCTTCCCGGACAACGACCCGCTGAGCAAAGAACAGGGCTACTTGAATGCCGCGCCGCAAGGCATCGATGTGCGGAGCGCATGGGCTAGGCCCGGTGGGGATGGCGAGTTTGCAAGCATTGTGGATGTGGAGTGGGATTGGAAGTTGGACCATCCCGACTTGGTAAGAACGATCAGCCACTGAAAGCAAAGGCAAGAACAGACACTGACAGTTATGATAGGCGGCGGCAAACATTACGGCCATCAATGGCCCGCTGAGGCCCCATCCAAACCCCGCGCTTTATACGGACCACGGCACCAATGTCCTTGGTGAAATGTTCATGGTTGACAACACGGTGGGCGGTATCGGCATTGCACCGCGGGCGAGAGGCCGCGTCTCGCAAATCAACGACTGGGATGCCACGGATGGAATCTTGGATGCAATTGTCTTGGCCATCCAAAATATGCAGTTTGGCGAGCTCATGCTCATTGAGGTGCAATACCCGGCCGTCACTACCACGTTGGGCTGGCGCCAGTCCCCGATTGAGATTTACGACCGATATTTCGATGTCTTGCGGCTCGCTACAGCGCTTGGCATCACCGTCATTGAGGCGGGAGGTAATGGTGGTCATGATCTCGACTTGCCGATCAGCGGCGACAACGGTCTCACCTTCCGGCGCGTCTTCAATCGAAACCATGCTGACTTCCGCGACTCGGGCGCCATCATAGTCGGGGGGTCGTCGAAAACGGTCCCACACTTCCGGAGAGAAGGCACTTCCGACAACACGGCGACCAACTTTGGCAACCGCATCGACGCCTACAGCTGGTTCGAGGGCATTTACAGCACCTCGTTCAACAACGAAACCGGGTACGACGATGACTTCGGCGGGACCTCCGGTGCAAGCCCCATCGTCACCGGTGTCGCTGCTCTCATCCAGTCCATGGTGCAGGCCACACTCGGCTTCAAGCTTGCACCGCTCCAGATGCGTCGTCTCATCACCGTGTCAGGAACGTCCACGTCAAACCCGGCCTTTGACAAGATCGGCTTGATGCCGAACCTGAGGGGGCTCATCGACGGCCAATACCTCAACCTCGCTCCCGACCTCTACGTCCGCGACGTGATCGGCGATGACGGAACTCCTCGCTCCGGAAACGCCACCTTCGCTAGCCCTGACATCATCACCCGCCAAACCCAAGTCGCGAATCCCGCCTCGCAGTTCGGCGCTGGCAGCGGCCAAGAGAATAACGACGCCCTCTCGCAGACCGTGCTTACCGGCCGCGAGAACTTCATCTACGTCCGAGCCCGCAATCGTGGCTCTCGACCCGCAGAGCAATCCTTCGCCGAGGTTTATTGGACCGACGCCTCGACCACCCTCACTCCAGCCGAATGGAAGCTCATCGGCCGCGCAAACTTTCCTTCGGGAGTACGGGAGGGCAACATCTTGACCGTCTCGGATGCTCTTCGCTGGCAGGCCCCGGCTGGGGCGAAAGATCCTATCCTCATTGTTATTGCTGGGGCCGAGGAAGACCCTGCGCCCCCCAAGCCAACAGGCAAGATTCCTGCTGAAGTCAATCTGTCGCGCTTCTTCCACCAGAACAACAATGTTGCCGCAAAGAGTACCCGCACGTGAGTGAAGAAAGAGAGAGGGTATGGCTCTTCTCGTTAGATCATTCATTGTTTCTTTTGTTACCTTCTCTTCTTTAGATGGATTTTTTTTTGTCAGGGGCTTCTATGTTGGTTGGGGGTTAACCCCTAAGGGGCCTGTATGCCCTTTGTATTTTGAAACCGCCAGGGTTCAATCTTGCTGAGATTTATCCACCTTCTACTGCCTCTGTTTTGCAGCCAGTGCTCGCCTCTGTGAAACCCTTTTTGACGCCGGCAATGAGTACAGCCCCTCCAAAGCCATGTCCTACATAGAAAGAAGCCTGAAGCGGCCCACATGGTGAACTCATTTCATCGGCTGCTGACACCATGAGAACCAAGCTGCTTTCGCCCCATCCAACCACGGAAGGTGGGCCAAAAGTCATATTAGCGGACCTGGAAGCTATTCCAGAGGTTTATACTGAGTAGGTGACATTCGACAAACTACAGTCCAACCATATGAGACGGGAGATCGAGGCAATCCACAAATCCGCCATCCTTGGAACAGTCATTAACAACTGGCCTTGGCCCAGACTTTCAGGGACGGCCGCCGAAATAACAGCCTGTCAGCTCAACAACAATTCAACCTCATTCAGTATTGTGAAGCCAGGTTCCTCGCTCATTGCACATTGTTCCAGGTATTGTCAAACGAAGGATTCGACCTACCAAAATGCGAGGCGTAGCATTTGCACGCCGGGCCCACGAGCCATCCTTTTGCAGTGCAGGCCCGGCAGGGTATCATTTATCCGCTACCAAAATCCTCATGCCCCTGAAAACCGTTACAGGGCTAACAACAGGATGCCTCGCTAATGTCCATTGAATGCTATGAATTCCAGAGCTAGGATGACTTGCTGGATTACTGCGGAATTGATCTGATCCTTCTGTCATCGCCAGGCATAATCCACCAAAACGACATGTCCATGTTCGACATATTTAACCTCTGCTCCTAGCAGTCGAATCTTCCACGCCTCAGGGAAATCTCAATTACATGCTCAAGTCCTTCCGCTCAAGTCTTCCACCTCACCAGCTTCCAATATCAACCCCAAACCTACTACTAGACCTCGTTACACATCTACGACAACACCTGCCGACAATCGGCTGGAAGCAAAGCCCGCACCCGCCTTTATCTCTGACCTTGCAACTACCATGGACCGTGGAGATTAAGCGGTTGCCGCTTTCGGGATCGTTGGCGGGTTTTGAGTTTCTTATGCGGGACAGAGGATTGTGGATGGGTTTCATTATTGGGAGTGGGAGGAGGATTATGGGAATGGGTATAAGGAGACGGAGGTTAGGTGTAGGCATGCTTTTAATTGCTGAGGGTGACGCTAGGGCAACGGACCAGGAACTCAGGGAGTTACTATCTTGGTGGTTAAGGAGCGCTGGTGGCTTGAAGATGAGGGGTCCTGTGAGGTGCTAGTGTGAGCCACTAACCTGTGGGCCGTGAGGTCCAGGAAACGTGGTCACTGTCGGTGCCTATGTTTGTCTAAGCTTGATCCGGCAGGAACAGATGTGCGCTGGTGTATAAGCTTTTTTACGCCAGATCGAAGTGAGACAGAAGCCCGCCGGAGGACTCCCTTGAACATGCTGTGGTGTTCTTGTTTCGGGGCGGCATGGCCGGCCGCTGCCGCGCCGCGAACAGCGGGTCTGTCAACTGATGCATATCGGTCGCTGCGTTCGAGGAGCGCCGATTTGGGGCGGTGACGCCAGGCGCGGATGTTGCGGCCCGTGTCGATGTTCCAGAGCTTGACGCGGAAGTCGCCGCTGCACGAGACAATCGTGTTTCCGCGCATCTGCATCGCGTACTCGCACCCCCTGCAGTTCACACACACGTGTCACTACCACAAGGGAGAAGATATCGATCACGATAGATCCGCGCAGGCATGTACAGAGGGGTATGCGAGCTGGGAGGAGGTTGAGAAGCGGACGGCGGGGCTGGTGGCCAGGCCGGGGACGTTGGGGAG
>Ga0247758_1001069_pt1 | contig 22571 bp, 19 predicted proteins | sample UWRJL156409C4_FD_180950 | JGI IMG/M metagenome (GOLD analysis project Ga0247758, IMG submission 180950) | Plant litter microbial communities from Arlington Agricultural Research Station in Wisconsin, United States - UWRJ-L156-409C-4 | ecosystem: Environmental > Terrestrial > Plant litter >... | reverse complement strand
CCCCACCCCATAACCACAACAACCACCCCCCAAGCCTCACTATGCCCGGCTCCTCCCTCTGGCTCCTCCCTCCCCCCTCTCACCCCCTCCACACAACCCTAACCACCCTAATCACGCACACCCTCCCTTCCCTCCTCCCCTCAGAATCCTCCGCCTCCACCCTCGCGCCAACCTTCTTCCCTCCCCACATGACACTCACCTCCGAGATCGCCCCCTCCCTGTACGGCACCGACCCCCAGCGCTGGCTGGATGGCATCCCGTTCCCCTCGGGAAGGGAAGTGCGCGTGCGCTTTGGGGGTGTTGCGTCGCAGGACGTGTTTTACCGGAGGTGTTTTGTGAGGGTTGGGGTTGAGGGGGTGCGAGGGGTGGTGGCGATTGCGAGGGCGAGAGGGGTGAGTGGCGAGGAGGAGGTGGGTGGGAGGACGGGGGAGTGGTTGGAGTGGTGGGTGGAGAGTTATGGGCCGCATGTTAGTTTGATGTAGTGAGTTATTCTGTTTTTTGTTTTTTTTTGGTGGTTGTTTCTTTCTTTCTGACTGGATGCAGTGGGAGTGTGCCGATGGATGAGGAGAAGATCGAGAAGGTGGTGAAGGCTGTGGAGGAGGCTGGGATTAAGTTGTCGGGGGAGGGAGCGGATGCAGCAGAGGGAGATGGCTGTGGATGGGATGGGGGTGTTGTTTGGCTTGTCCCGACGGATCGACCGATTGGTGAATGGAAGCCGATAGCAGTCAGGGAGCTGTAGGTACATGTAAGCATCACTTCGGGTAATGTCATGGAGAATATCTACCTTATTTGCACCGTACCTCAGGGGCCCAGACCTCATTCCAAACAGTTGTAGTCCTTCTTTGACAGAAAAGACCAGTTTGAGCTAGCACTTCTCCAGTGATTTCCGTCTAGGCATTTGAGTCTGCTTCTACAACGCGTTCTGTGTTCCATGGCAAGTGTTCCATGGCAGGGACCGATCCCTAGTTGATCAAATCTGTCCTTTCCCTTTCCCTTTTTTGGTCTCTCACAATCATGTACAATATCGCGAATTCCTACATATGCTCTTGAAATGGAAGTAAATCTTAGGTATCCATTTCGTCGCCAAATCCCCAGTGCCCTGGCAATCCCACTAGGCAGCAGTAGCCCAGTTTCAGTGCGAGGGACGCCAACAGCACAGCCGGCCACTTCGGGCGGCCAAGCGCTGTCGCTGAGGAAAGTCCTGTTTTGTTCCTTCCGCGCCCGTCTCACTTTCCGCCATTGGCCTCCCACGCCTGCGCTTCAATCTACCCGCCTCTCAATCGCCGTGAAGCACACATCCATGGAAGATGCCATCGCCGTTGTCGTCCCGTTGACAGCGACGCAAGCCCCCTGCAGGCTTTGCAGCACCTTTATCAGGCTTATCTCTCTCTCTCTTGGGTCCTCGATACCTGTCACAGAATCCAGGCCTCGCGATAGACTCCAATTGTGGTGATCTCACCATAATTGCTAGCGCCAGCCACCAGAAGAGTGGTGATATCACCACTCCAGCCAGCGATTCAGAAGGCCCACTATAAGAAATTATATAGAGGCCTTCCACGGCTCAATCCAAGGAATAGAACAGGACAGAGCAATTCACTCCATCGTTGAAGCCTTCGATTCCACTACGTGTCACAATACCCAAATACTGCCTCAGTGACAGAAAAAGAACGCGTCGTCAGGGCTAGAATGGGTCTGGATGGCGGAGCGCTTCCGCTGCCGAAGCGGGTGGTTGATGTCTTCCCCCCTGGTAGCGCTCGAGGGGAGCTTCGTTTGCACGAGACGCTCGATAACGAGCGTTGGAGCTACATATGTCTCAGCCATTGCTGGGGCAGTATACAGCCTTTCCAGACAACCCGTCGCACTCTTGCAGCCCGGAAGCGGGATATTCTTTGGGATAAACTCCCTCAAATGTTCCAAGACGCCGTGTTTGTGACTCGAGGGCTGGGAATACGCTTTCTCTGGATCGACAGCCTTTGCATTGTCCAGGACGATTGCCAGGACTATGAGAATCAAGCGCCGCTCATGTGCGGGATCTACCACAACGCCTCGTTAACGCTCGCCGCCACGCGATGCCGAGACTGCACCGATACATTATTCCCATCCTTTGGGAGGACCGTCGAAGGCGTCGACGAAACAGGGGCCCTGACGATGTTATCTTCAGGAATTAAGTGTAGACACCTTAACGGTGTGGCAACGCATCCACCCCGGTATCCGCTGTTGAAACGGGGCTGGGTCTTTCAAGAAGAATCGTGCACTTTAGGTATAACGAGCTATATTAGGAATGCATAGAGTGCACCACCTGTGAATGCCCGGATAGTCTTGTTAACAGCGATCCAACCATCAAATCAGCACGCTATCGAAACCCCGACAACGCTACCGCGGCTGAATAGCGAGACATGTGGCACAAGATCGTTACACACTTCACTATAATGCAACTGAGCTATTCTTCAGACCGATAAGCAGCCATTCGCGGGCTTGCTGAGGAGATGAGGCCCTACCGGGAAGGGAGATATCTTACCGGTCTCTGGGAAGACTCCCTCATATCCGATCTTGGATGGAGAGTTTATGACCTACACGGCTTCCCTAGCGTACCACTCGATGACAGCACGAGGGAAGGTCGTGGACCTACATGGTCATGGTGCTTTGCCGAAGATCCTTGCGAATACCATTCTGACTAGGTCGATGCAGACGACATTGCCCTCTTTGGCGTTGAGCCATGCCCGACGAACTATTCATCCTTGGCAGGTGGAAACAATGACCTTTCAAGATCTTGCTATCTCTCCATAAGGGGGAAGATGTTCTCTGGGGTCTCGAAGAATGACGGGTCGGATCGGACTGATGTGCTGCTTGGACATTCATCGTCACGACTTATGACTGTGCGAGTCGTTCGGCTTGCGCAAAAAAGAGCGAGAACTATCAGTGGTATCGTTCAGGCCTGATTACTTTGAGCATCCATTCATTCTAGATGAGAACTTGTTTTTTGTCTTGTTCTTGGATTCAGCGGTCAGCCAATTGGAGGACGAGAGGTGGACTGCGGGATCGTGCTCCGTTGCTTGGATCAGACTCTCCAGCTGTATGAGCGACTGGGGTTCGTGAGCGCTTGGAAAGCAAGCGGGGGCTTTGGCGTATTCCCAAGTTCTAAGGTGACGACTGTCAACCTCGTGTAGCCAGCCCCCAGCCCCGGATATGAACGCTAATGTCGTTAAAGTGTTTTCTCGGGCCTTTTTGTCCTACGCGAATCTCAGGTCTCACAGCCATGCCCGAAGGATTGGACTGCTATCAGGCAGGCACGTGCCGACTTACCCCAGACGCCGCCAGGCTGCATGCCGTGATTCATGCCGAACCCGCTTAGAACATAGGACAAAAACATACCAAGCGCGCTTAGACAGACAGGCACATCTTAAGATGCCCGTGGGTGGCACGGATATGGTAGTTCTAAGGTACGGTATTGATTTCGAACATGACTAAGGAGCGAGATGCGCAACGACGTAGCCTCACGATAGGTTTATTGTTGTTCGCCTAACCTTGGAAACTTTCAGTTTTTCCCCGTTCTCTTAGTCGTTATGAGTTAGCTTCTGTTTGTTGCTGCAGCCGGAAAATGTTTCTCGAGAAATGTAGAATACTTACGGTAGTTACCTTTACTTGAAACATATCTTTGGACTACGTAACCCGTTACCAGTCCTTCCCAGAAACTGACTTCTTCTTCGTGATGCCCACCAGCCTGTTAAGCATATTACCCCCAACAACTGCGGCCCTGGACTCAGTCACGTCCCGTTCGCTGTGCTCGGGACATTGGCGCGGCGGCACCCGTCCCTGTGACTCCAAGTAAAACCGGGAGATGTCGAACTCGTGATGCGGGCCAGGAGCACCGCAGATCCACTTAACGGTTGTGCTTTCCAACTGTGGCCAGCACGTGTTGCACCAGTGGCAGCCAGGGAAATTGTTGGACTCGTGGGCGCTGCTGACACTGACGATCTTGCCGCACAGCTTGTTGGAGCAGCACACGGTATTCTCGATGGTAGGCCACCGCTCACGAAACTCGAACGTGCCGGCGATGAGCGTGGCGCGGCTGCTTTTTAGCTCTAGCCTCCGGCAGATGTCGTTGCACTCGTGTGTTGCAAAGAAGAACTTGAAGCCCTCTTTGCCGATATTGGTGTCGGCTAACTGGAACCGCTCTGGGTCCTTAGCATGGATGGCTGGGTCCGTCATTGTGCGGCCTACGCCCTGTATGTCGCAGATCAAGAAGTGCCCGCACGAACGTTCATAAGTGAAGTGCGAGAAGGCCTGCGCTGCTTCGAATGTTGGATCTCCAGCCATCTCGGTGTTGACATAGCTATTGTTTCCATTGTACTTGACATACTCGCCCTCAATGAAGGGCTCGAGGGACAGACACTCTTCACTCAGGCCACTTGCCGTCTTCGCTTGTAGGCAAGTCGTGACAACAAAATCGATGGAATGGGGCTCACCCACGAGAGCATTGAATTCGAGCGCAAAGGCCTTGCACAGGGCCTGGCATCTCATATCCTCGGCCAAGTGGGGAAGAGGCTTCTTGGCTTTCTTGAACGACTTCACAACAAAGGGGTTGGTGGAGAAGGCTGTACGAGCGTAGAACGCCTGGCGCAAAGCGCCCTCGGCGAAAGGGCGCGGTCGCCTGTGGACAGTAAGTTGCATGACGTCTAGCTTGATGTGCTCGTCAAGGGCCATCATATCGTTGAGCGTTTTGGCATTGTGCACTACAATACCAGGCGAAAATCCCTCGAAGTGGCTCATCTTGGTGAGCCAGCCCGGATGATGCCATTGCGGTGGTTCTCTCTCTAGCGTCGGATGGTCTTCGGCAGCGGCAGCATCGGCATCGGCGTCGTGCTCACCAATGGCTTCGAGTGTAATCGATCCCATGCTACTCAGGGCTCGCTCTCCGTCGTGCCTCTCCCTGGATAGCGTGGCTATCATGCGGATCGCGGTGCGGGATGAGGAATTTGTCACAGTCTTGACGACTAGGCTCCGGAGCTCGCTGTATGAAGTCCCGAGCTCCTGTTCCGCGAGCATCAGGGCTCCCTCAGCCTTGCGGCTAGATGGGGACGTGTGACGGATGCTCGAGGCCAGACCACACGCCATGGAATGATACTTGTTGTCCTTCAGCAGCGTGCATTCGGCCAACGCCGCGGTGTAAGCCTCCAAGAAGGTAAATATCATGCGATCGGTGAAATGCTTGATGCGAAGCAACGTGTAGTTGAGGTTTAGCTTGATCATCTGCTGCAGTAGCGCTGGATGGCTAAGGCGATGCGGCTCACTTCCGGGGTTAGGATATGTATCTTGGTTGTCACCAAGGTCGTGGAGTGTGCGACCATGCGGCGGCGCATCGGCGATGTGTATGATGCAACGAGACTGGTGTTTCCAAGAGGCGCCAACGGCTGCCCTGAGCCCGCCCAGGACATCTTCGGGAAGATCGGCTCCTCCAGTGGCACGCAGGCTGTCAAGGAACGCATATACAGCTTTTGTGGAGGTTGTGAAGTCGAGGGACTCAATGTTGGGGTCGTCGCCGTGGTCCCTGTATCCGACAATGGCGATGCGCACCTCGACCTCGTTGAGGAGCGCTTCTTTAATGTCTTGCACGATACTCTTCACTTGTCTCTTCACTTCGTCGATGTAGCTCCACATAGAGCCCGTGGTGTCGATGAGAAAAAGAAGGTCTGTTGAGCACGCCGCCTTGAACATTCCCTTTGTCGACTTTCGCGGGCCGGCACTCATGGCCTGCACGTCGCGATTGAGCAAACCGACCCGATGCCTCCTGTCGGCGGCAGTCAGGTACCCGTCTCCGGTTCCCTCGCGCCTGCCGCCTCTGAGTTTCTCGAGCTGTTCTTCGGCTTGGCGAAGACGTTCTCGGGTTCGCGATGTGGTGGCAGCGGTGGTCGCGGTGGCCCTGGGCGTCGGGCTGCTGGATCCTGGGATGGAAGAGCATAGCATGGCATCTGCAATTGACCGAATGCCCTCTCTATCCGTCCGCGATCGCGAGAGGGAAGCGGAAGCGGTGTAAGGTGGAGGAGGTGACGCCATTTTGGAAGGGAAGCTGAATCACAGGGCCAAAAACTAGCAGAATCCTGGAACTGGAAAGAACGTCCGGGGCTGGCTGGCTTGGTTACCCAGACCAAACTGCGAACGAACTCAGGTCTTTAACAGCTCCAACGGACACCACCGGCAACAGCGTCCCAAAATTCCCGTCATCTGATTTGCGGGAACTCTTGAGCCAATTCTTGAGCCAGGCTGGCGGGCAGTGCACAAACCCGAAAGTCTGGCAAGGCGTTTTTTCCCCCGAACTACTTCCGTACCTACCTACCTACCTGTTTTCGGCGGTTTGCACCTAGGAAGAGCCAATGACCGCCAAATTCATTGGCCACTAGCTTGTTGTTGCATGAGACCTGCGACTGACGCGGGGTATCACATCTGCTGCCTTGCCCGGCTTTGGTGCATTTTTGCCCAGGGTGCCTCAGTTCCTATCTTTGACGTGCCAGTCCGCTACTTGTGGTAGCCCAATCCGCAATCATGTCTGGTGATGCGCTTGTTGGAGGCTCAGCGCCCCCACCCGGACCCTCCGTCTGCCTTATTCTGCAGAAAGTCGTTCTTGCCCCCGCTGGAAACAATCGGTTTGCACTTGTCAACATTGTCTTGCCATCCTCCCAGCAGACCCATCTTTCCCGTTGATAGCATGGCCGGAAACTCCCGGGTCGAGTTCTTTCTTGGCAAGGCCGGGCTCCGGCCGCCTAAGCCGATTTCCCACCCGCAAGCGCCTCAAGCACCTATCTTTGATGGCCTCCTCTCGGACACAGAACTCAAGAACGCCGCGCGGTCGCTTCTTGTCAAGCAGCGGATAGTTAGTCCCAATTTCCGGCCTCCTGAGCAGCAGAAGCGCCATCACTTCAGAACGCAGAAGCAGAAAGATGCAGCATCTCGAGGGGAGGGCTGGGTCTTCACCAAGCATGAGATCGCCAAAGCATTCGACAGCCTCCTATCCCAAGAACCACAAGCTTCGCTGGGGCTCTTGCGCTCGCTGTTGGCTCATGCCCCTCCACAAACGCTGCAAGAGCTATGGTGTCACCTGCAGGATCCGGGTCTTGAGAAGAAGCAGACGAGGAAGGGACAAGTCGGAGTCGACCCGACCTCGCCCACACCAGGGCTCTCCTGGTTGGAGAAAGCCGTCAATCTCGGACACCTCAATCATATTTCCCTCCTATGCGAAGATCAGCTGTCACAGGATGTGTTGGATCGTGCCTTTGGTCACGCTTTGTCTGTGTGTGCCATGGATTCTATGAAGCTTCTTCTTAGTTTCGGCGCGACTGCCACCGTCCGTCGAGATATCATTCGGAAGTATGTGAGATACCGCAATATCGCCATTGTTAGGTTGCTTATATCAGCTCCTGGATCAATGGATGCAGAGTCCTGGCAGCACTGCATTGAGCCCGAGTTCGCCTGTTCCAAGCCGCTAGACGAGGGCTTCATCAGCATACTCATGTGCTGCTGCGCATTCCGGCCCGACATAATATCCGACAGTCTGTTTCTTGGAGCATTGGAATCACAGAATTTTGAGGCGACTGCGATTATGGTTGCATATACTGGCACCCGTACCAAACTTTCAGTTCGCGACGCTGCATGCGAACGAGCAACACGGATTCGAAACCACGAACGCAGGCTTGCGTTCTTCTCCCTGCTTTCAGAAGCTGAGATGGTATCAGACAATCGTGCTTGTCAACTAGAGCTGGCAAGGGATGCAGAAAGTGGCTGTGTCGAGCTGGTCAGGTTGCTTGCTGCTTCCGGTGTAGCGGTTGACTACCCGCCAGAGTACCCATTTTACACAGCTGTTGCACGGCTCGACTATGAGATGATCGACGCACTTCGACATGGCCGCTTCACATCGCCTGTTTCTGCAGCACTCGGCCATGTTCCCGAAGACATCTCGGGGCCAGATATGCTGCGGCTCATCAGCATCTTGGGCCCAATGGGGTTGTCTGGGACCGACCTGGACCCCTACTTGCCACCAGCAGTTGACACGAGACACGTCAAGCTCATTGCGACGCTTCTCTTTTACGGGGCCTCAGTCGAATATGACTCCGCTGCCGCAATACGCTCTGCCGTCGGACAACCCGACTTCAACATTCTGGCAATCCTGCTTGAAAGAGACTGCTTGCCACATATTCTCTCTGGAGTAGTTCCTCCGGCCATGGCGTTACCCTCCAGGCCCAACCGCCTAAGGGTCATGAGAGCTCTACTAGAAAAAGGGGTCTGTAAACAAAAGCTGGGCAAATGCGCGGAAATCCTTGCCAGTGAAAGCGACTTGGATGTGGAGCTGATACGCCTTCTTGTCGGACACCAGTTACCGCTCGATGACGGCGAACTTCTCGCAGCGGTTGTGCGGAGTGGTAACATGGATCTTCTTCTGGCGATGTGCGAGACGGGGCTGAGAGGTGAAACCCTCTCCTATGGCGTGCTCGCCGCAATTGGTGCGGTGGGATCACTTGTCTACGGCCTTGTGCTTGAAATGGTCAAAATGCTTCTTCAAAAGGGGGCATATGGTCCGCTCGTCGACGAGGCCCTGTTTCAAGCCACTATTAGGGATAAGAGCCTCCACATTGTGAGAGCTCTCCTGCATCACGGCGCCGATGCAAATCACGAAGGTGGAGTTTCCTACACCGAAGCGGTCAGAAGGGGAAACCTCGGCCTGTTAGAGATTCTACAGGCTGGATGCAATCCTAACCAAGTCAGCATAGACTCACTCTTTTTTACCGTCGTCGAGCCCGCATATTACGACCCTGAGCTGCTGGAGTGCATTCTCCGATCTGCTGCCACGTCTGCGGGCACCAGGGGCCGTTTTGCATGGGATGTCAACCATTTCATAAACCATCAGAACCTCTCCGAGATCATTTTGCGTGTCGTCCATCACGGCCTTTACATCCACGAATGGAGCGAGTGCCTTCTTCCCTGGGCTATAACGGCGACGGACTTCAACCTCTTAGCCGACATCCTCTACAATGTGCCTGGCCTCTGCAATAAAGCCATGAGTGCCGCATTCAAAGAAGCGAGACAAGTTGAGTCTCGAGTGCTGCAGGTGGAGCTTATGTCTCTCCTCCTCATCAGAGCTTCCTCGCTTGAAGATTACGAAATCGGACAATCCCAGGCCCTCACGCAAGAGACAAAAGCGGCATTGGATGGCGACTCTACCGGTTTGCTATTACTACTTAGTCACCAGGCATCCGTCGATTTCAATCAAGGAATGCCCGTTCGAATGGCGTCCACCGCGGGATCTATTGAAGTTTTGGATGCGCTGTTATCGGCCGATGCATGCCTCAGCACTGTGGTAAGCGCATTGGCCGAAACGATCACAGCTGTCATGTCGCCTGACAAGAGACATGGCATATTATGCCGCCTTCTGAATACCAATCTTGAGATTCCAGCCTCTTGGATGTCAAAAACCCTCCATAGCACCGTTCTGGCCAATCCCTGCCATACCGAACTCACACAACTGCTTATTGTACACGGCGCAAAGGCTAGCCCCGGCCTTCTTCGAGCAGCATTGCAGTCATGTTCGAAGGAAGTCTTTGAAATACTAGCAAGCAGCATCGTTGACCTTGCCATTGCGACAGAGATCTTTCATTGGGCCAGAGGCTTGGAGCTGGATGATAACCGAAGGTACTGGGCTTACAGCGCTCTCTTAGACAACGGCCCGGGAGTCACGGTCTATGAGATTTCCGAAGCTTTTATCGATTCTTTCGGGAGCAGTGGCAGCCCCCCAAAATCGGAAATTTCCAAACTGCTTCTCGCCCACGGCGCCGCGGTTGGACATCGCAACGCGGCAGCGTTCGGGATTGCCCTCGGGTCAGCTGATCTCGACGCTTTTAGGCTGCTCTGCCAATTCATCACCGACGACGCAACAGCCAATCTCGCATTTCAGTCAGTGAGAAAAGCGAAAGCTCTCAGCGAGAAAAACACCTACGAGGCTTATTCCCGCTTGCTTCCATCTCAATGGCACATCACCCCACCGCAGCTCTACGCCGCGCTGGTGCATTCCATCAAACAGTCGCGAGGCAAAGTGACCGAGACCATTCGCCTACTCCTCCATTCTGGCGCAAATCCAAACAGCAACAACGCCAAGTGCTTTTTACTCGCATGTGATGTCTCCTATGTGAAGGTTTTCTCGGCTCTATGCCAATATGCAGATCCAGAGATTGTATTTCGGAGGCTAATCCCTCATTTTCAATTTTCGGCAGCACTTGCAACGCTATGGATACGAGAATTTGTGGTCGCAACGCCTAGGGAAAGACGAACATTTGGAAAGACACCCAATCCGGACGGTAAACCCCTGTTGTTTCAATGCCTGCAGACGTTTCCTTCGAATTCCGAGCTTCCGGGGATTCTCCTAGACTACGGAGTCCCGGATTCTAACAAGATGGAAATATCCCTCCGTAAGGAATGGCCAGCCGAAGCATGCAACGCTCTGCTATGGGCGATGTTCTCAGAGCCCCAGGTCGACAACATCATTATCGAGTGTTTGCTCGGACGGGGGAGTCCAGGTCAGTTTGTCATCACCTCCATTGCAGCTGGCCGGGCGTGAACAGTGCGAACTAACGAGAACCAGAGTCCGTACAGTATTCGGCGCCGAAGACCAATCTCTCTGCAGTATTTGGCTGCTTAGTCGACCAGTCCAGAACCCATCTTCTCAAGCATGTTCTGAGGCTCGGCGGTCCGGACGTGTTGAACCGTACGATATCCGGATCTACCTTTATGAAGCTTGCATTGGGCTCCGACCATGAATCTACCGAAGAGTTCGGTGCTCTGTTCGGCGAGGAGGATGAGATTTCCCCAATCGAAGCATCTCTGTTCCTCGGCAACTTCGAGGCCTACCGTATTCTGGGCGGCGGGGAGACGCCTGATGACGGCACCCTACACCTAGCCGCTCTTTTAGCCCTGCCAAAGTTTGTGCAGTGGCTCGTAGAGAAGGGCGGTCACGATCCCAACTGCGCAACAGAGTCCTTTGGATTCATGGTGCCTCTTGCTGTTGCGTGCTCTGCGAGGCCGTTCCCTTGGTGCAAGATTGCAAACGAAGGGTCGGACTGGGAGGAAAGACTCAACGAGACGATGCGATTGCTCGCCCCTCACACAGACGCGAGCTGGAAACTCGTGCGGAAGACGCCTCTTCATCTTGCACTGGATAACGGGCCAGAGGTGACCGAAGCCATGGCAGCGGCGCTTAATGTTTCTCTGGACTCGAACACGGATACGACGTACCTGTACTGCGACAGGGCCGGGGAAACCTACACGCTGTTCCAGTACATTGAGAACTTCGTGGATGCTCCGGATGAAGTAATGCGGAAGCTTGTGAATTGCATGGAATGTAAAGTTGTGGCATCAATCACATCGGAGGAGGAAGCCGTGTTGCATCCAGTGCCAATCCCCGGTGGTTGGGTCACGGCGGATATCCCGCTTTTATTATCCCCTTGTCAACAACAATAAGACTCGAGCTCTAGCTCCGGGAAATGCGATGCTGACAGGTGAATACCAGTAAACAACCGGTACCGGGTTTTGAGCCCATACGGACGCCAGAAGCATTCGCCGAGGTCCAGGGGATGTGTTTGTCAATACGGTGTCGTTTATCAGCCACATATTCAAGCATTCTGCGTTATATCTACATTTTTTGGAAATTAAGATCAATATTTTTTGGACCGCTTCACTTGAAAGGGGCTTGTGTTTGATGACGAACTAATTCGGCCCGATCCAACACGCTTCAGCAAACAAGTTAGGCTCACAAAGCATTCGCCATCAGACTGCTTGGTATCAAGAATGCCAGTAATCAATGATGGTTTGACGAACACTCGCGATAGACAGCAATCTATCATGTCTCCTTTACCTTTGAGAGCAAGAAAGCGCCAGCTGGCCCTTTTTTGGCCAGGCATTCGCATACGACTGCAACAAAGCCTGCGAGCGAGTTACACTCACTTATTATGATCAGATGAACCTCTGTCCAAGAGCCAGCTGACGGCCCCAGATGGGACTGTCGTGGTTTTCAATGACGCGACACGAGGAGGGGCGCGGGCGCAGGTCAGACCGTCGGTCCCGAGGGGCTGATGATCTGCGGCAGCCGCACGTCGGCGCGCCGGCACCAAACCGCTCCGACCCAACGGCCCTGAAATAGCGCGACACCCCTGCAGCGTCCAACCGTTGCCGGGCAGGTGCATCAGGCCGCGCAATCCCCCTTCATCGACAACCTGACAACGTTTCATGGGCCGGCATTAAACTCAGGGCCGCCGCAAGCGCACGCGTCGATTATCGGCGGATCGTGCTGATCTGACGTCGGCTCGAGGCACCACCGCCCTGGGCGACAAGAAACGATAACTGGTTCGTCCCAAAACGGTCGAAGCCACAGCTGAATGCTCCCCCATCGCGGGTCCGAAAGCCGCGATGCGCAGCACCAAGACAATGCAATGAGATCATTGGTCGTCGGCGTGCGGCCCCCCTGCTGCGGCTCCTTTCACGGCCACGCATCTCCCACGATTAAAACCCCCCTGGTCCTCCCGGGATCGCGGACCCAAAGCTTGGCTTTTTCTCATTTTCTCTCTGCTCTTCCCGATTTGCATGTGTGTGTGATTGCGTTTTGCGTCTGAGACAGCATGGGTTCACAACACCGCGCAGCAACTGCAGCAGCAGCTGCCATTCTGTTTGGTAGGTCTGATTGGAGCAATTTTTTTTGGGAGGCAAAAGCTAACGAGTCAATCTAGCCTCCGTCGCGGAAGCGCAGTATGGCGGGTACGGGGGCAGCAATGGAGGAGGGAGGCCCAGCTCATCGGGCAACTCGGGTTTTGGGAATGGCAACTTCGGCGACTTCGGGAATGGAGCTGGGTTCGACATCGACGCTGCTACGAGAGCGCGCGCCATCCATGGCATCCTTGGTGCGCTGGCCATGGTCGTTCTCTTCCCGCTGGGGTCTATCTTCATGCGCGTCATCCCCGGCCGGTTTGCGATCTGGATCCACGGCCTGGCGCAGATGGTCGCGTACACTGTGTACATTGCGTCTGTTGGAATGGGCATCTATCTTGTCAAGACGGTGCAGATTCCGTTTGGCGGCGGTAATTTGGTAGGTCTATCTATGAGGGTCCAGGAGGAAGTACCGAAGCTAATTTGAATCGCAGTTGACGAATCCCAACACGAGCTATCACCCCATCATCGGCATCGTGGTTTTGGTGGCTTTGTTCTTCCAACCCATCCTCGGCGTTATTCATCACGCCAAATACAAGAAGGTCGGCGGCAGGCAGATCTGGTCCTACCTGCATCTCTTCAACGGCCGCATCTTCATCACCCTGGGCATTGCCAACGGCGGCCTTGGACTCTGGATGGCCGGCGCGTCGAACAAGCTCAAGACGGCATACATTGCTGTCGCGGTCATCATGTGGGTGCTCTGGATGCTGTCGGCTGTTTGGGGCGAGTGGCGCCGCTGGAGGACGTCCAAGTTCGCACAGCCTGGAGTACCGAGGAGGAAGCTGGACGAAGGACGGGCGTTTTAGGGTATCGGAGGAAGCATTTCCTGGCGAGACAGGCGGAAGAGGATTGTGGGGCACTCCGGGATGGCTTTGGATGCGTGGTGATTGAATTGGATGGTAGCGAACTGCAGGTATTCGATAGGGCGTTTCGAGGTTTTGAGTTGAATATCCGGACCAAGCTCAATGTAACAGGAAAGCGGAGTTGTATCGATAGTAAAATGATACCTTGTTGATCTCAGCCGTTGCAGCGGTACCGTGGCATTACCTCACAGTATGGAAGTGTTCGCTGCAAAACACGCACTGTGGTGGTGCAATGCCACCGTTGAGCTAATTTTTGGGGCTTTCGACGTCTCGCGGAGGCAACCCCATAGGAATGGTGCTGAGACTCAAGTCTCGGTAACTCTCAATCGGAACGATAGCATTTGGAGTCTCTTGGAAATTGGGCGTTTCAAGCACAGCATTTCACAAATAGCCCCACTTTTCGACCCATCAGCGCGGAACTCAGAATTCTCTTCCAAAATCAATTCACCAGTACCGGATTTACGACCCCTCGACTTCGCAGTGCATCCACCCGCAGCCGCGCCGCGCCACAACCTGCTTGTATGGACTCGTCAGCAACGGGATTTCGGTACTTTTGTTGTTTTTCGCGCAGGTGATCGCCAAAGCTGCCCTCGTTCGGCGAAGATGGCGTCCGCCCCGCCGACTTCACCGCCGCCGCCAGCAGTCACTTACTCAGACCTGCTGACGCTCATCATCACCACGTCACCCACGCCTTCAGCGCCCTCTACCGATCTTATTTCCGGCATCTTGCAGTCTTTCAGACGCCACTGCCCCACGCTCAACGCCTGCCGCGTGGTCCTCGTGCTCGACACATTCGATCGCATCGGCAGCGTCGCCCGCCTCAAGAGGGGCTGTGTGACGGCCGAGGGCGCCGAGTGCTTCGCACAGTACAAGGAGAATGCCAAGCAGCTCATACTCGAGCATTTTTCCGGGAATTCTGTGGGTGATGAAGAGGAGGCCTGTGAGGGTGCTGTCCCGGAGGTGCCGCTGGTTGTCAGCTATGCCGAGGCCGAGTATGGACTCGACGACAGGTGTGCGCAGCGGGTCAACTCGGTGCCGTTGACGATCACCAGGTCTCAGGACGGCCGGATCACCTTCATCGAGCCCATGCAGAGGATCGGATTCGGCCTGGCGGTACGTTCAGCGCTGCGGCTGACCGAGACGCCGTACGTGTGGGTGCAGCAGCACGACTGGACGCTTGTGTCGGACGTTCCGGTAGGCCCGCTGCTTGATCTCATGATGCAGCAGAAACAGTTTGAGGGTGTGGATCCCAGCCCGGACGCGGATTCCCGGCAGGTGGTCACAGTTCCGATCAAATATGTGTGTGTTCCGTCGGTACGGATGCTCAACTACCACACGTCGGACCACGTTGTGAATTTCCCTGCTCTGCGGGCGATTACGAACCTGCACAAGCAGAATTTCTCTCCGCCGGTGTCGAGGTTATCAGGGGTTGATGATGCCGCGCCGAGAGTCAAGATCCCCCTGACGCCGCTCTTCTTCTGGCACGACAAGCCGCATCTGGCGGAGACGGAGCATTACGTCGCGCGGATATTCCCGAACCGGCTGGCTATGCCGCGAGGAGGCTTCATCGAGGACATATCGGGCCACCGGGCGCGGACGGAGATGAAGGATGGACAGTGGAGGAAGTGGGCGTGTTGGCTGTACTATCCTGAAGAAGGGAAGAAGCTCTGTCTGAGGCATCTGAAGGGTCGAACATGGCGGGGTGAGGAGGGCGAATTCGTGAAGAACTTGGAGTGGATGTGTTATAACGTGGATGAGGACTCATGATTTTCGGACGAGTATCTGACCTGCTGGCGTTTGGGGGAGTTGCATCAGCCAGGGCGTATGCGTATATGGCTATCTTCCTTACTGTGATGGCATAGCCCTATTCCTCAAGATATTAGTTGACGTAGTTACCAAACAGGCCCATCATGATAAGTCACGGTTCCTTAACTTCTCTGTGCGGGTGAACACAAATGGGATGCATCGGCGACTGAGATCGTGTGGAACAACATGGATGTAGTCGCTGTTACTAAATGCTGGTATCAGTGGATTCACTTTTGCAGTGTTTTGGTGCAGCGGTCTAGTTCGACAGATCGTGGTTCCGCCGAGATCGGCCTTGCGACCATTTTCATCACCCATAGTAAACTCATTAGGCCCTAAGGAGAGGATGTGGCCTGATATCTCAAGACATGACATGCATTCATCAACAAGGTATTCTTTACACAGTTGTACAAGACGGTTGACGCTACGTGATTTAATCCGCTGAATTTCTTAACAATAATTCAAAAGCTGTGATATGAACATGCTGGCATGCTATGCTGACCTTGGTACGCTCTTCCTACACCATACTCCTATCATTCCGCTAACAAAATCATCCGAGAAATTACGCTCAGCCATAGTCTAAAGTCCCAGTTAACAGACAAACTCTCCAACAGCAAACAAAAGCGACTTGGCCTCTTCGCGAATATTCACACGGCGGATCGTAGGGATGGAGAATATCTGACCCATATACAGAGATATGTCAGACAAATATGCAGGCCCACCCTTGACTGAAGCCGCAAGCTTGAGGTTAAAAGCCGGAAGCTTGACTCTTTTCCCCATATCGTCCACCTCCAATGCAGCCGCGGGAATTTTCTCTAATGCCGCCCTAATCCTGTCGCTGGCTACCGTCGCCACCTGATCCGGCTCAAAGACTTTCTTGTACTCGCCGTACACCTCCAGTATAAGACATCCGAATTTCTCGTTTCCCAAGGCTGCCGAGATACGGCCGGAGGTGACTGGGATCCCGGTGGCCGTTGTATTGTGAGAGGATCTCCAGTGCTCCATAGAGCTTTGTGCTGTGGCGAAACGTTCCCTCGCTATCTCGGCTATTGTGTCATCGACCCCGCTCAAGCTTTGAGGTTGGTGCATGAGATTATGATTACGGTAATATCTGATTGCGCTTCCAACCTTGAGGATGGCGTGTTCAATTCCAAGCCTCTCGGCACGCGTTGCGTCCCGGAAGCGAGGCCGGACCCGGACCGTGCGCACATCGGCTCTAAATATTGGATGGTTTGAGATGGTCTCCAAATGTGAAATAGAGGAGTCCTCGCAGGCAACCGTAATGGTTCGAAAGAGCAATTTTGAACTGCATTGACGAAAGCGGCGACAGACCTTCTGGATATTTGCGATGTCCATGTTGTACTTTGTGATAGCTCTGCTGGCGTATGGGTCAAAGACGCTCTCCACGAACTCAAAGATTTGGATGAGCAGTTCGTTGGGTAGGTCGAGCATACCCACCTCCCGATCCAAGGTAGCCTCATCAAGGCAGAGTTTGGCGTGAATGCCGTCCAGTCTCGACTTCTCGGCCAAGAGCGCGCCGTACTTCTCGCCAAGTACGCGGGTTGGTCCGGTTGAGTTGCGATGCAACTGCATCTGACATCTCCTCCACTTTGCTTCATCCTGGTTGTGAGGCTTTTCGGTGTCGTGGTCAAAGGGACCTGGTAGGAAACATCAGCCAAAGGCTCCACTCTCCATGCAGAAGGCATCATCCCCGAGGAGTGCGCCTTCGGGGGACGCCCGGAACGACCATGATGGTTAAATAACTGGTTTTTGTTGAGGTAGTTTGACATACCGCACTGGAGCCACGTGTGCTCGATCTCCTTTTTATTTAGCTTAATGTCACCGCGGACAGTTTTCAGTCCCCGCAGGATGCCGGCACGGCGCGCCTGCTCGCGGATCCGATCGACCCATCTTTCGTTGCCAGGGTGCACGCTTGTCGGGATGTGATAGCTCATATCTTATCGATGCAAAAAGGCAATGAGGAAACGAGATGAAATCGGAGTTTGGTGTGGGCGCGGCAACCTTTACAAAGGGGTGATTGTTGGCATCGGTTGCTGGTGAGGTGACGAGTTTCGTTCGTGGGCAGCGCACCGAAGACACTGCAGCATAGCTGCCCAGATGTATTCCAGCACTCACGTGATACAGATGCCCCTCAGGTGGGCATCTGGCTCAGCCACAGTTGGGCAGCCATGACCAGGCAGCCTCTGCGCAACTGGAGCGCATTGAACAGATCGCAACACCCAACATTGGAAGCATATTACGGTCATGCTACCCCCTCAATAGCTGTGCCCAGCCCCACGACGGCAAACTTCTGACATGGCCGAAGCTCTGGCGCTTGGTGCGAGCATCATCGCCGTCATCCAGGCCGCAGACCACATCGAAAAGATCTGCAGGTTCTTCATATAGACCGTCGACAACTACCCCAGCGACCTACGACTCATCCTCGTCGAATCCTCAAGCCTTAAGACCGCTTTCCAAAATCTAGAATTCATTGAAAAGCACGATCTCGGCGCGTCAAACTTTTTGAAAAAACTGAGAGCGCCAGGTGGGCCTGTTGCAGGATGCCTTCAGTCCATCTCCAAGCTGCAGAAACTCGTCTCACCTAGGATGCTACCGGATGCTTCAAGAACAGCAAAAAGGCGGAAGACCGAGTCTGTCTTGGCCGCCTTAGCTTGACCATTCAAGCGAGATAGAGCCAGAATGTTGTTGAGCAACATTACACAGTACAAATCCACCATATCAACTGTACTTTCTGCGGAGATATTGTAGGTTCTGTGCCCTCAGGCTTGGTTGTCCTCTGCGGTACTAATTCTATTGATAGGCAGGACACCAAAACCGTAAGGTACAACTTGAAAGAAGTGGCCCAGAAACTGGCCTGTATGTTACTTCTTGACGCTTCTCGGATTCGGGTTATTAACAGAAAACCACCATAGACGCCGAGCAACTTGCAATTTGCGAATGGTTTACTAAGAACCAGCCTGACCCCTCGCCAGACCACCACAACGTCGCACGTGCATCCTTTGAAAGTGGCATGGGCGATTGGGTTTTGCGCACAGACAAATGGGCAACATTGTGTGAAAAGCATTTTAGGTGTCTGTGGCTCCACGGCATCCCAGGAGCTGGGAAAACCGTTCTGGCTGCCCATCTCACCCAGGAAACCGCCAAACTTGAGGAAAGGGCACAAGTTGCATCCGTCTACTATTACTGCTCCCACACAAGAAACCATGACGAAGCAGCGCCTTTTCTACGTTGGGTGGTTGCTCAGCTCTGTCGAAAAGCAGGAGACGTCCCAACCCAGGTCTTTGAGATCTTCAAAAATGGCAGGCAACCCAGCCTGGAACAATTTCTTACCTGTCTCGAAGAAGTCCTCAGTTTCTTTGAAACAGTCTTTATTACTCTCGATGCCGTGACAAGAATCAGCCACGAGAAATTCTGCTCCATGTTTTGACGAGCATCTCCACCGAGGCAAGGTTTGACCGGGTTCAACTTCTGGTCACTAGCCGCTCCTACATCGACATCAAGACAGCCATGTCGAAGATCTCGCAGCCGTTGCTGATGCCAGATCCCGGAGTTGCGGCAGATATCGGACACTATATCGCCAAAAAGTTCGCGCAAGTCCGAAGTTTCGCGAATGGCCGCCCTGGTTGTGCGATGAAGTACAAAGTGCATTGGCAGTTGGCGCGAAAGGCATGTTTCGATGGGCAGTTTGCCAATTGGATATTCTGCGGCGCATCAATGACATCGGCAGCATTAGAGCAGCTCTTAGGGATCTTCCAGAAACACTTGACGACACCTACATTCGGATCTTCTCTCATACCAATATTCACAAAGCTGATTGGCGACTCCTTCGACATACGCTCCGGATGATCTCTTTCCACAACGCGACGAAAAGCATCCACGTGTCGGAAATCACGGATTCCGGCGTCATCTCGACATACATGGCGTTTAATGAATGTGGACCCTCTCCCACAGCCGATCATCTATACACTCCCCGGTTACTGGAAGAAATCTGTGACTGTCTGGTGACTTTCCGTGATGACTCTTCTTCCTCAAGACGCTACGCCACATTTGCACACTACACAGTTCGGGAATTCATCGAGTCGGACCGGTGCGCCAGTAGCCCTGCCGCCTTCTTTCGTAGTCCACCACATGAGGTGGAATGGGACATCATCACCTCAAGTATTGGCCAATTAGGAGGCGTATAGGCGATTTCTCTCCGTCTCACCGGTACCTTTGGTTAGGTTTTAATCAAGCGTTTCTTGCCACACCGCCAATTCATCACGCATACCTCGCAGCCTTGCATGCTCTCTCCGCTTCCTCTCCACCCCAGCCGTCTTCTTCACAACCCTCACCATCCCATACTAATCCTCCATCACCTTCTCATCCGGCCGACAAACAAGATTCCTCTTGCCAATCAAGAAACCCCTCCTCCCCGTCGCCGGATCCCGATATTTCTTCCACACCTCCTCCCTCTCCTCGCGCTGCTCCGTCTTTGGCCTAGATTCGTCTCACAAAACAGCTTGGTTGTCTGCGACGAATCTGGGCACACGGAAGTTCCTTTTTAGTTCGTAGTCCTGAGCTGTGGCTGATTTGTCCTGAGCTTTCCCTGAGCTAGCTTAAATTCTGGCCAGCAAGAAAGTATAACCCAAATTTAAGACTATCTGTGATATACTAATATGGTGTGAGATGGTATATGCCATCCTAGTTTAATCTATAGAATGGTATAGAGTATCTTGGCTCCAAAACTGGGACATTGCTTTATATAGAGATAGTATGTATCATCCCAGGCATACATATACTGGTATATTCTGGGATGTTACATCACTGGTTGGTATCTTCCAAGACATTACATTATAATCATGGAAACAGGACTTCTCGGCGCTCTACGACAAAGTCGAGTCGATAGGGCTCAGCATCGACGGCCAAAGCACCCCGGTTTTTTCTCCGTCTACAAGCAGAGAGGGGCTCGCAGCCGAGTTGGTAGCGGGGTCCCGAGGGGGTTGCTGCATGCAACGACACGGCGTACGAGAGCATGAATTTTGCGGGAAAGATTGTAGTCATCCAAACGGTACTATGTGGAGGGGGGCCTTTGCTTCCCTCCGGGTTTTCCCTCGTTGGTCCTTTGTTGGCCGCGGCTCGTGCTGAGGCAGCAGCGGTCCTTCTTCACAGCAACGCGGAGCCCGATTCGAGCGCCAAAACCCTTGGTGACGGGCCCAGTTCCCGAGTTCGTATCTATTGGGCTTATCAGTCTCTTGGGCGGGCTAAAGATCAAGCGGCGCCTCAAGGCCGGGCAGCGGTTACACGGCCAATTCCAACACATTGCCCCACTTAAAAGCATCAATAGACTTTGATCATGGAGAGGATTAAGCTTCTCATTTTGCGATTCCCCATCCCACGCCTCATAGTCCTTCCAGGTGGCGAAGGCCGGCGTGGGCTTCCCGATGCGGTGGACGACTCTGAGCATGCGAAACGTGTCGCTATCGCGGAATGCCTCGGACGGATACCCCGACGGAATCAAGGGCGGGTGCTCCGCATCGGGGTCGAACGCCACCTCCCAATCTAGCTCGTCTGAGTCGCCGGCATGGTGTTGGCCGCCGCTGCCCCAGGGAATAAACCCGGACCAGCGGCCCTGCCGCAAGAACTCGCTGCTGGATGATTGCTACTGTGACATGATGCTGCTCGACTGAAGGCTTGATGTTGGGTCAACCAGTGCTACTCCTACCTTCGATGACGTCCTTTGTCTCTCTCCGTCCCCTTCTCTCTATCTAAGGACTAACAATGGCAGAACATGCTCCGCAAAGCAGTCCACCGCGACTACTACTTTGAAAAGGGAAATTTCCACCCATCAGACACCATCTTGGTTCGTCCTACAGCCCCTCTAACACATCCATCATCACATAAAAACAACCCGGCTGGAATACTAACACCCACCCAAACCACTGCATTGAGATCATCCGCCAGATAATCACCTGCAACCCAGACATGGGACTGATTACTTTCCGCTGGGTGCAAGGCAATCCTATCGCATATCCAGACTTCAACACGTGGCATCAGTGCCGACCCCGAGGATGTGTTGGCGTGGTCTAAAGCGCGTGAGGCCCCGATAAGCCAGAGTCCACGTAAGGAGGATCATCTGAGTGTTGTTGAGTTGCCGTTTGACTCCTGATAGTGTTGGTTGATACTAGCAGTTTGGGACATGAAATTCGAGCAGGTAGTAGGCTTGGGGATGCATAATGACATTGTTAGATAACTTGGAAGAGTGGAAAAGAACAAATTGTGACATTAGATCCGCTGATGATCTTGTAAATTGGCCTATCTAGGGACTGTCTGATAAGTGGCGTGATGAATTGCTTTACAAGTTTGATGATTGTTGGCTGATATTTTGAACCACTTCATCTAGCGGTTGACTTCTTCCTCCCACTCGACGTTTCTCAGATCGCTTAGGTAGGTACCTAGTTACTTACCAGTAGTCGAATAAGGTGCATTGCTTTCAAATTCAAATTTGCCTCCCTTTGAAAAGCTAATACTTGATTGTGCTCGTCGTCGTTGTGCCCCAAGAAATTGACGGCGTTACCGGCACCACCCCAGCTCGTCCGGACCTGGATTCAGCATGCACACGTCCGTCGTCCTCATTCTCCTGGACCTGAAACGGAGAAACTTTCATGTTTGCCGTTCAAGTTCAAAAAGCGATTGATACCTGGGTACCTTATTTCAGAATTGGCAAGGGCGATCAAGGCGCGGAGATGCCACATCAAGACGGCGACGACACCGAGCTAACCGAGCCCGGCACAACGGCACAATGGACAAAGACGATTATTTACATCCAAAATCGATTAGGGCGATCACATCATGCCGATATCTCATTACTCCAATCAAGCACAATTCAGACATTCCCATAATGATTCTCTAAACTTTTCCAGATCCAGGGCAATCACAAACCCAGCAAAACATCCTGCATGTAAACATCCAGTCACTGCATATCTACAGCCTAAAGCCCCACCGTTTTCACCAAGAATCCCCTCATATCAACCCATCACGACATGCACTCACACCAGATAGCCATCACCATCACGAGCAGGCTCACTCACTACCGCTCACGCCCCCCAAACACCCCACCGGCAAAAACCACCTCCCCATCTGCCCCCGCCGTAAAGTTCCCAACACTCT
>Ga0247758_1001068_pt1 | contig 22585 bp, 27 predicted proteins | sample UWRJL156409C4_FD_180950 | JGI IMG/M metagenome (GOLD analysis project Ga0247758, IMG submission 180950) | Plant litter microbial communities from Arlington Agricultural Research Station in Wisconsin, United States - UWRJ-L156-409C-4 | ecosystem: Environmental > Terrestrial > Plant litter >... | reverse complement strand
CCAGTCGACGATGGCGCCGCGGGAGGTGTTAGCGAAGGGGGTGGGGTGGACCGCGCGGAGGACGGCGATGAGCTCTGCGTAGGGGAAGGTGTTGGGGTTTTGGACCTTGTTGAGGAGGGGGGCGGCGTGGTTTGTGACGAGGACGGCGAACTTGGCGGTCAGGTCGCAGGCGTCAGAGAAACGAATGTCGTTGGCGGTGAAATTGGAAAGTGTTCCGAGTATGTCGGTGGCCATCTCGAGAACCAGCTCAGACAAGGAAACGACAGAAGCAAGGAAAGAAGGGAAAAGGGAAAAGGAGACACTGGCAATGAAAAACAAATGAGACCCGAACCAAGGAAAGACACGATTAGGAGAAATTAGAAACAACAGAAAACATTCGATGTTCCATGTTGGGAGAACCGGCCGAGAAAACAAATCTGATATTTGCAGTGACAAGCCGGGATCCCGACGGGATGGGTGGGTGTCTTGAGCGCGTGGTTCCGCTCACTCCCGTCCATAGGGCTAGGCCGCCGGGATGGGCCGCTGCACCACTAAGCGCCGGCGTGCCACCGCGAACCAATGAGTGGGTCACCAGCTCGCTGCAAAGGATCGATGGGGTGTTTTGTCTTCTTCCTTATTTTCTTAGTGCAACGTCATCTCTTATTCTAGTAGGGGTGCGTTGTCGCGGCCTAGATCCAATGATGCTGCGTCGCCACGAGGTGTTGAATTCAACGCAGTCAACCAAGAACACAGTAATTACCGCCATCAAGTCTTGTTGTATTCAGGGAGCCGTCTTCTCAGCCAAGCGAAGCTCTGGTGCTCGGCTGCGCTGCGGTTCCGTGGCGCCAAGGCGCGATTACGTAATTTGACACGAGGGCGCGCCACTAGATGAAACTTGATCAATGTACTGATTCGGAATAGCGCAATCCTTCCAAAGTCACGCAGGGAGAAACGATAAATCAAAGGCTGGGGTCAAAAAGGTCTTTTCTCTGTGCGAAAATGCGGTGTTGGAATACTCGCACAGTTCTGTGTGAGAGCAGCAAGGCCTGCCGTACCAGTGAGAAAACGTTTCGATGTTAGGGGTAAGGTGCAAAAAGACGAAGGCTATGGTGCAAATAATTAGACATTCAAAAACAGACTGAGCTGAAACCAACAGCCAGATCGAAAGGCAACCAGGCAACCGTTTACGCCAAAATAAACTCGCGCCAGTCCATCCCAGGAAAAAACGACTGGTGAAAGGCGTCCTTAAACACCTTTCCCACACCCAGTCTTCGAGAAATGCCATCCTCATCCGTCTCCAGAAGGATCACATACCACAGATCCCAGGAGCTGTCGTGCTTCTCCTTCGGGATATAATATGTCCACTCGGGCATCTCCTCGTCGAAAAAGATCCTCGCGTCCGAAGTCGCGATAAATTCGAACGACTCTCGGCTCGCTCCGTTGTCAACTCTGTTCACAAACTCATCTGGCAAGGAAACCGAACCGCAAATTTCATCGCTGCGGTCGAGTATGGTATACCGGCGAATGCGCGACCCAAACACTCCAGAGCTCGATCCTAGCCGCAAGAAGGCCGACCAAGTCCAAAACTGCAAAAAGTACGAAAGGCCTTCCGACATACCATCCGTGCCATCCACTGGGTCTGCGTGCGGCGCTGGTAGCCACTTGGTAAATTCACACCGTTTCCTCGATGGCCACCGCTCCTCGGTTTTGGGCCTGAGGTTCCGAACGAACCGAGGGCCTGTCTCATTTGCACGCTTCTCTCGTCCATCTGCCCAGTCCGGTAAGTCTGCTTTGGCATAGGTCCCAATCTCACCGACAACCTTGCTGTTGCGGTCGACCAAGAACCAGGAAATCCACGTGTGCGACTTGAGCCAATCCCGGATATTCTCGGTGGGTCCGGTAAGGATGGGAGGTCGGTATGTTGCTTGACCGGTCCAGCCTGCCCATGACCAACTTGGGGCCACTGGCTTTTCGCAATACTTGCGAGTGCAGCTCTCACCAATGGCAGGCATCCAGAGTATGGCAGCATCAAAGTACGAACTGGGAAGCCCACCGAAGAAACGAGTCTGCATGTGAATGCCGAGGAAGTGTGATATTCCCTCGAAGGCTTGGAGCACTTGATTTTCCTGTTGGTGCTTCCTGGATGAGTAGGACTCGACACACTTGATATACGCGCGGAAGTGGGTGTGTTGATGGGCAAGCTCGCTCCAAATCTGTGCCGGGCTCTGTACCCAGTCCGCACAGCGACCCTGGAAAGACGGCTCGAAGGTGTCTTCTGACATGGACTCCTCTTGGCATTGGAACCAGACCCTCGAGCCTATGAAAATGAGGCATCTTCCTGACAGCAAGCGGTCTTGGCATGTCCAAGCCCCTTTCGACCATTGCGAATTCTGGATGTGTGTTTCTACCGGGTGGTGGACCATGAGCGACAATTTTCCCCCACAGTCTCTGATATGCTGGTTGACGGCAGTAGTTTGCAACCCATCCACCGCACATATGGTGAGGGATGCGTTAGCAAGTACCCTGTCCATATCGCTATAGTTCGCTTGTTTATCGGCTTGGTCGTTCTGGACGATGCATAAAGAATCTGTCCAGAGGTAGCGGATTCCGAGGTCCCGAATCAAACTCATTGTGTCTTGAATGGTCTGTGACAGCTGTGCCTGTAATTCCGATAAGCGGCCGGACTCCCACGACTTCAGGCTGTATGTTTCCAGGAATAGCTCATCTGGTTGGTTCCAGATGTAGCTCAAGACCACATAATTCGTGGATGCAGTGAGCGGGACGAGTTTGGCATTGTGGATATCGACAACTCGCAAATGCGCATCTTCGCGCGGGCGTAGGCGGGCCGAAGGCGCTGAACTGCATTTCTCGTGTCGATTATTGCAGTCCTCAACCCACGCTTTTGTTGTCGCAGCGATCCTGGCCAAGGTTTGGGTGGGTTGCACTTCCCGGCCGAGGAACGCTTTGTCAAACCCAGGCAGTTTTTGATCATCTCCGCGAAGTACAATGTAAGTGTCCTTCAGCCAGTCCGATGTTTCCCAGGCCAGTCGAATATGGCGTGTTACCGGTCGGAAGAAAGATGCGTCTTTATTGAAGATGAGCTCCCGGCCATCAATCTGCCAAATTGCGTAGGCACAGACGCTCATGTCAAGACTAGCGGGCCGCCTTCCGGTCAGAACCAGCTGGTCCTCTGCCGACTGCCAGACGAGGTAACAGAAGTTGCATCGACCGAGTTGCGCCCTGTCTCTGATTTCGCTCAATGATCCGAGATTAACGCGTTGCGTGGGGATCTTGATTTCGCGGCCAGTCCCCGGGCTTTCGAGCCGCGTCGATGCCCTACCGAGGGTCCCTTTCAGGCCACGAGTTGGGATCAAGAATCGGGACCGGGAGAGCTGAAGTTGTTCGCAGGATTCGCATAGAGACGGCAACGGAGGCGATACAAGTCGCGTGGGAGTCCTCGCAATCAAGTCGTCAGCGTTCTGGGCTAAACTTGAACTTGCCGAGGCTAGGCTTGTCGTCCTGTGCGGGTTCCGCTGCTTAGTGATCCTCGCATCCCCGGTCCTGGGGCTGAGTATATGACTGGTGTTTGTCGATTTCCCCCGAATATCCTCAGACGGCGAGCAACTGAGGCCCAGGCTGGTACAGCGATCGCATTTCCGCGGCCACTCCCGGTTCGCCGGCTCGCACTGGGTTTCAAGCGGAGTGGTCAACAGAATCGCTCAAAAGCCATCGCGAGACAGCACATAGTGGCCGTGCATAACTACCTTCTTCTTCCTTGCGCGACAGGCGGCGCATTTGGCGTAGTTATAACGACCACGATTGCCCGCTTCCCCAGCCGAACTGCTGCCATCATGGTCCAAAGTACCTGCCCCGTCGTTAAGCGATACGGTATCGGGCTGGGACATTGTAGAGCGGTATGACTGCTTGATGTAGGGTGTCGTGGTTGTCGACTGACTGCGGCGATGCAACGATGTCGCGCAATTGTGAATGCGATCCGTGCCGAGGTGTGGGGATGATTGCGATTGCGAATCACTGCATTTTTAGGGTCGAAGGAAGGCGGTGTCCTGCCGCAAGGGCCCTTATCAACAGAACCTGATTGGCTCATAATCGCCTTAAACCTCAAGAGCCGATCGCATGCATTCACGAGGCATTGCGCACTTTCCCACCACCCCCAGGGGTCCTTTGCGACGACGCGAATGAAAAGCGGCGATTGGAATTTCGCAACTGGGACTCTTTGCCGCATGCTTCTCCACGACACGATACTCCTCGGCGGTCAACCCAGCTCCGCGTCATTCGCTCCTCGGCCGCCTCATTTAAAAAATACCGTATATTATACGGATTACCTGGCCTTGTTCCCACAGGTTCAAACCTTGCACCAACAAATCTCCCTCTTGTTGGGTCCTCTCTTGACTGTTTCCATTCCCCGCTTCGCTGGACAGCACCCAGGTACTTACTGTGATTCGTTGTTTGTGGCCCCTGTGCGGCGGAGGGCCCTGGGGTCTGCACCACACACTCTCCGGATTGGCCACAATATCCAGCCATTAGCTGCTGAGGGGTAAATCATCCTCCTCCAACAAGGAACCATCTCCTTCCTTTTGAAACCAACTTTTATCGCGCAACAGACTGGACTAGCCTTCCTTTCCCGCTGCCAAACGACGCACACGACAATTGGGACGCAAAATGCGTCTTCTGAAGACGAAATCAAAGGCCTTAGAATTCGCCGAATTTGCCGGCGACAATATCCCGCTGTACGCAATCCTTTCCCACACCTGGGGCGGTGACGAGATCAGCCTCCAAGATGTTCAGCACGGCGTCGACGCTGCTGGAAAAGCTGGAAGGGGTACGAAAAGATTATCAAAACCCTCGCCATAGCCAGGGAGCACGGCTTCGACTATGTATGGATCGATACCTGCTGTATCGACAAAACGAGTAGCGCCGAGCTCTCAGAAGCCATCAATTCTATGTACCGCTGGTACAAGGCAGCGGGCGTATGCTACGCGTACCTTGCCGATGTGACGCATTCGCCAAGTTCTTCTCCTGAACCACCCCCTGAAGCCCTTGAAACCGAACTGGCCGAAAGCCGTTGGTTTACTCGGGGATGGACCCTCCAGGAACTCATTGCGCCTGACACTGTGATCTTCCACAACGGAGCATGGCAGGAGATTGGCACGAAGCGAAGGCTACGGTCCGCCGTCTCGCGAATTACCCGCATCCCCGAGGGGGTCCTTGCGGGTGATAATATTCACGACCAAAGCATCGCGCAGAGAATGTCATGGGCCTCGGAAAGGCGGACGACCAGGATTGAAGATACTGCCTATTGTTTGATGGGTCTGTTTGGTATCAACATGCCGATGCTTTATGGGGAGGGCGGGATGGCCTTCATCAGACTTCAAGAGGAGATCATGAAATCGTCGGATGACCACAGCATCTTCACTTGGGGCATGATATCTTTTGCCAGGCGGACCGACCAGGCTGACAGGGCTGCCACGCCTAGGTCTCATCCGGCCCTAATCAACAGGGTGGGCGGGTTCTTGGCTCCATCCCCTCGGTTATTCCTGCACTGTGGTAACATAGTTCCTTCGTCTGGGCGCTTTGGATTTCACCCCGGAGAAATAACACTTAACAACAAAGGAATTCACCTGAATGTAATCTTGAAGGATGCTGGTACTTGGACTTTGGATAGCAAGAGGGTAAACCGCGCGGTACTTCCTTGCGAGGTCCGCGGCCTGAGCGGCAGCACAGTCAGCATTTATGTCGTGTCAGCGAGCGGCGAATCGAACTCTGAGCTTGCGAGGCTAGGGACTAACGTACCGTATATCCGTATTGAAAATCTTGGTTCAGAAGACCACGAACGGACGGGTCCACAGAGAGTCTGCTTCAGACGACAACGCCCAAGTGACACAACAGCTAGGCCACTGTGGAAGGCCACGGAAGAAGGCAATGACAGTGTGGCAACGCTTCTCATGGACCACGGTGCCGAGGGAACTCAAGACCTGCTACACGAGGCCTTGAGGAGGGGTCATGAGGCAATGGTCAGGTTGATGCTGGAGAGGGGTTTGACTTTGGACGACAGAGCGTATATAAATTCAATGTATGTAGCCGCAGGAAATGGACACAAGGAAGTGGTGCGGTTGTTGCTACAACACAAGGGGGTTTTGATTTCGGCCGACGCTGTATTGGAGGCCGCAAAAGGTGGCCCAGCGGCAGTGTTCGTGCTTTTACGTGAATAGTAAATGGTGTGGCATAGTCTATCAAACCGAGAGCAGCCGCTCATTCCTAGTACGTACAAGTAGAGAATGTTTCCCTAAGATATACGGGCTAGGTGCGACCGCAACGCGATACACTCGGTGAGAGACTGAGCTCCGTCTTAAACTGGAATCCTATCTCTACTTCCGATACCACATCCTCGTAACCCTCGTCCCCCTCATCTTCCCCTGCAGTCTCAAAATCCCATACACCAACGCCTCACTCGTCGGCGGACACCCCGGCACATAAATGTCCACCGGCACGATGCGATCCACTCCTCTCAACACGGAGTAGCTATAATGGTAATAACCCCCACCATTCGCACAGCTCCCCATGCTAATCACCCATTTCGGATCCGGCATCTGGTCGTATACCTGGCGGACAGCGGGAGCCATCTTGTTCGTCACCGTCCCGGAGACAATGAGTACGTCAGATTGTCGTGGGGAGGCACGGAAGAAGGACCCAGCGCGGTCGAGATCGTAGCGCGGCATCCAGGCGTGCATCATTTCGATGCCGCAGCAGGCGAGGCCGAAAGTTAGAGGCCAGAGGGAGGATTGGCGCGCCCAGGCAATGATGGCGTCGAGGTTGGTTCTGGAGAGGAGGGGAGTTAGTCCAGGGGGAACTGAAAAGGGGCGGAAAGGGGGAGAAAGGGAGATGGAAAAGGGGGAAGACGTACAGGGCATATTCCACCACGCTGGAGGGTGCGACGTCTTGGGAAAGGGCGGTTTCTCTTCTCTTCGGGAGAGGGCCCGAGGTGTATGAGCGGCGACGCGATGTAGAGCTTGTCTTCGTGGTTGTCCAAGGACCTGACTTCCTCACGGAGAGGCCTGCGCGTTGGACCCCGGACAGTCTCCGGACGGCTCCAACGTCTTCTTGTCAGCAATGGCGTCCCGCAGCCATGGTAACAGGTCCATACCAGTCACAGCAATGCGCGACTGCATCATGTCGACGTTGTCGCCAGAAAAAGGGAAACAGACTCGCGATCTCTAGTACGACCAGGAAATTGTGCAATGTCGCGTGCTCATAGAGCCCAAAGAGCCGTAACACAGACGTCGGAACGGACTCCTCAAAGACCCCGAGCAGTACGCAGTGTCACCAATGCCATGTGCCTGCCGGCTCTTGGCGGGCGTTCTCTTTATTGCGAGCCCCTTGACAATTGGTTGGCAGCCCGGGTCCTCCCGACGACGCGATCTGAAACCGGCAGGCGCCCCAATGTGTCGCGCAGTGGTCGCCAAATTGGGCTGTGCGCCATATTTGGGTTGGGGTTGTTGTTTGAAGGGCGTCGGTTGTCTAATTGGCGGTTTGGCGCGTCAATCAGGTTGAGTGGTGGCATGTTGCCGGGGATAGGGGCTCGCAACAAAGACCCAGTGCCTTCGCACAGCCAAACGCTCCTCTCCCTGCACATGAGGACGACGAATGGGTGGCAACAAACGTCATCTGCTTCCCAGCCATGGCGGCAATCGCCTTTCGGGGCCTACGTCCGGGACTGCCCAAGCTGGCCGACACTACCCAGTAACAAACATGATATTGCCGTGTCTCCTCCGCCAAAAGGCAGGTCAACACTCCATCAATGCATCGGGCACGAAGCCTCGCTCTTAACTTCACGGATCATCAAAAGGATCCCGATACACCACTGCCAACCCGAACTTGCAGAACCGTGAGTCAAGGGCAAAAGGGACTGCCAGCAAAAAAGAAGAGGACCTCCCTCGGTAAGGGTCGAACTTACAGCCTCCAGATGATCTGTTTCTATTGATATACCGAGGTACATTTATTCATGGAATATAGAAATTTAACAGTCTGACGCGCTAGCCAATTGCGCCACGAGGGAAAGGAACTGGGGCATCGGATGCCGTTTGTTGATGGAGCGTTGGAATTTGGCGCGTATGAACCTTTCTAGTTGTGGGCTGCAGGGCTAACCTTATGGGTACCAGGTGGGGTTTGGGTGGGACGGAAGCAAGGCGCATGCTTGCCACAGACGATCGGCCGTCGCCGGCAGGATGGTGATCCACTTCCCGGAAATTCATGGGCCGGCACGGCACAGCACGGCGTGTTGTCGACGGCGATAGTGGTGATATTTTTGGTGGCACTACGTGACCGCCGGCTGGTGTTGCTGGCAAATTTTGAGACAGAAAGAGAAGTCACTTATTTGCTACTTCCGGACATCGATCCATCTCGCCCAGAAGTTTTGCCTGTCAGGAAATTCCAGGTTCGAAGTTTTCTTTGAAGTCTTTGTCCACCCTCCGCCTGGCGCTCATCCGCATGTTATGCCCGCGAAGCTCGACGGCGTGGCTAGCGGCCGAGGATGCGCTTCAACGACTGGATTCACGCAAGACAACAAAGAAAATGATTTCCTCAACTGCGGGCGGATATTGCGCTTGGGGTTCTTCTTGGGTGTGCAGTGGCTGACCGGCTTTTCGCACCCAAGATATTCTCCCAGTCATTCATGTACCTACCTACCTGTCAGATATCAAATCTTCTGGAAAATTGCAATTCAGCCATGGCATCCGACTGGCAACAAGGGCTGATCCAGTTTGCCTTTAACTGCTGGCCTAGCGTTAAGTACGACGGCGACCGCGCTTTCCGGGAATCACCCTCCACAGATTGTAGTGACAGCCCCAGTCCCAGCGACGATGAGCCTGGCGACTATTCCCCACTTTCCAGCACTATAATACTGACTCTCTGCCTCTCTCTCCTTTTTACCTAGAATAAGCAATTCGATAACTCTTTTGCCGAACGGCCAACAAACGGCCGAAAACACCCTGATTTTGTGTTCCACAACTTCCCACCCTCGAAAGCCCCAAAGAACAGGTTTTGGCGCCTAAGGCTCTTCAGAAGGAGCTTTTTCGACCAACCGCCCACTCAACGCCCTTCATTGCAGGACCCTCGTCCATTCCCCGCCTCCTCTTGTCCGGTTTTTGTCAACGCGGCCCCTCGTCGGCGCAGGATGAACTGGGCTACTGCTACCAAATCCGGCCTTGGTTGCATCTTCGGGGAACAAAGAGGACCGGCTTATATGGGGTGGTGTACCTACGCAAGTATCTCGAAAATTTGCTTTGCCAACAGCATAACCGGAGATCGCACTTCGTGCCCCAAGTCCTAAATACCTACCTATCGTTTCATACCTGGTATCTTCCATTACAATCACTCCTCCAAAACCCCAACGCCACTCTCCCAAAATGGTCTCCCCGGCACCACCCCGCGATGTCTTCGAGCCCCGGCACTTTAACATCGCCTTCTGCCGTCCCATCAAGTCCACGTTTAACAAACGTTCCGAAGATTCCAAATCCCCAGACCCAGACTCGGACCCAGACCGCGAACCACCAAGATGGACCGACTTCTGCCTCCGTCCCCGTGACCCCAACCAGCTCCCAGACGCACCCTGCATCACTACAGGAGCGAGGCATTCCTCTTCGTTAAAAAATTGAGCCTCCGGGCCGATGGGGTGGTGCACCCGGTGAAGCGTGTCAAGGACAGCAGCCTGTGGGTGCGTGAGGCGCATTTGCCGCGCGAACGAGGCCATCCCCGGTATCGATGGGATGAGAACGCAGGGACATGATCCATTGGATTCGCATGTGGGAAGAGCGGCGGAACGGTCGCAGTCGTGGATGGGATGATTGCGGGCCGTGGTTGGGGGCAGTAGGGGCCAGAGGAAGGAATGGGGATGACGAGGATGATGAGGCTGAGGACGAGAGTCAGGGCGACGAGGGCGACGAAGACGAACAAGACGACAACGACCTCGCGCCTACATCCTCCGCTCCTTATCCTCCTCCTCCTCGTCCCCCAACCCCTTCCCCTTCCCCCGCCCCCGTATCAGCGTCGCCATCAGCCCCCACCAAACCCGCAATCCCGGGCTTGACTCCCTCCCCCCCATCCACGAATCCTTCTGGCCCTTCTACAACGGAAAGACCCTTCACCATTGGCACACCTAAATCTTCACCCGCTCCTCCGTCACCGCCATAAACCCCCCCATCGCCTTCATCGCCCGGTATATCCACCACGTCTACTGCACCCTTCTCTACCTCCGGAACGCCGGCCCTCATGGCGTCCGCGTCAACCATAACAACCTCACCATGAACAGCGTCCACCCCCGCTGGACGCCGGGATAGGACCTCCCCGATTGCTAGCTTGGAGATTTCCACTTTGCCTTCTGGGAGGTCGAAGCGGAGCGAGACGGCACGGTTACTGTCGTTGGGCGTAGGAATCTCCCAAGGCGGTATAAGAGGCTCACTCCCAAGGGGAATTCCCGTGGGGATTTGGAGTGGGCGCTGGGACATATCCAGAAACTGAAGGCGTTGGTCTCTACTGGCAGCGGTGGGGAGGGTGAGCGGCGGAGGATTGCTATATTGGAGGGGCTCATAGGGGTGCTGGAGGAAGAAGGTGCGGGGATTGGGGAGAAGAGGTCGAGAGAGGTAATTTCTGGCGCGGCAAGGTTGGAGGAGTTGTGCACGGCGATAGGCACGATGGATGAGCGGAGGACGAGGGTGTATAAAAGGTTTTGTGGCGCGGGGAGGTGGCTTGAGCAGGTCAGGGGGGAGGTTTGTAGGACTCAGCCGATGGCGATTACGGAGGATGGGATAATGTGGAACGTTTTGACTGAGGAACAAGGGGCTCAGGAGCAGCGGAAGTGCAGTTGCAAAGTGACTTGATTTGGTAGAAAAGGGGAGTGCGAAGCACTCCCCAGTTATATACAAATGGAAGCTCCCTGTGTGTGGGGAGAGCACATGATCCAAGGCCCCTGCGCTCCAGCCAAGCCTGGAGCGGTGAGGCGCCTGCGCGCCTGAGCGCCAAGAACTGCCGCTGCAGTTCGACAGATAACTAGGGCGGAGCTGGAAGAGAAGTATGGGGGTGGATCCATGGGTGGTGGTACCTCTGGCGGGATGGGGAGCCGGTGGATCCGGTGCTTTTTGGTAAGACTGCGTTGGAATTTCTAGATTTCCCGGATGTGGATGCAGAGGATGTGAATTGGGAGACGCTGGCGAAATGGGTTACTCAGGAAGGGACTAAAGACGAAGTGAGGGAAGGGGGATCTGGTACAGAGAGTGGATCGCAGTCACCGGAAGAGGTGATCGAGGCAAAGGGGAAGGGGAAGGGAAGGGGAAGGGGACGGCCGGAAAGCGACAAGGCACCAAGGAGCCGACCCCTGTCCCGAGGGTTTTGATGGAGGACCTAAAGACGCTTGTGTTGGGAGGAAAGCTACCAGAACTGTTGAGGCCGGGAAAGGAAGGGGGCAAAAGGAAGCGAGAGCCCGTCACCCCTGAGACGGCGGAGACACCGCCTGCTCCAGCTCGTCGTAGCCGGCAGGTCACGAAAGGGTAGAGTTGAGCTGCAGCGAAGGAAGTTCTGCAGCATTTTAGCTCTCTCACAGCTAGTGTGACGGGGAAGATCCAGGGGGCACATTTTGCAGGCGTTGAGATTGTCTTTTCACGATCGTCTTTTCATGGTCTGATGTGAAACAAACGGTCACCTGGTTAGCCACGTGACTCCCCACTTTCACCACTATAATACTGGCTCTCTGACCCTCTCTCCTTTTTATCTAGAATAAGCAATTCCATCACTCTTTTGCCGAACGGCCAACAAACGGCCGAAAACATCCTGGTTTTGTGTTCCACATCTGAGTTTTAGCAGGCTGTATACTTGAAAAGGACAGGCTTTGGTGGTATTTCAATACTTCAATAGCCTCAAGTAGAACATGAATGTCATATTTTGAGGTCCATACACCCGGTTGACTGGAGGCGAAGTGTGACGACAAAATTCTTTGGTCTATGTTGACGCGGAGAGGGGGCAGTGCCACTGTAAATAAAGGTATCACAGCGAATATTAACGCTGGAAATAAGAGGATCCGGAAGGCAGTGCCTTATACAATGACTGGAGTGGAATGAAGTTGCTGGCTTGACTAGAACTAGATATAGGAGAGGAGAGAGCCTGTTATAGGCTATGGGAGGCTCTAGAAGAATTCCAGAGCTTTCTATAAGGTAAAACTAACTAATATAATAATAGAATAGTATTGTCTGAACCATTCTTTATAGTTCTGCTGACGTAGTGGCTCACGTGGCCACTTTGGTGTTCTAATTAATTCTGTAGGGCAGTAGCCCCACTGGATTCAGGGGGTTCCACCCCTCTGAATTCCAGAAGGTTCCGAGTGCTCCAGGGGCCCTAAGGGGCCCTGGAGTGGGTTGGAATCCTCTGGAGCTCTCTGGAACCCCAGAGGATTCAACTAGTAGTTTCGGGGCATGCAACCACACTATAGGATACGCGGTACAGGGTGCTCAGTAGCTAGAAATTAACAATAAGTAAGCTGTATTTAAAGATTATTAAGACTTACTACTTTAAAGTAGATAAAACTCCTAAATAAGACGCTTCTTAGTATATATTCGCAGCTAAAAAATAAGTGTAGGAAACCTAGCTGCATATAAAAGTTTACACTAAGACTAAACCTAAGTAGATTAACTTTTCAAGAAACCACCCCAATGTTAAGCAATGGCCCTTCCTCAGGCCCAGGTAGCACTAGAATTAGGGTTAGGGTAGAGGGTCTGTGCGTGGCCACCCACAATATTGGGCGCTACGGCGGCTAATCTCCAGATTAGAAGAATCAAGCAACCATCAAAACCAGTTTTTCACTCCCTAAGTTAGTCACATGAGAAATTACCCCAACATACACAGGCTCATTTTAACGTGTGGCGCTATTCCTCCAGCGGCACATTCAACCACATATGCTTCCACCAGACCTGGGAGTAAGCCTTATGTTATTACTTAACCTGCGCGCTTAGCTTCCCCAGTAACAGGCTTATAGCTCTACACAAAGTGGTCAAGCACCTGCAGAAGAGAACCAGATTCGCGTGCTGACTGGGGTATTAGAGTGACTTAGCCCTGTGCTTTGTAAAAAGCCTTACTTAGGCTGTTAACCAACTGCCACCACCGCTGCATAACACGTCCGTCTGCCCCCCTGAGCCCGCCCCCCGTGCACCCAGCTGGTCGTAGTTGTCGAGAGAAAGACACATCTACTCCCCGCACAAATGCGGGTATCTCCAACCCCCGTGGATACACGTGAATTGGGCTTCTTTTGGGTTACCAGAGTACGGCATGCACCTCGTGTCGGCACTCACAGCGGCAACCCGGCTGCCTGGAGGTGGCATGCTGTCCTGGGGGCCACTGGAACCACCGCTAGCGTTCATCAGCCTGCTAATTTTCGGGATCAAGGGGGAGTAGCTGTTAAACGACATCCCCTTCATCGCGGAGAAGCCCACTGGTGAATACAGCTATTCTATCCGTGTTAGGTTTCTCAAAGGCGGCGATGTCCGTGCTGCACACAATCCTACCGACATCAGGTCTTTCGGCTTATTGCGGGGATCGGGCGCCGCGCCCCTGGCTGGGTGGGAGTTGATGATTGTTACACGCATCCGGGCTCGTTTTACTGCTGCCCGATGTAGGTATCTCCTGGAGGGATCCCTTGTTTGGCACTGAAGGAGGGCGCGACTGGGAGGCTGGAGTGGATTGGCCTGGCGATGGTCTGCGGCTGGCAGTGTATAACTGATAATGTGGGCAGGGGACACGACGAAGGATACAAAGAAGATGGCGGTGATGGGTTCTAAGTTATTCAGATGGGAGCGACCACTCGGAGTCTACACCACGAAGGGAGACAGTTTCACATTCCATTGCCTTAGGTAGGTACCTAGGTAGTTAGTAGGTACGTTCGATCACTGCAAGGACAGTTACAACAAAAAGATACGAGCTGAGTAGCGTTTGCCTTTGATCTCGGACCTGGCTCGGCTCGGCTCGGATATGGGACAAGCGTTAGTGGTGCGCGTCCCCAAAGATACCACGACCCATGCGCTGTGCCCGCGTAATCCAACAACCCTCAGGGTTGAATTGATGGTAAGGCGACCAATCAAAGCTGCTATCTATGTACTTTACGACTCGGCACCTGCACCGGCAGATGCATTTGCTTAGGGTTGCATCGACGAAGCGTCCTGTTTGGCCGCAGCTGCTACGTCTTCCGAAGAAACGCATGGTTTTCCCACACTTACCTGTCAAAACTCCCCATCGAGGCTTGGCAGGCCGCCCTGCATCAACCGCCTCACATTGCCTTGCAGCTAAGTGTTGCTGGTGCCTATTGTGCTGGGCAAGCGGATTCCATTGCCAGGTGACACCGAGTTTGGATGCTCAAAAGGATAACTCCCATAGCTGCCTCCCCAGACTTTTTCCAGGCACCCAGGTAGCTTTGTTTTAGGTTGAAAAGAATCCCCAACCATTGCTGCTCAGCTTTCTGCAACACTTCTTCCTCGTCATCCACCTTTACACTCGCGTTACGGTGCGTGCCCCTACGAAATGGTCTCCCCCTTGATTGACAGTATGCAACTGGGCGAGGGGCATGGACGAAGGATCTCGGCAATCGAATTGCATTGGCCACATCCACCTAGCTCGCGGAAGGACCTCGCAGAACGCCTCATGGGTACCCTCACATCCGACCTGGGCATCAGCAAAAGAAAACTAAATCTCTCCTCACTAATCGACGACAGGGGAGAGCCTATCCATTTTACAGCCGGCTCGAAGCGATCGAACGTGGTATTGGCTTACTACAACGGGGTGGGCAACCTCAACCGCAGGAAGCTTGTTTGGGTGGAGACCTGGAGTGCCAGGCGTACCGACGACGGCCGATCTGGCAACTCGAGATCCTCGAAGCGACCCATACGCGAGGTCAAATGGGTTGATGTCGAATCTTACTTGGGGAAGCTTGGGGACCGTGTCATCCTGATAACCGACTACGATGAAGACTCACAAAACGTCGATGGCTTGGTCCCTACCCTGTCCGATGAGTCACAGATAAAAGTGCTCCAATCGCTGCGGGCGAGCTCTAAGGATTCTCTCACCGTGCATCTCGTCAAAAGTATAACGAGACATCTTAGACAGGGCATCGACATCACTCTCCACGCCCTCGTGGGCGGCGGCACTCAGTACCTTGAGCTTCAACGTCCCGCAGGAAATCATTCAATAACCCCCGTTCTCATCGGCGTGCAAGTCTCAAGAATACCGGTCCCCCCCGTGTCTCACACCACCACGATCAAAGACCGCTTGAAGCTTTGGCTTGCCACCGCACCCCCCAGCGTGTATGGGGTCCGAGCGACATTTGAGGGTCCGACCACTGCCAGTGGTCCGCAGTTGCTCAAAGTGTTGGTCCTCAATGATGGGAGCCACACTGATGAATCGGATATAACGTACTGGGAATGGATCCACAAGCTTCACATGCTTACAGAGACCGAACGGGTGTTGGGTGGACTGTTAGCCAGGACGTCTCAGTCGCCCGAAGAAGAGAGAGATGTGGAAAGAGTTCTGACGCAGTGGAACGGGTGTGATCCATGGACGACATTCAGTCATGTGAAGAAGGGGGATTACAGGAAGATCATGGTATTCCCATTCGTGTTCGAGGAGATGGGGTTCAACACAAAGACAAGTGGCACCGCTGAGAGGAAGGAGGCGGACCTGATCCAAGAGATTAAAGATCTAAGTGCCACCCTCAGAGCAAGATTCGACTTCGATGTCCGCAGCATGTTTCAGATTCCCCCAGGTGTGCGTGGTAGGGGTCTGAAGAAACAGCTGAAGGATGAACTGTTGCGGTCCTGGGGCAGTAGCAACGGACGTCCAAGTCAAAACTTGCTCATCCTCATTTATTCAGGGCACGGAGAGAACCAGGATGGCCGGATGCAGCTTTCGGGGTGAGTACCTACCTCAGGCTCGGTGCCAATTTGGTTACCTACCTACATAGTATTACACCGTAGTTTTGGCAACTGACAAGTTACCCACAGAGGGAAAAACTCCAACGTTGACTGGGCGGAAATGCAGGACTACCTGGACGAGTTACCCTGTGATGTTGCTCAGATCCTCGATTGCTGCTTCGGCGGAGCCACCGCGAAAGCGGCGGTTCACGGCAGGAATGAGATCCTCGCAGCTGCCAATAGCCAAGAGAAAACCTACACTGGCCGCAGGTCCTACCTCAAGGTGGTCAACGAAGTAATTGGATCACTAGCAAACGAAAAGCGGCCGTTTTCTTTAGAGACGCTGCACAACTTCGTAGACACGGCCACAAGGAACCACAACACCAATGGTGCAACACGTCACCCTGACCGATTTCGCAAGCTACACAATGAATCTGGACATCTGGGCAGCATCTATCTCCGGCCAAAGGATGCCGATACCAGCGCGGCCCGCCTCCCCGATCTTCCTGTCCGACTGGCAGACAAAAAGATCTACGCCAGAATCGACCTTGACGGCGAACAGCAGCCTAGCAAGATTTCGTACATGACTGCGTCCCAAGTCATCAAGGATATACGCGATTTGGCACCGGGTGGTCAATGAATGTGGGTTCGATGTGTTGGAAGTAATATGATACACGTTCTGTCAACTGCCCATATGAAGGACTTAGGATGTTGGTTTCTAAAGGTTTCATTCTTTTCACTACGTACGCTCATCACTACAATGCTTCCGCTGCCAACTGGTTCTTCGTTGATATATTGGAAATTACATGACTACCAGCTTTGTATTTAGCGTCACAAGTGGCTGAAGATGTATATGGAAGAACTCCTTCGGCTCAAGGCGACGCCGACACGCCAATTGCGCCAAGTTAGGTAATTGCTACGATTATTGCACTTATCAAGGCAAGTGTCGTCAAGCCTGGGAGATCCACCAAGCCTCCAATACCTAGGGCACCCTTAACTGTTCCTCACTACCTCGGTAGGTATGGACTCTCTTGCTGCTCGGACCCACTCAGTTACTGGATTCCAATTTCATTAAGGACAGCGTTACATCAAGAAATAAGCAGCCGCGAGACTGAATACAATACGTACTAACCCAATCTTAGCGCTGAAAGTTCCCTCTGAAGGGATTAAGAATGGTGTAAGACCATAGTCCCATCGCATGATTCCTTATCCTTAATGCCATCCCGTCGAACTAGTGAGGGGTACTAACCGGCTGCGGAACGTGGTTAAGGCTCTCAACCCCTTCTTACCGTGCTAAGTTGCAATGTCCCAATCAACTCCGTTATTACATATACACGTGAGGACCAGGGCCTTCCACCCATTGCCTCCAATCAGCTATAAGCTTTGTGCTTAATCATCACAAGTGCGGTTTAGAAATAGCAGCGTGCCGTTACGAGGGCGGCGACAACGACTACTATGACCTTATCTACGTCAAGTCCAGCTCGTACAACTGCAACACCATGCTCAACGCCGCTTCCATCGTCGACGACTACGACGGCGACCAGCTCCCCTCCAATGGCTTCTTCCGCGTCCATGCCGGTCTCTACGGCAAGCCGGCCATGAACTTCTACAAACGGTCGAATGGGAACTGGGAGTACTACCAGGATAATGGACAGAAGCAGGGGGATTGCTATCCGCTGAATAATTTCAAGTGGTGCAGTATTGCGATTCGGGGCGCGTCGATGGGGGATCATATGTGGTGTACGGGGGCTTGTTAGACGGGGCTTGGACACATAGAGGGCTCCTTGGTGTGATAATGGGGGCTTCGTGGCTGAATCGAATGTTGATGCGGGTGAGACTCGATTCCCGTCAAAACATTTGAGGGAGACTACCGTGCGGTGATAGGACGTAATATGTAGCCTCCGTCTCAACTCCATCTGGAACGATACATCAACCCCCTGTAAGACTGGCCAGTGTACGGGCACTCCATTACTATAGTTCCAGTATAATTCGCACCCGTGGCGGTCCCGACCTAGAAACGTTCTAACAAGTCCGAGCCACCAACAGTGCTAGCCCCTAACCGTTGCTCGATAGTGACAGACAACCAAGGTTCCATCACCAGCTCGAAACGAGACTTCGGCTCACGTCTCCACTGCGCTCGAATCCTCGCAACTGCCCGGAATGGATCAAATAATGAGGTGTCCGCGCCATCAGAAGACAACATTAACGCGCAGTATTCAACGCTGAAGTGCGTGCCATTCGGCTGCATCCCTTTGGCTGAAAGTGAAACCTTCGTCCACAGCGACCTCGGCTTGATTTTGAGTTCTCGCTCGGCTTCCACTCCAAGCCTGTTTGCCGGAAAGTAAACTTTCTCCTGCCTGTAGACAAACCATTCGAGTCCCCGGCTCCCTCCTCCTTTCCCGCGACCATAACATCCCCAAGTGCATCTACCTATCTTCTCCCCCACCCTGCCACCCCCAACACCCCCTGCCTACCATGGCCGACCATAGCGATACCAACATCCTCCCCCACCTTAGCCCCATCAGCGAACCGGCGGTACCCCTCCCCGCCGCCACCAACCCCCCTCCCCCGTCCTCACCCACTAAACTCTCCCCCGCCGACCGAGCCCGCAAGCTCGCCGAACTCGACTCCCACTTCGAGAAAAGAATCCTCGCTATCGACCAACAAGCCGAAGACGACAAGGACAACTCCGAAGCCATAAAAAAATACCGCGAGTTCAACAACCATTGTCTGGCTGCCTACCACGCTCGAGATGAGGCCGCCTCCAGGTCTTTGCTTGGTAGCTGGTGGGAAAGAAGGAAGGCCATGTCTGCTGCGGGTCTGCGTGAGGAGAGCAAGCAGCTGAAGGGGGCAGCGAAGAGGGAGTGTAGGGGGATTGATGCGTGGGCGAAGGAGAGGGAGAGGGAGGTTGTGAGAGAGTGGGATGGGAAGAGGAGGGTTGTGTTAAAAGGGGGGGAGGTGGATATAGATGTGGAGGTGATGGATGGGGAGTGGAAGTGATGGATGTTTTGGGTCTGGTGATGATGGGGGAGTGAGAGAAGGGCGGAGTTGTGGGGAGTTAGGTGTCAACCTGTCAGAGTGTTAGCTGAGGAGGCCCGGGGTTGGATAGGAAGCAGGCATCTAGGGCACCTGTTGTCTCTTCTTCGCCCTCCTTCTAGTGACCAAAATGTATCCCCAGGAAACCAATGCACCCATCATATCCCTTCAAGACCCCTGCCCATTTCAGGTAAGCATCTCGCCATGTCTCCTCTGTCCCTGTGTAACAAACACTGCAGTATCTAGCAACAGGAACCCAACCACAATACAACAGCTGCAGCGGCAACCGCGTCACACCCTTTCCGTCCCACGTCTTATTTTAGTACTACCATCGTCCCGCGTGCTTCCTTCGCGCGCACATGGCGCGCACGCACGCACGCCGCATGGCATCCCGGGCCATGTCCGAGCAGCGCAGGGCATCCGGGTCAGAGACAACTAGAGACGGGAGAGGAGGTCCGAGCTGAGCCGGGCAGCCAGCCAACCAAATTTTGGCAGACCGATGCACTGAAATCTGGCACCGAAAGATGCAATGCAACGCGGGACCCGAGTTCCTGACTTCCATTCATTCTATCCAATCTGTCAGTAGGTTGGTAGCTTGAAATGATTGCTGATAGTCTGGTAGTAATAGTGAGCAGGGATGCAAGCACCCTGCATGCAGGACGTCAAACCACGACCTTCTTAGCGAGAATGCTGCGAGGTGTGAGCAATGAGAAAGCAACCATGAGATATCAGGTCGCACCGGCAGTGGGCGAGTGGATAGGTAGCGTAGCCGCGCTTGTGGTGCGGGGCGCGCAGCGTTGCAGACCTGAGGGATTCAAGACCCAGATGCGCGCCATTCATCTCAACCGACCGCTCACCGTCGTGGTGGTGTGTGTTGGTGGCGTGCTCCAAATTGCGATGGTGCACGATCTGTGTGGAGATTTTCCGCCGTGGGGTCGTTTCACTTTGTTCTCGGAGCGGTTCCGAACCGTTGTAACCGTGTTACGCTGCAGTTGCGGGATGTGGGAGGCGCGTTGTTGATCGATCCTTCCTGCCTGCCTGTCCGTCGCTGGCACGCGGGCAATGGCTGCGACGTCCTGGGATCAACCATGTTTGGTGCTGTGGCCGTGGGCAATACTGCTACCATTCGACTGCAAGATGGACGTGCGATGGATATTTTTGCGTGGGCGCGAGCGAGCAACGGTGCTGGGAAGAAGTGGTCGAATTGCGAGTGGAGAGCGAGAGAACAGTCGGCTCATTGTCCGTTATTGGTCGAGGGTCGGTGCAGGGTACAATACCAGCCATGTCGGCAGTTGCAGGTCGGCCACTAGCATTTTGGCCAGGACGAGCGATGGATGCCCACGCAGTATTACGGCAGCACTTGGTGTGAGTTGGAAGGGAATCGGCACGGCGGGTCTCGAATGGGGCCAGCAGCGAGGCGCGTCAATGGTTTCGGCCACAGTGCGCTGCAATACCACGTCGCGGCGGCCGGTGAGTGGCCGTACCGTGGTTTCTGCTGTCGGGAAATACTGACCGATTGCTCGACCACATCCCCTGTCGTTTCGAGGACCCCGACTGGGCGCATCACTCATTCTTAGTCATTTCTTTGCGTGGGCGTGCGGTGTGTGATCCGCGTGCGTCGCGTCTCTTTTTGGCACATTTTTGCAATTTTGGCGGGCAGGAATGGGCTTCGAGAAGGACAGGCTGCCGGTGCCATTTATCCGGCCGCTCACGTCACTGCGGTGTAACACACCTTGGGCGGCAGATTAACGTTAGTACCATCGGGGATACGGCGGACAGGGACAGGCATGCGTTCGGGGAGCTTGGGACATAAGCTCAAGGGGACTCGGAGCTTGTCTGCTATTAAAGAAGAGCTGCACTCGCTCTCTGGCCCCGCTGTGGAGCGATCGACAGACATCCCTACTACGTTTCCCCTTTCCAAGACTCGACGCCTGGCCACTGGGATTCAGCTGACTCCGCTACCATGAGCGAGAAGAAGGAGCCGACCAACGGTGCGAAGGCAGAGGACATTGCCAGCAACGGAGCCACCGCGACCGAGAAACACGCAGACGCTCCGGTAGCGAAGGCGAAGCTGCTGCACGAACAGGACTCGGACGGCGGCTATGCCGTCGATGTCGACACCGAGGCCGCCGGCAGCGAGAGCGGCCTCAAGGTCGCCAAGGACGGCCACACCCGCCTCATCCCGCAGCCAAGCGACGACCCCAACGACCCGCTCAACTGGTCGTGGGGGAAGAAGCACCTGATTCTGTTCGTCATCTCGTGGGCTTCGTTTCTCCCGGACTACGGCAGTGCCACCGGCGCCGTGACACTCCTCCCGCAGGCTGTGTAAGTCAAACCCTCCCCAACTTCACTTTCATTCCAACTTGCAGCTAACAACCCCAGCGAGTGGAACACCACCCCCGATGACGTCAACCACTCCCAGGCCGGCAACGTCTTCATGCTCGGCGCCGGCGGTGTCGTGGTGGTCCTCCTCAGTGCGTACTTTGGCCGGCTGCCCATCGTGTTCTGGTTCCTCCTCGGCTCGACCGCCACGGCCGCCTGGTGCGCCGGCGCCACCAGCCTCGACTCCTTCACGGCCGCGCGCATCCTCAACGGCTTCACCTCGACCGTCTCGCAGGCCGGCGGCCTCATGTTCATCCAGGACATCTTCTTCTTCCACGAGCGCGCGCGCAAGATCAACATCTGGTCCTCCTTCATCATCATCTCGCCCTACACCGGGCCCCTGCTCACCGCATTCATGCTCACCACCCAGCCCTGGCCCGTGCCTTTCTGGGTGTACTTCGCCATGAACGTCCTCGCGCTGCTCCTCGTCGCCCTCTTCCTCCAAGAGACCTACTACGACCGCTCCATCCCCGCCGCCTCCCAGCCCCCGTCCGGCTCTCGCCCCGCCCGCCTCCTCGGCACCGCCCAGTTCAAATCCCGCCACCTGCGCAACACCTTCGCCCAGGCCTGCTGGCGCACCGTCTCGGTGATCCTCAAGCCCACCATCCTCATCTCGTGCTTCTTCTACGCCTTCACCTTCGCCTGGGCCGTCGGCATCAACACCACCCTCTCCATCTTCGTGACCCCCCTCTACGGCTTCGGCCCCAAGCAGATCGGCTTCTTCTACTTCACCCCCATCGTCGCCGTCATCCTCGGCGAGGTCATCGGCCACTGGCTGCACGACGCCAACGCCAACCAGTACATCCGCTCTCACAAGGGGCATTTCGAACCCGAGGTCCGCCTGCGCGTCATCTACCTCTCCATGCCGCTCGTCATCATCGGCCTCGTCCTCTTCGGCCAGGCCATGGAGGCCCAGTGGCATTTCATGGCAACCGCGGTGGTCTGGGGCCTCTACGTGTTCGGGATCATGATCACGACCGTCGCACTCAACTCGTATTGCTTGGACAGCTACCCCGAGGCGTCGGGCGAGGTGTCAGCGTGGTTGAATTTTTCAAGGACGGTGGGGGGGTTCATTGTGAGCTACTTTCAGGTGAGGTGGGCGGAGGCCCAGGGGACGAAGTTGAGCTTTGGCATTCAGGGCGCGGTGTGTGCGGCCGCGGTGGTGCTGGTGGTGGTGCTGCAGGTTTGGGGGAAGAGGTTGAGGGTTTGGGGGGGCGCGTTGAATTTTAATA
>Ga0247758_1001067_pt1 | contig 22601 bp, 23 predicted proteins | sample UWRJL156409C4_FD_180950 | JGI IMG/M metagenome (GOLD analysis project Ga0247758, IMG submission 180950) | Plant litter microbial communities from Arlington Agricultural Research Station in Wisconsin, United States - UWRJ-L156-409C-4 | ecosystem: Environmental > Terrestrial > Plant litter >... | reverse complement strand
CCCATTTATATACAAATGGAAGCTCCCTGTGTGTGGGGAGAGCACATGATCTAAGGCCCCTGCGCTCCAGGCAAGCCTGGAGCGGTAAGGCGCCTGCGCGCCTGAGCGCCAAGAACTGCCGCTGCAGTTCGACACACCCCCCAGGTGCTCAGAACGCAGTTCTGAGCGCCTGAACGTTCGAAAAGAAGTTCGCTGTAGATAGAAAATAATGAGGTCCGGAGGCTAGTTAAGCCTGTAACTTCCCAAATTGTGCCGCTCGAGTTAGTGCGTGGTCGCGTTTTCGGCGCGCGCTAAACCGAAAGCGGTGAGCTTATGCGGTGGTCTGAGCTTCTCAACTCTATACTAAGAGCTCGTGATTTTTCCCCGTTTATTTACTTTCTTTAGGCAAATATAAAAAAAAATTGAGAACATTATTATTCTCGTCCTCCGCTCCCGGCTACTATAGCTAATGCAAAGACTACGGGCTTACACCTTAAGAAAACGTAAGTCCTGCTCCTTCTGCTTGAAAAAACTGTCGTTTTTACTTACTGACCTGCTCTTACGCTTTCTAGATCTTGTTAAAAGTGCAATTAGTCTTATCTGTAAGTGTTTCCACCGTTTTTTCTTCTACTCTAGTTCTGACTAACTGCAGTTAAAAGCTTTTTGATAAGCAGAGAGCGCTTACGGCGTAAGTTTCGCTTATTCTTATCGTTTAAAAGTAGCAGCTGACTTTAATTCAAGTGTTAAGAAGCTTACGCCCCGCGTCTGCACCTTAATCCTGTTACTTAAGCCGTTTAGCTTAATCTTACCTGCTTACTTACCCTCCCACTAAGAGGAGGATAAGGATAAGGATAAGGAGGAGGAGGAGCTTCCTGTAACTCCTTGTCGCTCTATTTATAGTGTGGCTGGTCTGTAAACCCCTGTGTGAGCCGCTCTTTTCTTCTTAATAAATACTTAACTTGCTGACTTTAAGATTAGTAAATTGGCTTAATTACCTACTTACCGCACCCTTAAGTCCCTACGCCCTGCCCCCACTAATAAGCGTGGTAAGGCTTGCCTTAGGTGCCTTAAGAGCGCTATTACTGGTAACAGCGATGGCCGCTGTTTTAACCATACGGGCGTTTTGGCTTGCTGTGCTTACTGTGCGAGCAGACACTCTTACGTAGAGGTGTACGTTCTCTATAGACTTATTTACGTGCTTTACTAACCTGCTATTTAATCCTTTCTTAATAAAGCCTTTTACTGGGAAGTTCTTTACTGCCGTGGCGGCTAGTGTGCTAGCTTCTGTAAGTACGGTGTGTTCTATAAGCTGTTTTATTTTAATTACTTACGTTAGGAGCTTAAGAAATAGAGAGTAATGCTGCGCGTGCTCCTTACAAAACCTTTAACTTTGTAAAGTAAAGAGGAGTTAATTAGGGGTGCTGTTATTAGTAGTGTGGGGAGCTCCGGCTCTCTTAAGGAGCGGGTTATAGCCTTAATCGGTAAGCTTGTCAATCTAGCGAGCTGCGCTTAGGTGCACTGTCTAGCTGCCTGTCGTTTTTGTTTTGTTATTTGTTATGCCTTTAGGCGTGGATGCGCCATTACGTGCGGAGACTGTGGGAGTGGTACTTCCTTAATCTTTCAGCTCCCTTATAATAGTTCTTTTACTCTTATGACTAATATAATTAGTGTCCTTTAACTTTATAAGCGTTACGAAATGCTTAAAGCGCTATTAAGAAAACAGTTTAGTAAGTTTATTAGTTAGTATCTGTTATGTGGGTAGATACGTAACTTTAAACAAGCCTTTTACGTGCTCTTAGTAAGCTTATATGTTATGGATATTAACGTGCTGGAGCCTGGTGTTTACTCTTTTATTCTCTCTAACTACCAGCTGTATTGTTTATTAGTTATTATAGAAGATCCTTTATATTAGGCTGAGCTTACAGGTGATGTCTGCTATAAGCCTTTTAAATGCTATTATTTCCTTAGCTGTGTATGTAAGTGTGAGCAGTTTAGTTTTAGTTAAGGATGTTGTGACTATATGTTAATAAGCAGCTCTTCAGTTAATTACACTACTGAAGAGTATTATAATATACCCTTATGACGAGCGGTGTGTCTCTGTATTATTTATAAAAGAAACGTCACTAGTAATTACAAGAACCTCTTGCCTTACTCCTTTATACTTAATCCCTACGTATTGTAAGCCGTATAGGTACTTGATTATCTGCTTTACTGTAGCTAGGTACTTTAGGTTTAGGTTGATGAGAAACTGTGAGAGGATGGAGGCTGAAAAGGCTATGTTTAGTTGAATTATAATTACTGTGTATAGGATAGATCTTATAAGCTTTTAATACTTCTTAACTTCCACTTTTAACGCGCTTCCTGTATTCTTAAGGAGTTTTACGCTAGGGAGGGGGATGCTTGGGAACACACCCTCTAAAAGGTTATACTGTTTAGCGATCTTCTTAATATATTAGTTATAGGTTAATTAGAGCTTTCGTTTACCCTGGTCTTTAATTACCTGGATATTAATAAAGCTAGAGATCTCTTCCTTTTTGTGGACTTTATACCGTATGTGGAGCTTTTATATAATTACTTTTATAGCTTTGCAGTGCTCCTTTACAAACATTATAAGGTAGTTATTTACGTAAAAGAGCACGAATATGGTTTTACTTTTATTAAACGTGAGGTATGGCTCCTTGTTTAATAAGGTAAGGCTGAGCTCTTTTAATGTTAATGTGAACTCCTTATATTACAGTAATAGTGAGTCTTGTAAGCTGTATAACGTTTGTTTAAGTTTGTAACAGAAGCCTTCTTCCTTAAAGCTATCTGGGAGCTTATATATTACTAGGGAGTTATCGTCTTATGTGGTGTATAAGAAGGCCTGGATTACATTAAACTGCTAGACTTTTAGGTCTTGCTAAGCAGCGAACGTTATTATTATCCTAAATGAGCGAGCAGTTAAAGTTACTATGTAGGTGTTCTAAAGTATGTTAATCTCCTAAAGGTTACCTTTTACGCAGATCTTAACTTTATATTTCTTAAGCGTGTTATCTTTACGGAACTTATAAGTGAATACCCATTTAAGTGGGAGTGGCTGCGAGAGCGTTACGGTGTGTTTTATCTTACGTTACGTTCCTTTACAGAGGAGGTGCTATATTTTAGCTTAATATGCCTTTTTAAATTTAGGGTTAAGCGTATGGTTTTTAAGATCCCTTTAGTGTTTTAAGAGCTGCAGTTTAAAGAGGTTATCTTTATAGAGGCGAGGTAAGCTTAGAGCTACGTTAAGCCTTACCTTTACTTAAAGCATTACTGTTTAGAACATGGTATATAATGTCCTGTAAGCTTTACTCCCTTTTTTAACTGCTGTTTGCTAATTAGGTAAAAACGTTATAAAGAAGCCTGTAAAGCTCTTATTGAAAACTGGGTGGTTAATTCTTACTTTATTATAAATCTGAATAGTGAATGTATAAATTGCTAACTTAGGCGATCTGGGGGAAGCTGGCTGCTTTTAAAGTTTCTTGCTCTGTCTTAAAGTAAGAGGGTAATTAATTTGTAGGCGTGTGTTCTGTGTTTCCAGCTCTGTTACCGTGATAGTATCTTTAGTTAAATCTTTTAATAGGGTATCTTTATACTCCTTTAAAGCTTTATACTTAGAGGTTATAGACGTTTTATTGTAACTGTCCTCTTATAAGTGGCTGTTTTCCTTAGGATTTATATATAGCTTTACACTATTAGTAAAAGCCTTATTTAACTGTTTTAGAGTTTCTTATCGTTTAGACCCTTACTTAGAGAGCTCTTTAGTCTCTTTAAGCCTATTACGATCTGTAGAAGGTGATCTAGCACGTTTGTTAGTTAGGTAAGAGTATAAGCCCTAAGTTTAAGGTTAAGCTTTAACTTCTAACGTTAACTTTAAGGTTAGAAGTTTTAGTTCAGTGTTTATAAAGCTTTCCTTAAGCTTTATAAGCTTATCTTTAATCTGAAGGATCGCCGCTCTGTCTTTAGGTACGCTTACCCTTAAGTTCTGACCCTTAGGAGCATCTTCGTCATTAGATTTAGAGATTAGAGCTTCGTTATTGGTAAGTGCAGGCGTAGCGTCTAGGTTTAGAATATTAGTAAGAAGCTTAGGTATAGATAAAGTGTCCTATATCTGTAGCTTAATTTCGATAAAGCTAAGCAGCCGCTAAGTAACCTGCACTGGTAATGCCTTTACTTCCTTACTCTCCTTCTTATAAAAGAGCTTTTTATTAAACACCACGTTACGCGTTATAAATACTGTTTTTAATTACAGGTATTAAATGTGGTAGATGTTAAAAGTTACGTATTTAACTAAGTACTTAATGTGCCTTTAAGGTTTAGTCTTGAAACTAAGCTTATTTTGCTTTACCTCTTACCTTTTATTAAGAATGTAAGCTTAGTACCTGTAGGTGTAGATCCCGCTTTAATCTAAGTGGTGATTGTCGGCTAGGCTTCTATTAAGCTTACCTGGTAGTGTGTACTACTGGAAGTATTATTTAAACTATTTATAAAGCTTTTTATTAGGTGACGTCTAGTCGTTTTGTCGGCTAGGGCTTATCCTGTGTAGGTAGGCAGCTGTTTATATGTATTTAGGCTAGATTGATTTAGGAAGGTTTACTCCCTCCCTTATTTTAATAGATTTCACAATTAGCTTCTGGCCTGTGCGCTTACTCTTACTGTTTAGTTCGTGTGTATGTGATAGAGTGGCTTTGATTTCAATCCCTTTTTTAATCGCTTAAAGCTGATATAGTGTATATCCCCTAATCGCGATCGTTAAAGTCTCTTAATCTTAATATATGATATATACGGTAAGCCTAAACTGCCGTTTCACCCAGTTTACAAAGCTTTTAATAATTCTAAACACTTCCAGCCCTTTCTTATCCTCTAATAGATAATAGAAAAGCTTCCCACTGTACTTATCCTTAATTATAAGTAAGTAAATTAATCTATCTTAAGCTTTTTTAAAGTAGAAAAGGTCCTAGCTGATTTGTAAGAACGGGTAATAAGAGAAACCTTCAGAACAGCGTCTTAAAACGATTTATTATAAGTGCGTAAGTGCGTAGTGTTTACAGTTAATGATCTTTGTGCCTGTAATTATAACGTTACGTGCTTATTTAACGAGTTTCTTAAGAGCTTCTGGCCCTAAGTGCCTTACCCAGGCGTGCTAAAGGTGTTTTATATCCTCTTAAGGGCGTAGCTATTACTGTAAGTACCTTACTCCTTGTTTTATTATAGTTATTAATATAGTACCTATAGTGTTTATAGTAAAAGGTATTAGGAAGTTTAGATAAGTAAAAACAGGAGTGTATTATAAGAACACTAAATTATACTGTCGCTTTAGCTTCTTTAACACTATATTCTGTTTTATATTACTGTAGCGAAGTGTGTAGTTAAACTTATAATATTAAGCTCTAGCTTTAGTAATTAAAGCTTTTAAAACGATATTAACGTGGAAACCCTTTATAACGGCTACGTTATTAAGTATTAAATCTTTACTGTCGGTTCCCTTAAAGCTTGTGAGCACCTTTAAGATTACTTACTTACTGTATTTAAAGATTAGGAATAAGTTAATCCCTGCTTAAATATAATCTTTAGCTTTAATATACCGGAAGCTCCCTTTAATTAGGAGTGATTTACGATTAATAAGGTGTATTACTCTATAATTATTAACTAAGGTGCTGTTAGAAAGTGGGTACTTAGTGAAACTTATAGTAAAGAACTGCCTTATTACCTTAGTGATCGTTTCTATTATATAAGCGTTAATTACTGTAGCGTTAATAGATTTTGGGAACTTTAAAGCGCCTAAGTGGTCTTAGCTTTAAGCGGTTAAAGCGGCTCTTTACTTCTCTTAACAGGATTAGCGAACTTTTAACTACTTAGAGCTTGCAAATTACGCTTTGATCTTCTCCTTTATCTCGGATCCCGGCATTTTAATACACTTAATGTAAGTAGGAGCGTTTAAGAGTAATTTAGTGATTATTAAGCGTAAGATCTAGCAGTTTATGGGCTCCCACGGGTGTTTTCTTCCACAGGGATAGTCCTTTTTAAAGCTTTAACTGGTCCTGTTAGGTACTCTAAAGTGGTTACCGGTAAAGAAGACTCTGCCTTACTTACTATTACTAATAGTGTATTTCGTTTTATAGATCTGCGTAGAGAAGATGTAAATGTAGTCTATAATTCTAAGCGTTAGGTGTTTTATAATTTCCTGCTCTACTAGTTTAGAGAGCTTTTAATTTGCCTATTAGGGCGTTATACGTACCGTAATAGTTCTTAGCTAATCCTTAGTAGCTAAGGGCCTCTAGATCTTTGTGATTTTAAGCGCTTCTACCTTACGATAAGCCGTTTCCTAATCCTTAATTTACTGCTCCTTTAATACGTTAGTGTTCTTAACTTATTTTATTACTACGTGATATTCCTGGCGGATCTGGGAGGTAAGGCTTATCTTACTGGGCTTAAGTTACTGCTGGAGGAAGTGTATAAACGCTTAAACTGTGTATCTGCTATTTTAGATTATCTTTTACATAGCTAGTTCCCTAAGGCTTTTATTAACTGTACGATTGACCTAGTTCTAGATGTATTGGTATAAGCTAGTGGTTTTGGTAGTAGTTATGACGAGAGTAGCGGTTTTATTTACTAGGCGTTTATGTTCCTCCTTAACATCTTATTATGTAATTATAATAAGCTTTAGCTTATCTTTAGCCGTCTTTAAAGATGGGGCTGTTAATTCCTAATATTTGTGGGTGAAGATGTATAATTTAGTTGCCTTCTCTTAGCGCTTACTAATAAGCTTGTAGATTGTTAAAACGATTAGCTTAATGTATAGATTAGTTGCGTCGGGAGCAGTAGGATTAATAAGGTGCCAGATCCCTCAGTTTATCGTATGGTATTCGAGAGTCTTGAATTAGGAGGGCCACTTTTGTGTGCTCTTGAGCTTCTGACTGTCGGCTGGAATGCTTTAGTAAAGGGTGTTTTCTTCCGCTATGATAGGCGATTCGGAGGATTGGTAAAAGGGTTTTGCGGAGGGCGCTGCTCGTGAGCGTCTTAATTAATTAGTTCTACACTTTACTCAGTCAGACAGAGCCAGGCTCATAACTGTGGAACGTTTTGGCTAAGGAACGAGGGGCTTAGGAGTAGCGGAAGTGCAGTTGCAAAGTGACTTGATTTGGTAGAAAAGGGGAGTGCGAAGCACTCCCATTTATATATAAATGGAAGCTCCCTGTGTGTGGGGAGAGCACATGATCTAAGGCCCCTGCGCTCCAGGCAAGCCTGGAGCGGTAAGGCGCCTGCGCGCCTGAGCGCCAAGAACTGCCGCTGCAGTTCGACACTTTGATAAGCCTGTGGGTGGTCTCGGGTAAATCAGTGTCGGCCATGTGCATTACCTCAACCTACCTATGAGCCTGAGGCATGTCTGGGGCGCAGTGGATAGGCGCGGGAATCAGCCGCTGGTATGTAGCAGCATGGACGGCATGAAGAGTAGGCGTTGCGGCACAGTCGCACGCGGCTGATTGATACGCAATAATAGGTTGAGAAACACATTATGTTTTAGCGTCACACCGGGGTTCGGACATTGTGCCTTATACATGCGTCGACGCCGTTCGGAGTCAAATCGTCGGAAAAAACATCATCACGGGAATACGCAGCTACAGGCGCAGCTGTAGCGCGAGGGCTGCACGGAGCCGTCTTACACCTTTGAGGCCATTGGAGCCAAAAAAGAGTCCGCTGCTGTTAAGGGATGCTGCGGAGTACATGAACCTCAAGCTTGGCGGCACGTCCGACTGGGCTGTTGATCTGTCTCTCGGCGGCCTCTCCTTCAGCGAGGCGGATGAACAAGGGTACTACAAGGAGTCCGAGTCACTCTGCATGAGACCCTTAATTTCCTGTTGGATTCAATGTTGTTCTGCTTACAGGCTTTGCTTGTTTCTTTGTTACTCTGTTGAGAACCGGGGGCGGCGTATCTGGATAAGGGCTTCCAGGTTATAAACGTGGTAATTGGGGTAAACAACCTTGAAGTTCAGCAAAGCCCGAGAAAAGATGTCATTTCTCTGGCCTTTCTATTCTGGGCCCTGCACCAATACTATTCATTCATCAGAGCCCAGCCCGGAGGCGGGCTGACCTCGGCGCCCGCTCCCGCTCACAGTCTCGGCCAGCTCATCCCACGCGCCCGCCCCAGAAACAGCATCTCCATCTTATCAAGCAGTTTGGCCTCCCCAACCAGGTAGCTCACCAAGTCTGAATGCGGCGTGTGCCACAAGCGTCGACATATAATGTTAACGGCTAGCTCAAGATTATAAGCCCGCACGCGAGCGACTTCCATGCGGTCGTAGTAGAGGATGGCGCGATCGATGAAGTGTTTGATGTTGTTCTGGCCGCTGCCGGCGAAGGCAACGCACGCTTTGGGCGCCTCACGTCCGAATGAGTCGCAAATCCCAGGTTTTGCCACACAGAGCCGCAAGGCTATCAGGGATGTCGTGGCGGCTGGCGATTTCGAAGCTACTCATGCGCGGCATTTTCACGGTGCCGGTGAGGAAGGGGTTGAGGAAGTCTGTGATGTGGTTGAAGTAGCGGTCGATGGCGTGGATGTCTAGGTAGCGGTGGGGGAGGGCCATGGTGGGGGTGTTGAAGACTTGGAACGGAGGGGAGGCTATGAGTCTGAGGGAGGGAGGGAGCGTTTTGTTGGAGTTGAGAAGGGAAGAGGAAGAGGAAGAGGACGGAGCCGGGCTTTGATCATCATGATGGGGGCACGAAATTCCACGGACCGGTGGGCGTTTTGAAGAGTGCTCGCTGCGACTGCTTTACAAGCAAACGAGCGTGCTTCATCCCGTGGCTTTTGAAGGGAAGAAATACGAAATACTGAAGGGAAATTTTGCTACCTACCCTCAATGGGACGATATTCCCTGGAGCCAAGCTACTGGGGACACCAGGACGATCCATGAAGATGGGTATTATGGTGTATCGGTTCTGTTACGATTGGGCGTAGGTAGTAGGCTCACAGGACTGGCTGTCGGATACCGACTAGAGAGGGCAGCTTTGCGGAACCAATTCCGCAATCACATGGGGCCTTCACTTGATCTGGTGCGAGAGGGTTGTGGCCAGCATCTCACGCAACGTACCTACCTACCTAACTAACCATCAACCCTCCGCAACCTAATATAACAATCTACCGGCTCCCTCGCAAACCTCTGCACAGCCTCATACCCGCCCAGCGCCTCAGGCACCTTCTCCAGATAGAAATGCCACACAATCAGCGCAAACTGAATCTTCAACTCGAGCAGGGCAAACCTCTTCCCGAAGCACGCTCTCGGCCCCAGCCCAAACGGTAACGTCGGTCCCGCCATAGGATCAAATTGCATACCTTTCCCCTTCCCCTCCTCGCCCTTTGCAGTCAGCCACCTCTCCGGCTTAAACGCGCCGATATCTGCGTCGTCCCATAGGCCCGTGAGACCCTTTCTCCTCTCCCCATCTTTGTCTCTATCATCCCCGGCCCCCCTCGCACCAGAACTCCTCTCCCCCTCATCCACCGCCAGCCTCGGCTCGAGATACCCCGGCCCGTTCGCCACAAGAAACACATCCGTCCCCTTCGGCACCCGCCGTCCCAACACCACCGCATCAACCTGCGCCCGCCTCACCACAAACGCAATCGTATTCGCATGTCGTAACACCTCTTCGACCACCGCATCCAAATACGGTAGCAGCCCCGCATGTAGACTAACCAACTCAGCATACGTTGGCGCGCGCTTCTCAGATACTGCTGAAGGCAGGGCGGAGCGCAGAGCAGTACGCAGTTTGTCTTGCACGCGAGGGTTGTCCGACAGGAGCTTCACGCCCCATGCGAGGGTTGTAGCGGAGGTGTCGTGCCCTGCGAGCATGAAGCCGAAGAATTCGTCGGCGATGGCGCGGCTGTGGTACGCGGGGGCGCGGGATTCCTTGGTGGCGAGGGAGCGCTCGCGAAGGAGGACGGAGTGCAGGGCGGTACGGGGCTGAGATTCCAGGTCGCTGTTGGGTTTGTCGCTCATAAGAGAGAGAGATTCGTCAACCTTGGAGCGGATGTAGGCGTCTTTGATGGCGGTGGCTTTCTTCATGAAGGGGAACTTGCGGAGGACCCAGGAGGTGAGACGCGGGGCGGGCGAGAGCTGGGTGTCGGTGACGGAGTTGGCGAGGGTGAGAGCTGCGGCGAATATTTCTGGAACCTCGCCGTCGGGGAAGGACACCGGGGTGTCGATAGGGCGGAGATCCTCCGCTATCCACTTGGAGATGGTGTGGATGCGCTGGGTAGTGATGCTCTCTTCTTCCGGGTGGCCGAACATGGCGGCGAAGATGGTGTCAAGCGCCATGTATGTAATGTCGTGGTGTGCGGTGAAGGGTCGTCCCTTGGCAGCGGCGCATTTGAGCTCCCACAGGCGAATCATATTCGTGGCGGACTTGTAGATCTCGGGGCCGCTGACCTGGTTGATGAAGGCCGGGGCCATTAGATGGTTGATGAGGTTACGGTTATTCTTGAACCGCGAGTCGGTGGATAGAAACTGAATATGCTGCTCGGGGAGGATACCACCGATGAGGTCGCCAAAGAAGCCGCTGCGATCGAACTCTTTGGTGCGTCGCAGCAGGATATCCTGGCTCTCAAAGGGGTCCGTCACGACGACCCACGGGAGACCAAAGGGCGTGACAAAGGCCTGCACAATAGCGCTTTGGTGTCGCGTCGTCAGCGATGTCAGCCAGCAAAATATGCGCTTGGTGCGCATCACGTAGCCCATCAGCTCCGGGATGTCGCCGAAGAGCTTGCCGGCGGCAGCCTGGTTGTACGGAATTCCGGGGAGCGGCTTCGGCAGCGCCGCCCGGTATCCCGCATACGCGGCAACGAGGACCGCCGCGACGATAAACGTCCCTGGCAGAGATGAGAAGAGGGCACCCATTTTGTCAGCGTGGTAAGCTTCGGGGTGGGAGAGCGTCGTGGAAAACCAAAAAAAGAGAAGAGCGGGGCGATGACAGCTTTTGGAAACTCCGGCTTGTTTCCCCACCTCCGAGGCTTTGAGCATGGTACGTCTGCCGAGGGGTTTCTTGGCGGCCTGCAGGTTGCTGCGGGAGCCCTGGCTGGTGGGGGGTTGGGTCTCATTTGAACCTCTCGTTCAGCTTGCTCACCCTCCACCTTTGGAGACTTTCCTTGGTCCTGCATTGAGGTCTGTGAGCCGGTTCCCGTCTGAGTGGTCGCGTGTCTTGGTGGGAAGCAAGCAAGCAAATAGCGCGGATGCATGACCCAAGGATCCCACCGCCTCTTCCTATCCCCGTCAACATTTTCAAGCTAAATATATTTCCGGCCCTGGCCCGTTGTCACATCCCAAAACCCAAATGCCGCTCGCCAAGAGATGATGACGGTCGGGACTGTTTTCAGGGTGTACGTTTCCCACATGACCGACCGACCAGACCACAAAATATTACCTAGGGGGAAATGCCATAACCTCCGGCACAAGGTCTCGCATTTAGTCCAAATCAGCAACAGGCACCGCAGTATCTCGAGAAGCCAAGACTTAGGTTTTCTGTACTCGTCCTAGCCACCACCACCTCCGCTTGCCTGCCCTCCGTCCTTCACCTTAGCGGGCTTACGCCCCAACTTGGCGAATGCGGCCAAGATGATTTCATCTATTCGAGCTTTCCTCAGGTCCGCGTCGTTCGACCCACCTTCCCGCATATGGCTGGCAGACGTACTTGCTGAAGCTATGACGTCTCCAAGCTTTCTACGGGCGGGAGCCGACAACTTGTGATTCGTGTCGACGGCTTCATAGACCATGGCTAGTTGATCCGCGTCAAATGGCGTCTCTCTCGGTTCCAAGACCAGCATCCTAACTGCCTCGGGTGCCTCTCCATCATTCGCTGCTGCCCTCACTAGCACCTCAACTGTTATGACTGAGTCCAGGTGCGTGTCGTCGCATTCGTTGAGAAGTAACCGGAGCATCTCAGGTGCGAAGGCTAGGTTCCCGGCCGCCATCTTAAGGAGGCTCGCCGAGACGGTGATTTGTTTGTTTGTCCACTGGTAGCGCTTGAGCAGAAATCTGGCCATCTCGAGGCCATGCCGATTCCGGGCCGCGGCGCGGACAAGATCCTCGATGTCGCTGCTGTTCTCTAGCTCCCTGGCTAGACGCAGATCGCAAACCTTACGTAGGGTGCTAGATTGTCTGCAGTTTTCTGCAATAACGAGACCTAGACTATTGGAAACGACGGGCTGGGACCTATTTCGGTGACTGACCAGGCACTCAAACGCCACGTTCGAGTTCCCTGCTGCGGCCTCTAATTCCTCAAGCCCGATGGAATCGCTGCTGATGCGGCGATACAGAAATTCGACGACAGATACATCTGAGTTTCTTGCCGCAGCGAGTCTGAAAGCCTTGCTGTAGGTTCCCAGCGGGTATGGGTCAAAAAAGAAGTAGATGGTCCGGATATCCCCATACTCAGCAGCGGCCTGCAACACGTCATCCTCGACAAAATTTTCCTGGTTTTCACTACGCCCCTCAAGAAAGGGGAGGAGTTCGTGTCCGTACATTGTATTTTTTGCCGCCTTGACCACCACCGCACCGGACACGGCAGGACCAGCAGTGCCGCCCGCACCATTGGCGACATCAAAGAGGACTTTGAGCACCCTAGGGCCCCAGAAGGACACTAGCCTGTCGGCCAGGTCGTGAGCATCTTGATGCCAACTTTTGGTAGAATCTCGCCAGCTCGGTGGTTTGTCTTTGAGTATCATTTCTAGACAGTTTGCCGTCCACTCGTCCACTATCTTGTTGGACAGTTCTGGCTTGCGCACGCTGCCTGTGGGTGACATAGCAGAGGAATGCGTTTCAGAACTGACGTGCGCAAGTTGGGCGTTCGGGCCAAGGCCGAGGTGCGTAGGGGGTTCGAGAGACACGCTCAACAGCGGCCAAAAGCCCAACTGGGGGATCTCGAGGTTCATCCTGATGAGTAAGAACTCGATAAGCGCCTTGTTACTGTTGATAAGCGCCTCCCTGAAAACGCGCGAGGTTGCCTGCACGTCGCCCTTGACCATGTTGTTTGTGCCAAACTTCGATATGAGATCGAGCATGTCAGCGCCGAGTTTCCCACGCTGTGCGGCGGCAAGCACCATATTCTCCGTGAGCTTCACATCTGGGTGCATAATGTCGCGAAGCTTCAAGACCAGAGACGTGTCGGCATTGGGATTTCCAATGGCCCTTTCCAGCACGCTCTCTCGAATCTGAGGGGTTTTGCGGCTATGCCTGAGCAAGATGTCTATCAGATTTTCCGGTCGGCGTCTGCTGGATGCTCCTGCTTCGAATAAGGAATTGGGATCCCTGCAGGCGGTGCTCCGGCTCCACTTGACCGACCTAGTAGATCAGTTCCGCTAGCTTCGCATCGCCAGCCTCGAGGGCAGCAACCAAGACAGCCCAATATGTCTCCGGCTGAGGATAATGCCCCATGAGCCAGGTCCAGGTGCTTTTTTTCTCGGACCATTCGATGGCTTGTCCGTTTTCCGAGCGCACCACCTCGGTCAGTACCTCAGAGGTGATCTTTTTTCGATCGACGACGGCCTTGACAAGCTTCCGCGTGCTGAACGGACAAGTCAATACCGCGACACTCAACTCGCGTTTCTGTGGAGCGCGCATCCCTCTCATGTTTATCGTGCGTTCAGCACTCCCATCGCGGCTAGTCCTCAACCGAGTCACGAGGTCCCTTCCGCACTTAGAATTCTTGATTGCTGCCAGGAGGAGGCTCCCGCTAATAGATTTACCCTCGGGCAAGGGATAGATGTCAATCAGCTTGTCATCAAGAGCCGACTCGAGGGCATAGTCAAGTGGCGCCTTTATGGCCTTGTCAGGAGACGAAATGGCGTCGGGATCCTTGGAGATGATTGAAAGGTAATCGACCGTCTTTTGGCGGCGTCGGACGGCGCGATCAAGTCTTGTAGGGTCCAGCCGCGCGTGAACCAGCGGCACGAGTCCAGATGTTGCCGAAACTCGGCCGTACCAGCCTCCCGTGCTCCACCCGGAAGATCCTCAAGAAACACAAAACAAACAGCAGCGACCTTGTACCATGAAAACATGCTGTTAATTGCCTCTGTGAGCTCGGCGCTACTGGTCTTATCGATGCAGCAGGTATCGACCCAGGTGTAGTCAAGACCGAACTCGGAGCGAGCGATGCGGCAGGTTGAGGCAATTTTGGGCCAGCCTTTCTTCGTGGGCACGGAGGATTCCGTCAAGGCGTGCATCTCCTAGAAATTGGCCTCGTCGTCTCCCCAGGTGTGGGAGAGGATTCCATATTTGAGACCGTAGCTGCTCGGGAAGAATTGAAGGCGGAATGTTGATGTGTTGATGAGCCACATTGTGTCGTGTCGAGGTGAAGCGGGGAACATGCCCCTTACCGACATCCAATGACTGGGGGCCGGAGGAAGGAAGCTGGGTGCATGAATCGCACCAGTGTCTTCCCCACTTCCATTGGGTCTTGAAATCAGTTTCAGGCAGCTAGGTAGACAGCTTCCAGCCAATCAATATCCTCACAATCACCATTCAATGAGTCCGACATGCATGTGGTTATTTTGGGTCACGAAAGCCAGACATATTCACTGCGCAGAAAGACTATCAAAATCTGGTTATACGATTCTATTTCGTTGGCTGCTATTAGTAGGCGGCTCCGTCGCACATGTCGAACTCTCACACTCAAAGAGAACATTCAAAATATTTGCCCATGCAGCCTTCGCCCTCGCAGGCATAGTGTAAGGAAGTAGTGGAGGTGACGAGGCAATGTTGCCCACTTGTGGCCAGCTCAGTGAGTGAATGGAACGAAGTGGCTGGTTCACCCGACGACAATTGTCCAGTATGTGTCAGTCAGGTTTACCAAGCTCCATGATCTCCTGCGGCGAAGCCGGCATCATCGGCCCAGACACTTATGCTGCCGTTCCAGTTGACCTCAATGGCGAGTCCAAAATCGACGGGCACGTGTTCGCTATCCTCGCCAACGTTCGCGAGTAGCGGAACTCTCTATTGTGACTGGGCAACACCAGCAGGATGCAGAGAGTGCGCTCCGAGGCTGACGCCTGAGGCATGTGAAGGTAAGCTCGCATCGAGATGTTACTTTTCACTGATATCCTGGATATGACATTACAGTAATGGACAGAGATAGAAATGTGGTTTAAACCACTAGCGCCGTATTAGTCAGCCGTAACCCGCTTGGCGGCCTTGGGCGTGTAAGTGTACAAGCGACCCGTCCAGAGTGCCCTGTCCGCACAAGCAAGACACGTCTTATGCTTAGCGGGACGGGCGTGTAAGATATTCGGACAGGCCTGTAATATCCCCGGACAGGCCTACAACATCCCCGGACAGGCCTACAATATCCCCAGGCAGGCCTGTAACATCCCCGGACAGGCCTCATGATTTTTATAAGAGGCATGATGGTTACGACACCACGTCTGCTTATCCCCAAGGAATCGTTGTGGGAGATGTCTCAAGCGGTTTCTAGCCTAAGCTGAGGGGTGGTGGTGATAGCCAGCACGCCTCCGGGAGTGGTTCCAACACCCCGAAGCGTTGAGGGGGCGAGCGTTAAGTCTTCGGCGGGGAGTACCCGCAGGCCTATGGTGCCAGCAGTTAGGCCCACTAGGTCCATCACTCATTCACCGCCCTACTCCCGAATGGCCTCCCATAGCTTCACAGCCTCCTCAATGAGGCACAGATCCCCATCGCTACAAACCGGACTAAAGCAGTACTTGAGAATAGTCCGAGCAATGCGATAAACCGGATCATACGCAAAGCGCAAATACACCGGCCCCGCAGCGCCTTCAAACAACCGCTTGATCTCCCTCTGCTCCGGATCATCATCTGGGACATCACCGGCCTTGCTCTCATCCTCATACTCACTTTCAACCCCCTCCTCACTCCATAGCCAATGCGGCGGAACGCAAGTCATAAACGCCGGAGCTAGAACCGTCCCGTCCCAGTCGATGATGGCCGAGAGGACCGGATCGCCAGGGAAAGGGTTCTCATTCACCATGACGTTCCAGCTCTGGAGGTCTGTGTGAACGAGAGTGTACGGGACGTTGTCGAAGTGACCCTTTGCATTGAGCTGCTTCGCGAGAGAGAAGAGCTGGTCATAGAGGCCGAACTCGAAGGCGGGGTCGTCGGTGTCGGTGTGCGAGGTTGCCTTGCGGTGGGAGAACATCGAGGAGATGAAGTCTAGGATTGGAATGGGCTCCCCGGTCTGGCAGGCTGAGTAGGGGAGAGATTGGTAGGGATCGCCGGCGGGGAGGGGCGCGACGAGGACTTCGGTCTGAAGGAGGGGCGCGTTGGTCAGGTCGGTTGGGGGGAAGACCGGGACGCCGGGGATCTGGGTTTGCGTAGAGAGGATTTGGCGGAAGGCGGTTCCCAGCTCGGTGGCAAGTTGGCATCGAATCTGGTGGCTGAAGTCGCCATAGACGCGAAGCGCCTTTTCCCCCTTGAGAAACCGCTGGATTGTGTGGGGCTGGCCGATCGCATTGTCGTTACCTGAGGTGAGGCCTACGACAGCCGGCACAGGGATGGAGGTGCACTGCCTCACGAATTGGAGAGCGGCGACATCCGTGGTAATGTTTTCTGCATCGTCGTCAAATCGGGGAATGCGGATGATGAACTTCTTCCCGACTTGGCGGCCCTTGGGCGTGATTCGAGAGACGCCAACAATGCGATTGAACCCGCCGCCTTTCATTTGGGTGACGACGATGCTGGCTGGGTCGGCCGTCGGCCATAGCGTTTGATGGGCGCAGACGGAGATTTTATGCTGGAAGGTTGAGAAGGGCTCGTGCTCAAATACGACGGTCGAGTTCGACGCGGTGGACGAGCTGTCATCATCGTCATCCTCGCCGTCGTCAGAAGATAAGTAATCCGAGCTGGGATCGAGCTCGCGCTCATCCAAGAGTGGGTGATCAGCTTGCATCTCGCGAGCTTGAAGGTCGGTTGACGAAGTGGTGGAATGGATACCCATTTTTCTCGTGTTGGCGATGGATATTTGTAGAGAGCGAGATCATGTAATGAGACGGTTGGGGCATTCTTTCTTTTAAATCCCGAGACGATTTTTTTGGTCAAAGGATGTTGGCAGAGAACAATCGTGTTTGTTCAAAATTGGGAATTGTGGGTCAATGACACTGTCTTGACAGTTCACAGCCAAAACCAGCCTACCTCAGTTGTTCAAATAATTAATTTGGCGGCTTACTGTTGGGTCAATTGTTTCGGATCAGGCGCTCAGGTACCCAGTACTCTGATCGCTGTCTTTTGAACAACTCGGCTCAGACTTTGACAATCGCATAGTTCCCAAAGCAGCCCCAGCGTCACCCAGCTGTTCGCCTTCATCATCATGCCTGATGAACAGGAGCCAAACAGACAGAAAGTGTATATATAAAGCCACCCACCTTGCCAAAATGAAGCTCTACATCTTCATCCTCGTCACCGAGAACCCTTCTTGCTACACCCAAGCATCAACAACCCCATCACGCCCTTCTACGAACCCACAAGGTAACTTAGTCCCTTCCGCACTAACACCCAGCATCTCACAATGGCTCGTGACCCGCAAGTCGCCTCCAAGACCCACCATTGCCCGAAGTCTTCTAAGGGCGGGTGCCGGTTTAACAAGAAGCTCAAGTACTGCACAGAGCACAATATGAAGTGCCAGGGGGAAGGCTGCAAATGGATCCACCTGAAGAACCAAGAGTGTTCGAGGTGCGCTAACAAAAGGGCGTATGCTGAGAAGCGGATTGAGGAGGAGGAAGAGGAGGGTTAGAAGGGGAAAACGAAGCTGCTGGGCGGCTTTGACTTCAAGTTCAATATGTGAACGAAGTACATTGAGGTAAGGAGTGTAGATCTTGGCTGTCTTGATGGTGAGAAAATTGTCGGCTTTGATGAACCCATCTGATGTAGATCGGCACTCGTTGTCTCACATCCCTTGTAGTCAGCCTCATGAATAGAAGACGGTTGAGTGAGCTAGATAGTAGAGAAAATCTCTACTGAAAGACCAAAAAAAAAGAGAATTAAACCAAACTGCTTTAGACCCTTTTAGACCCTTTGTGTGAATGTGATCAGATTCGATAGAAAAGAAAGTCCACTTCAAGGTACTGGAAAGATGAAGCGAAAACATCTACCTAGGTAACCTTGCATCAGACCCTTTGTGTGAAAGCAATCGATCAGACTGGTGTATCTGCTATATCAATGTCATTGTGTGCATATCATAACATCCATGGCTCGAGAAAATAGCCCCCTTCAAAAGCAACAACCTGAGCCAATGTTTACTTCATCAAGGGCAAGGTAAACTGCGTGAGAAACAAGAAGCCTAAGCTCTGCAGAACGCACCATATGAAATGTCCAACCGAAAATTGCGGATGGGTTCATCTCAAGACAGAGCCTTGTCCCAAGTGCGCTACCCGCGGGGAGTATGAGAGGAATCGCCAGGGGAAGAATACTAATCGGATCCAGGCCAAGATGACGAAGAAAGACAAGAGGAAGAGGAAGAAAAAGGGGTAAGAACTGAGCTGCTAGCTTCGTTCGGCTTTGATACATCCCTGAGATGTAATTTGGTAAGATTGGTGGCCTTGATGGCCCATTAAAACCTTGGCCGTCGTGCAAAGCTTGTAGGTAGGTGGGTCTTGATGACCGGTCTCACCTCGGCTGGCCTGGATAGCTTCGATTCAACCAGCTCTTGTCGAGAATGCCGTCGTGATGCCTGATTTTGAGCAGAAGAGGCCGGGCAGAAGATAGGGCGAATGTATGTGAAAGAATATAACACAATGAATTGAACATTGTTGTCCAAACGAGCATGATGAATGTCCAGTTGCGTCCCAAAAGCCTCTGTGATGGATTCAATTTCTTGAATCGGCATAATACTACTCCACGTAACTGATGATAATGTCTTTGTCTCCGGTGCCCTTGTTACATCTACGTAAATACACGAATGTGGTGGCTGCATTCACCTTGCAATAGAGAGGGCTCAGTCTCGTGGGCTAGAAAGCTTTGCTTACACCTTGGTCCACCATATGTGCTCTGGCCCGTGAGAACACTCAAAGCGACTACTAGCACTCCAACTAGTAGGTAGCGTTACTTGGACGACGCCATCCCTGACGCCTGAACTCCTTCCCGGACCAGGTAAACCATAGCCGTAGTCAATCTTTCTGTAATTGATACCAGTAAGTGAGCGTAGCTGCAACTCACAGGTAGCCAGAAAGTTTGAACTACCTAGGTTTTATGTTTGCCGCTGCTAGACAATCCTTTGTATCAGCGCAAACTTCGCCTGCCAATGTCTAATGTTAGCGAATGTCTATGGCATCATTATTAGTATGCGGGAGATGCATGGCAGCTCCAAGGCAGGCTCATACGATAGCCCAACCCCCTGTCACTATACTGGGCGTTCCAGTCGTATTGCCCCGTGTCACACACTGGAATCGTCCAGGTGCCTGACCAAGAGGCCCCTCGACGAACAGATCAAGCGCTTTCACACTCGTCATGGCGCGCTCCAAATCGCCCGCTTGGCTCTCATATGTATAGTTGAACTTCCCCGCTCGGAAGGACATCGCCGAGGACCTGGTAATATCCTGACCCAAGACCCTGAAATTCGGGGTATTCGTCAAGTCGTCTAACCCTTCCGGTTTGTCGAGAGATATCCCCTGCCCAGCCATTTTTTGTTAGTAGCTCGGAGTTGAGAGCAATAATAGAGGGCCTGATACCTAACACATGTACTCGTACACATAGTACACGCCCTGTCCCCTCTGGAATAATATTTTGTTTCGCTCGGCCCGGAGGTCGTGCCCTCGTCGAGCGTCTTCCTAAACATGACAAACACCAGTCTCGTCCTCCACTGCGCATTGATCGTCCTTGACGCCATCTACAGCTTGTAAAACGACTCAACCGACTTCGAAGCCGGTATGACGCTCGCATCCACAAAGGCGCCGCCGGCCATGTAGTCCAGGATCGTGCGGTTGGAGCTGTCTTTGCGTCCCTGGAATGGGGTATTTGCCCAGTCTGCTAGTGTCAGAATCTAGCACTTTGGGGCCAATAATGGTGATGACTGTGAAATTGATTGCGTTGTTCTTGTTGTCAACTACTGTGGAAATCTCTGGCTTCCAGGGCCCTCTGCTGCCAAGCCGGCTGCTTCCGCTGATGGCCCCAATTGCTTATATAAGCTGACAGCTAGCACCTGGCGCGTGCGTTCGCCATACAGACCTGCGTAGCTCTGCATCTCCGCGACGGAGAGGGTGTTGGACGTCGGGAGCGACTTGAGCTGGTCGCTGATGGTGGTGACTGATCCGATCGGCAAGGCTCCAACGGCGCTGCTCTGGCGAATCCGAACGCTGGCCCGGCGAGGAGCGGGATTGCGAAAATTATGGAGAGGATGGCGACGATCTAATTCTGCGAGTTGCCGAGGGGGTTGAAGGTTTGCTCGTATTGAGGGAGGAATGTCTCGGCGATTTCGGGGATGATGTTTGTGTATCCAAGCTGGCCGGTGACGACCCCGTCGAAGATGACGTTGAAATGCACGCTGAGGTTCATGACGGGCACGAGCGCCTGGTACGACCAAGCCGGGTCCTTGGCCTTGGTAAAAGCTGCAATTGATCAACATTAATTCTCGTTGCGCCAGGCTGTTGGGAAAGGGCGATGCAGGCACTTACCATCGCAGCCCGCAACTGTGCACGAGGCCTGCTTCTTGATGCCGCATTCGAAATAGGCGCGTTTATCTGCAAAGGAGCTCCCAAGCGCCCTCGCGAATGATGCGTCCTACCTACCTAGGCTTCGGGCACCGTCGCCCATGACGAGTCCTTGGCGCAAGACATTATCGAGGGGGCACCACAAACCCTTGCCGATCTCCAGAAAGGGAGCCACACTGCGACGTCGCGTTCGGCACCGACCCGCGGCAGAATTTCAACACTGTCGCAGCCTGCCTCAACGCGAGGGAGCCCGCTGCGGTGACCCGACAATCGATTGGATTGGAGCTGCCCACATGGCCACACCGCTATCTTGATTCCCAGCATTGGCTACGGTACCTGTAGGAAAATAACAGCAAGGCATACAGCGGGGCTTCTGAGCTGCACCACAGCCAGGCCTTGGCGAAGGAGGTTTGGTTAGATCCGCAGACGTACCTAACTGCTCAGCTTAAACCCCATGCAGCAATGCCACCTCCACTGAAGGCAAACAACTAGTTATCTTGAGCGCCCACTTTGAGGCAGTCCCGGACACTCGGTTCCTGTTAGGGTAATTCCACCCTATTGGGCCGATAAGAAGACACAGGCCCCGGCCAGACATCTAGCACAGTGATTGGCTTCACGGCTGACCGGTCATGTTGGTTTGCTCCTTGCATTACCAGTAATTTAGCTTCCAAAGGCTGACCAGAGACGCCACGTACGGCGAGCGCAGGCTAATCACGAAGTGGCCAGGGATTCTCTGTATTTTGAACTGGCAAGGTAGATTGCCAACTTAATTCTCACAAAGGTCGAGCTCTGGAACTCCTGAGAAGCCATCCTTTGTCTTCTAAGGCAGCATCGAGGTACCAAGCGCATTATAGGTGTTGTGGTTGTAGCGACAGACAAAGAAAGAGCAAAATCACAAAAAAAAGAGTATGTGTCAAAGATTCAGTTTTAGTTTAGTTTTAGTTTAGTCTATTGTATGGTCCTGATAGATTCTTATCCATCATGGTATCCTGATTGACTGGGCCCTATATGCGCCTTCAGAGTCAGAAACTTTCCAGAAAGTATTCCTCTAGGCCACTTAGTCCACTCAAAGGCTCGCAAGCCCCTCCGTCTCTTCACGCCACTCACCCATCCCCTTCTCGCTAACCATCTCATGGCCCCGAGAGCGCAGTGATATGAGGGTGGCTAGCTTTTGCTTCTCGAGCATCCCCTCAGCGAGTTGGAGCAAAGGGATGGGCTCGGTGGTGTTGCCGGCGTGGCAGTAGTCGATGGCCTTGGCGGGGCCGGCGCTCGGGAAGGGGGCGATGCGCAGTGGGCCGTAGCCGGCGGGGAGCGCAGGGATGCCGGCGATTCGGCTTTGGGTGTTGAGGAGCTGCCGGTAGATGTCGCCGAGCTCGGAGGCGATCTTGCACCGAACTTCGGGGCTGAGGCGGTCGTAGAAATTCAGGATGGGCTCGCCGCGAAGACGGGTCTGCACCATGTGCTTACGACCGAACTCGTTCCCGTGGGTCATGTCATATTGGACGACTCGAGGGGCGGGGATGGTGGTCTGCTGGTCGATGAAGTTGAGCAGTGCGAGGTCCTTGTCAAGCTCGATCATGCCGCCCAAGTCTTCAGCCCGGTCTTCCCGGGGGATGCGGATGATGAGGTGCTCGGCCGGCACGAACTCGGCGTAGAAGCCTTGCTTCCGGAACGAAGCCGTGAGGATGCGGTTGTACGACCCGCTAGGGAGTCGCCCAACTGTAATCTCAGATGGCTTGGCTCCGGGCCACAAAACGCGCTGGGCAAAGGCCTGAACCTTGCTCTGGAAAGTAGCGAGCGAACGACTCGTGGTCATTCTCGACTGTCGAGCAGTTTGAGACCGCGTCGAAATGGCATCTGATAGGGGGGCACCCACGCACTGGCCATTTTACTAGGGGGGCACCCCCCCACATACGGGGTTAGGGTTTTGTATGGGTAGAAAATTGATCTA
>Ga0247758_1001066_pt1 | contig 22620 bp, 19 predicted proteins | sample UWRJL156409C4_FD_180950 | JGI IMG/M metagenome (GOLD analysis project Ga0247758, IMG submission 180950) | Plant litter microbial communities from Arlington Agricultural Research Station in Wisconsin, United States - UWRJ-L156-409C-4 | ecosystem: Environmental > Terrestrial > Plant litter >... | reverse complement strand
TCACGCGCTAGACGGTCCAGAAAATTCTTGAGGGTACGCGCCGCGAGAGCATCGTTCGAAGTCGGATTGCGGCGCGCGGCCAGCTCGAGCACACCGAGCTTGGTTTGCAGTGGCATGAGTCGCCACCAACGCTCGCGCGGATCTGCGCCGAAAGAGCAGGGCAGAGCGCCAGCGAGGAAGCGCTCCGCCCATGGTCGATACGCGCGACCTTCAGGCGAGCGCCCGAAATCGGAGATCCAGCGCTCGGCTTGGAGCCGGGCCTGATCCTCCGACCCCCCGAGATCTCGATAGCGGTAACGTAGGCCGCGCACCACGCCCTCGAACGCCAGCGAGGGATTGCCGAGCAAGACCGGCAGCCCGACCAGCTCCCCGTTCACGCTCCAATCCTCGAAGGCCATCAGCTGGACAAGGTACGAGATCAGCAGATTCGAGCCGATACCGCCTTCACGCGCGCGCGCGGCGAGCAATCGAACTTCGAACGAGCCATCGCTACGGCGCCTGACCGCGAAGTCACCATCATTGACGGAGACATCTGCAATGGCGGTGCCGCCCGCGACCTCGGGCTCGTAGTGGTAAACGAGCACGGCAACCATTTCCGCCAGCAAATCCGCGGTCGCTTGCCGCCCGAGCGCAACGACCCACGACTTGTTACCCTCCGACAGCTCGATCTGAATCGCTCCGAGACCGAAGGTGAGCGTGTGGTAGTCGGACAGGGCTTCGAAGATGGCGCCTGGGACGTTGCCTTCGAGCAGCAACTGGCCCCTTGGTTCGACCACGAAGCGCCTCAGCCCCTGCTGGATGAAGGCGCTCATGTGCTCGGAATTGAGGCGCGGGACTTCACGCTTCGAGCGGCCGCGCCTGCCGGGTTCGTCCAAGACGCGCGGCACCTGCAAAACGAACGGTCCCGCGCTGCCTTCGCAGGTGATGTCCCAGGTGAACACGCCCATGCGCCCCCAGCCCAACTTACATGGCCCTTGGGTGCGCTGCAGATCTTGCACCAGATACTCGAGTGATTCGAGCTCGATGTGCTCCAGGATCCGCCCGTCGTAAAGACGCGCGGGGTGCGAGGTGACCAGGTTGTCGCGCGACCAGCGGCTCGACATGAGCGAAGAGTGCGCTAGCAGGTCATCGGTCGGGATCATGCGCGGCTCGACCTAGGTTAAGCGACGCGGGTGGACTGCGCCTCGTTTTTCTAGCGCACAAGCCGCGGGCGCGGGCGCGTTGACGGGCAATCCCTAGCCTGATACGAGCTTAGCCGCCGGGACGGCTCCCGACTGGATCGATGTCTTCTAACTCATCGGAGGCAACAACAGGCGAGCGCCAGGCGTTTTGGGAACGCTTGCGGCACCCCCACCCCACCCCACCACTGCGACTCGGTGTGGGGATAGACGTCTGGGGGCTAACCGTTTTCTTGGCTTCGCTGGCCGCATTCCTGACCGTCGTTCCGTTCTGCGGCTTCGACAACATCATCGGCGACAACCTCGCCCAGGTCGGCTATTGGCGCATCCTCTTCAATCACGCTTTGGCGGGCGGCCTGGGCGCTGCGTCGATGAAACCGGGGCTGATCCTGTTGCTCGGCTCAGCTCATGATCTTTCGCTCGCACTGTTCGGGTCGACGGTACTGATCAAGGTCGTGTTCGCGCTTGCGGGGGCAAGCTTGACCACGGTCGTGGCGTGCATCGCGCGTGAGGACCAGGAAAAGATCGCCGGCGTAGGCGCGATCATTTACATGATGATCGAGACCCCCGTGCCAGCGATGTTCATCGACGGCACGTCGATGATCGTGTTCCTTCCGCTGCTGCTCTGGGGGGTGTGGCTCTTCAGTCGCGGCCGTGAGTCGGCAGGAGCAGTGCTGTTGTGCCTGGCTTCGTTGATTCGCGTCGAATCCTTCGCGGTCTTGCTCTGGCTCGCGCTGGCTCAGCAACTCTTCAAACGCCGCTGGCGGCCGTTCTTTTTTAGCGCGGTCATGGTGACCCTGTCGGTCGCCTTCACGATCTTAGTCTACTACCGCCTGCAAGGCAGCGTGGCGCGTTTCAACGCGGGAGGACCGGGAGCCGGTTACATCTACTCCCACGAGCACAACGGCTGGATTCGGCTGCTCGGTGCCCTCAAGTATCCGTTCACGGCCAGCGCCGTGATGGCATTCGAAGAGTGCGGCTCCCCTTACCTAGCCCTGCCCGCTTTGCTCGGCGTGGCGCTCAGCCGGGGGCGTCGCGTGTACCTCTCGCTGTTGGGCATTCCGCTATTTTTGATGGTGTACGTCGGGTCCGGCCAGGGCTTCGGCGAGGTGCGCTACTTTCAATTCTTGGCACCCGTGATCGCCGCGTTGGGCACTTCAGGGCTCGCCCAAGCGTTTCGCGTGGGCAGGCGCTTTCGCACTCGCACGCCCCATTGGCGGTGGCTGCTGGCCACGATGGGCGGGGTGCTTTGCATCATCCTCGACGCGCCCAAGGTGGTGTGTTCGCTGGCATTGATTTTTATCGCCGTTGGGCTCGGGGCGTTGAGCGTGAAGTTGCCACTCGCCGTGTCTCGGCTGCTCGAGCCGGCTTGGGCGCTGCTGTTTTGGCTTTTGATGTTGCATACACTCGAACACAACGACTGGCAGCGCGACACCAAACTCGCGGCGTACACCGACGACGCTCTGGACTTTTTGAAGCATGTCCGCGTGCCGAAGGGGCGACGCGTCTTGACGGAAGACGATCTCATTTATGGCATCCTGGTGCGCGACAAGCACTTCTTCCGAGACGTCAACTCACTCCAATACTTCAACGTCCAAAGCGACGAGCGACGCGCGGAGATACTCCGCTCGACCGACTACATCGCCGTGTCGAAGAGCGAGTTCCTGAACTATTATCTGAAGTGGGATCCGCTCGGTCGCGGCCAATCCGATCCGTTTCGCGCCGCGGTCACCCATGCCCGCAGGGGTGCGCCCTTCAGACTCTATGGCTATCGCTTGCTGCCTATCGAGACCACGAAAGGTTGGACCGTGATCAAGGTAGAACCGGAACCCAGCGCCAGCTAGGATTTGTCGATGCCTCGACATCGCGCGGCGCAAGCGCTCTCTGCCCTCGACGGTTTCATTCATGGCGACCTCTCGCGCGAGCTCGAGCGACACGCGACGACGGAGCCGAGCCAGCATTTGCTCGAACTTTTCGAGCGCACGCAAAGGACGGTACCCGCATATGCCGCATTCCTCGCAGAACACGGCGTCGATCCGACCCGGATCCGTGCGCTCGCAGATTTTCGCGAGCTGCCGCTGACGACGAAGGCCAACTACCACCAGCGCTATCCGCTCGCCGAGCGCTGCCGCGCGGGAGGCCTGAGCTCCAGCGATATGATCGCGGCTTCTTCGGGTTCGACGGGAGAGCCCACGTTTTGGCCGCGCTTCTTCACGGACGAGCTGGAGGTGGCCGCGCGCTTCGAGCAGGTGTTCAGAGACAGCTTTGCCGCCGATAGTCGACGCACGTTGGCCGTGGTTTGCTTTCCACTCGGCACGTGGGTCGGCGGCATGTTCACGGCGAGTTGTTGCCGGCACCTCGCGAGCAAGGGCTACCCGCTCACCGTGGTCACCCCGGGCAACCAAAAGGCGGAGATCTTTCGCGTCGTACGCGCCCTCGGGCCCATGTTCGAACAGACCGTCTTGCTCGGCTATCCGCCGTTCTTGAAAGACGTGATCGACGCTGGCATCGCCGAAGGCGTGCCTTGGCACTCGTATGCACTCAAGCTCGTGCTCGCGGGTGAAGTGTTCAGCGAAGAGTGGCGGACACTCGTCGCCGAACGAGCCGGGATCGAGAGCCCAGTCAGCGGCTTTGCCTCGCTCTACGGCACGGCGGACGGCGGTGTGCTCGGCAACGAAACGCCGCTTTCCGTCTGCATTCGCCGCTTCCTCGCCGAGCGCACTGACGCCGCGCAAGCCCTGTTCGGCGAAGCGCGCTTGCCCACGCTCGTGCAATACGATCCCTGGCAGCGCTACTTCGAGGAGCACGAGCGCACGCTCGTGTTTTCTGGTGACGGTGGTGTGCCTCACCTCCGCTATCACATCTCCGATTCGGGCGGCGTGCTGAGCTACCGGGCGATGCTCGAGCGGCTGCGCGACTTTGGTTTCGACGCTGAGCACGAAGCTCGCAGAGCCGGCGCGACTCTCCTGCATCGCCTGCCTTTCGTGTACGTCTTCGGTCGCTCGCACTTCGCGGTCTCTTACTACGGAGCCAACGTCTTCCCCGACACCGTGAGTATCGGCCTCGAACAACCGGACACGCGCGCATTCGTTACCGGCAAGTTCGTGCTCGAGGTGACGGAGGACGAGCAACGCAATCGACAACTGACGATCGCCGTCGAGCTCGCCCCCGCGACCAGCGCCGAACCTGCGCTGAGCGACCGAATCGCGGCATCAATCCTGTCGGTGCTACTCCGGCTGAACAGCGAATTTGCCAACTATGTGCCGACCGAGCGAAGGTTGCCGCTCGTCACGTTGTGGCCCGCAGGCCACCCTGACTACTTCCCCATCGGCGTGAAGCACCGTTACGCGCGGAAGTAACTGGCTCTTCGACGAAGTGACGAAGTGACGAATGGGCGACGCTTCGCTCACGAGCGGCGCTCGAGCCGCTCGATCAGCGCGTATTTTGCTCGTTCAGCGCAGCCTGAATTGCCAGCGGCTGCGGCACGCGCTATCTCGGGCACGCCGAATGAAACGTTTCTTGCCTGACTACGTATCAGTGCGAGCCCTGTTTGGGCTGGCGGTGATTCTGTTGCAGGTAGTGAGCGCTCTTCACTTCACGTTGGTGCGCCACGGCTACTCAGCAGCCTTGGGAGGGGTCGTGCATGTACATGCCTCCGCGCGCGCCGACCAGAGGCCGCGGGCCAAGGTGGCAGCGCCGCACACGACGGCGCTGAGCGCGGATAGCCCTTCCTGCGCCGCAGAGCTGTGCCCGGTCGGGAATGCACCCCACGGTTCGGCACCGCGGATCGAGCTGCTGGCCGCCGGTGCAATCGCATTCGGTGAAGTGCGTCTGCTGAGCGAACGCGCAGCGTCCTCGAGCCAATCGCGGCGTGTATTTCCGAGCGCACCGAAGACCTCGCCACCCGTCTGAACGCTACTTCCGAATCGAAGTTCGCGTTTCCGTGGGTTCGCGCCGTAGGCGCGGACGTGGCCATTTTACAGGGTTTTATCGGTATTCATGTTCCATCGACAGTTGCTCGCGCGCCCCTTGGGCGCCGTTGCTTGCTCGGTTTCACTGCTGATTGCAGGCGCCGCGCAGGCGGCCGACGCCATTGTGCCGCCGCACGTCAATTCTCGAACCGCCCCCGAGTGGCCGGCGAACGTACCGGCCGACCGCGACATCGACGTCGTCGTGATCGTGACGGTCGCGGCCGACGGCACCGTGCTCGATGCGCACGTCGACGATAGCGTCGGCGTCGAGTACGACCACGCAGCGATCGAAGCCGTCAAACACTGGCAGTTCGAACCCGCGACGCGCAATGGCCAGCCGATCCCGGCGCGTGTGCGCGCGCTGGTTCACTTCGCCCCGGTCGCCGCAGCGCCTGCGCCGTTGCCCCCTGCAGAGCCACCCCCGACGCCGAGCCCGGCTTCCGCCACGTCGAAACCGGATCCCGTCGTGCCGGACAGCGCGTCCAAAGAAGCGGCCGAGGATCCCCATGGTCCGACCGAGATTACGGTCGCGGGTCGCGCTCGGCCCCCCTCACGCGGCGCTTCGGACTATGCCATCACCGTCGGCGAGCTTTCGATCATACCCCGCAAAAACGCCTCCGATCTCTTGAAGCTCGCGCCCGGCATCATGCTCAGCAACGAAGGTGGCGAAGGCCACGCCGAACAGGTTTTCTTGCGCGGCTTCGACGCCAAAGATGGGCAAGACATCGAGTTTTCTTTGGGTGGCATGCCGATCAACGAGAGCGGCAATTTGCATGGCAACGGCTACGCGGACACGCACTTCATCATCCCCGAGCTCGTGTCGTCGCTGCGCGTGGTCGAGGGGCCGTTCGATCCACGGCAAGGCAACTATGCCGTGGCCGGCAGCGCCAACTACGAGCTCGGCTTGGCGCAACGCGGCTTCACGGCCAAGTTCACCGGCGGCAGCTTCGGCACTCAACGCCTGCTGCTCCTCTGGGGTCCGGCAGGCGAGAGCAGAGGCACGCTCGCTGGCGCCGAAGTATTCAAGACCGATGGATTCGGTCAAAACCGCGACGCGCAGCGCGCCACGGCCATGGGTCAGTACGAGGGCCGGCTCGGCGCGGAGGGCTCGTACCGCATCTTGGCTAGCGCGTACGCCACCCATTACCACGCCGCCGGCATGATTCGCCAAGACGACTATCAGAACGGGCGCATCGGCTTTTACGATAGCTATGCGGCTTCGTCGTACGCACACCAAGCGGTGCCCGAAGGCGGCGACTCCTCACGCTATTCACTATCCGCGGATCTCGATTCGCGCGCCGCCGACACCACGCTCTCCCAGCAGCTGTTTTTGACCTACCGCAGCATGCGAATCCTCGAGAATTTCACGGGTTTCTTGCTGGATGTGCAGGAGCCGTTGCAAAGCGTGCACACGCAGCGCGGTGACATGCTCGACCTCTCGGTCAAGGAAGCGACGATCGGTGCTCGTGGTTCGGCGCGTTGGCACGGGCAGGCGTTCAACGAGCCGCAGCACATCGAGCTCGGCTACTTCGCGCGCGGCGACTTTACGAGCGGCATTCAACAGCGTCTGGCTGCGGCCACGGGTCATCCCTACCTGACCGAGACCAATCTCGATGCGACGCTGGGCGATATCGGTTTGTATGCGGATGCCGATCTAAAACCCGTGCATTGGCTCAGCCTGCGCGGCGGCATCCGCAGCGATCTGTTCAGCTACGATGTCGTCGACAATTGCGCGGTGCACGACGTCGACCATCCCTCGGCATCGAATCCGCCGGTCGATCAGAGCTGCCTCAGCCAGGAGGATTACGGCAAGCCGCGCGAGCCGAATCAGCGCGCCTCGACCTCGAGCATCGCCTTGTTGCCGCGTGCATCGGTGCTGTTCGGTCCATTCGCCGGCTTCACCCTATCTGCCAGCTACGGCCAGGGCGTGCGCTCCGTCGACCCGAACTACATCACGCAAGACGTGAAAACACCGTTCGCGAGCATCAAGGCTTACGAAGGGGGAGTGATGTACGCGCACCAAAGCGACACCTTGGCGCTTTCGGCGCGCTCGATATTCTTCCTGACCTACGTCGATAAAGACCTCATTTTCAGCGAGACCGAAGGCAGGAACGTGCTCGGGGTGGGCACCACGCGCACGGGCTGGGCCGGCAACGTGCGCGCCACCGGAAAGTTCTTCGATCAATCAGCCAATCTGACCTTGGTCAAATCCGAGTTCAACGACACACACCTGCTCGTTGCGTACGTGCCAGGCGTCGTGTTGCGCTCCGACACGGCATTGTTCGAAGAGCTGCCCTGGACCCTGCTCGGTCACCGGGCGCGCGCCGCGCTCGGGCTCGGTGCAACTTACGTGGGTCCAAGGCCGTTGCCGTTCGGCGAGCGCAGCAACCCAGTGTTCACGCTCGACGCTTCCGCGACGCTCAACTTCTCGCACTACGAGCTGGGCCTGACCGTGACCAACCTGCTCGGCACGCAATACCGGCTCGGTGAATACAACTACGCCTCGGACTTTCGTAGCGCGCGCGCACAACCGGGCGGCGCGAGCTCTCAGCCCACTCTGGTGCCCGAGCGCACGTTCACGGCGGGCGCGCCGCGGGCAATTTACGGCTCTTTCGCGATCAATTTCGGAGGCGTGTGATGCGTACCTTGCTCGTGCCGCTACTTGTTCTCTCGCTTGCAACCCCGGCCTGCGTGGGCACGACCGGCGATCAAATCGTCGATTTCGAAGCCGTCGCTTCGGGCCCCGCGGACGCGGCTTCTGGGCAGCCGCTCTCATTCGATGGTTCGCGGGGCTGGCAGGTGACGCTGACGACGGCCAGCTTGCACATCGGGGCGCTCTACTTGGCCGAGGCCATGCCGGTCTCGGGGGCACAAGCCACGAGCTGCATCTTGCCCGGCAGCTACCTCGCACAAGTGGTGGAAGGTAGAGACATCGACTTGTTGTCGAGCGAGCCGCAAGCGTTCCCCACGCTCGGCCGCGGCACCACGTTCGAAGCGCGTGCCGGGCAGGTCTGGCTCACCAGTAGTGACGTGAACTTGGCGAATGCCCCATCGCCGCCCACGGTGATCCTACATTTACTCGGCAGCGCCGCGCGCGACGGCGAAGTGCGGCCGTTCGAAGCTCGGTTGACCATTGCCAACAATCGCGTGCCCTCGAGCGGAGGCGCCGCGGGCGGTTCCCCGATCTGCAAAGAACGCATCGTTTCGCCCATTCCGACGTCGCTCCGTGTGCAAAGCGGGGGTGCGCTTTGGTTGCGGATCGACCCACGGCTGCTGTTCACCAACGTGGATTTCGGCGCGCTCAGCGCAGCAGGTGACATCTTCGTCTTCCAAGACGACTCGAGTGATCAGCCGAGCGCGAACCTATACAACAACCTGAAGCAAGCAGGCCCTCTGTATGATTTCTCTTGGGTCGGTCAGCTACCGTAAACGAGGTCGAACTCGGCGTGAGTCGGGATCAGGGAGCTAGAACCGGCACTGGCTGGGGGCCGGGACGCGGCGTTGGGTCTTTCTTGTTCTTGGCGGATTGGCCGAGATCTTCGCAGCGTTCGATGAAGGCGCGCGCGCTCTTCGGCATTGGCACCCGGGCGCGAGCCATGGACGAGACCAACACCGAGCCCGCGCGCAAAAGCTCGCTGAATTGTGCGCAGAGTTGCGGATCGATGCCCGACGCGCTGGGCAAAGACGGCTCGAAGTTGCAGAGAGTTTCGCTGGCCACCACGAATGACGACCAAACCTCGAACACTTCCAGGTCCGTGCGCAGGGTTTCGGTCTTCAGCTTGGCCGCACGCACGAAATCATCGACCACGGGCGTGAGCGAACCGAACGGAGTAAACGCAGCGATGGTGCTCCTGAGCGCATCGCCGATGGCGTCGATCGCGCGCATCGTGAGCGCGATCTTCACGTAGCGGCTCTTGTAAAATTCCTCGATCGGAAAGGCGAATGCCTTGAACGGCTCGCCCCACAGCTCGTCGATCCCCTCTTCACCGCTGCGGTGCAGCACCATCTTTCCGAGCGCGAGCGACTCCTGCAAATGCTCGCCGCATTGGCGCATCAACGCGTTGTCGGACTGAATTTCTACGCCACACGCTTGCAGCTCGACCAGCTTGGTGAAGATGTCCGTAGCGCGATTGAACAGCGCGCCGGCCAGCATGCCACCCTTGACGCGCTTTTTTGCTTGGTCGGTTTCATCGAGAAAGGCCCGACGCGCTTCGGTCAGACGCGTACCCGGCACGTTGAGACCGTACTCCACGTGATTGAACAGGCGATGGGTGAGCGCTTCGATCAGCCGCTTCTTGGCCAACAACGTGTCGGCGGGCACGTCGTATTTCTTGATCCAGTAGCCATCGTAGTAGACGCGGACTTGGCCCTCGATCACGCGCTGTTCGCCTTGCGGTATCTCGATGTCCGTCATGTCTTCGTCACCTACGGCAGTGATGTTCGCGATGCCAGTCGATGATCACAAATCTTCGAGCGCGTTGGAACCACTGACGTAACTGTTGCGGGTGCGATCGCACGTCGTGCGCACGCGCTCGGCGAGCGCGAAACCGAAGCACGCTCGCATCCGAAACGTTCGCGAAGCAAACTCTGGAATCGGCCGGCGGACGCGACGCTGGCTCGACTCGCTGCGCGCCGAATCGACATTCCATCACTCGCGGCGTGACTCGCCGCCTGCCACCCGAAATCCGTGACAACGGAATACTACCGTCCCAATATCGAAGACTGTGGCGAGTGTGTCGCTTGCCTCAAATAAAGACGCATTTCCACGCACTTTTGCGCCGGGGGTGGTTTGCTTCGGGCAACCGTTGAGCATATGCAAAACCGGCATGACTGCGAATCGGAATTCGGGTCCACCAGTAAAAGCGGACGCCAACATTGGCGCGTCGCGCGGCATCCCATCTGGACCGCCGCCGCCCCCGCGGCGTCCTCAGTCTGCGGGCCCCCCACCGCCGCCGCAGCGGCCCGTGCCGAGCCAACCGCCGGCCGTGGCGCAGGCGCGTCCCGTCGTTAGTCAACCACCGCCACCGCCGAAGCGCAGCCGCACGCCTGAGCCGAGTATGAGCGTAGCGCCCGCTTCGCGTGCTGCCGTGCCGCCGTCTGCGTCTCCGCCGGTTCCGACTCGCCGGCCGTCAGCCATGCCGTCGCAGCCACCGCCCAATCCGATTCGCCGGCCAGCGTCGAGCATGCCGCCACCGTTGCCGCAATCAGCGACACCGCTCGCTCCGTGGACCCCGCCCGTTCAAGGGCGACCGGTGACGTTGCCCGCGTTCGAGGCGCCGATCTCGGCCCCGGTCGCGGCGCCCCCCGCGGAGGCGAACCCTTTCATGCCGAGGGACAATCCCTTCGTGGCCCCGGCGCATGCGACCCCGATCGCGCCGCCGGTGCACGCCAACCCGGTGGTCGTGCCGTCGATCCACGCGAGCCCCGTCGAAGCGCCAGCACACGTCGAGCCAATCGTGCCGTCCGAGCAAGCGAGCCCGGTCGAGGCGCCGACGCACGTAAGCCCCGTAGCGCCGCGCGTGCACGCGAACCCCGTCGTACGGCCCGCGTTCGTGAGCCCAATCGTTCAGCCCGAAGACGTAAACCCCGTCGTACGGCCCGCGATCGAGGAGCGCTTGCGCGTGACTCCCGCCGCGCCGCCGGTGAGCGAGGCACCGGCGCAAGCAAGCCAGGCCGCCCAACCCATCGCCGAGCCCGCAATCGTCAGCACACTCGAAGCAGTGAATTTCGAGCCGGCGATTCAGGTCGAAGCGCCGAAGACGCTGGAACCGCCGTTCGCGGAGCCCGCAATCGATGCGCGCTTGCACGAAAGCGCGCTCGCAGCTCCCATCGTCGAAGCCCCCGTCGTCGAAGCCCCCGTCGTCGAAGCTCCCGTCGTCGAAGCTCGCGCGCAAGCCAATGCTTTCGAGACCGCGCCCACTGAATTCGCTGGCAGCGAGACACCGATCGCTACTGCTGATACCGAAGCGGCGTTCGTGGCGCCGCTCTCCGGCGAGGCAGAGTCCAGCGATGAAACCGGGGTAGAGACGTCCGCCCCCTCGAGCCCCGACTCCGAGGTGGCAGAGGCGGAGATCCAGAGCGCGCCGCAGACATTTCCTGCCCCGCGGCCGTTCACTTCTTCTGGGTCCGAGATGCCGGTCGTGATTACGACGCCTGCGCCACGCATGCGAGACACTGCTGGCGCAGGGTCCAACCTGTTTGGCCTCGGGCGCGAGCTTCTACCGCGTGCGCATGCTTGGTCGCGCAAGACGCTGCGCGCGGCGCCGCGCGCACTGGTGATCACCGCACCGCTGATTGCCCTGTTTGGAATTTGGGCCGTCCGCAGCCTCGTATCGCACTCCAAGCATGCGCCGGTCGCCGAAGCCAACACGGACGTCGTGGCGCAAGTCGCGGCGGCCACACCCGCGCCGCCAGTCACGGCCGCAGATAGCGCAGCAACGCCGGCTTCGCCCATCCTGGCGTCCACCGGCGCAGCTCCGGCGGCGCCGCCACCAGGCGCAGATCCCGCCGAACTCGCCAGCGCCGTGACGCATGGCTTGCCTGCGCTCGAAGCGCTGGCTCAAAGATTCCCCAATGATCCACAGGTCGGCATTGCGCTGGCCGGCCAACAAGCTCAAGCACAGCGCTTCGAAGCGGCCGTAGAGAGTGTCGAGCACGTGATCAGCGTGGACGTGAAGAGCGCTCAGAGCGGCAAAGTGATGGGGATCTTGTGGCGCGCCGCGCAATCCAGCGCTACCGAGCCCAGCTTCTCGGCCCTGCGCAAGCTGGGTGGGCGCGGTTCGGACATTGCGTTCGATCTGGCGACCACCGCCGGCGTGCGCGACTCCGTGCGCGACCGCGCCAAAACCGAGCTCACGAAATCGCTCTCGTCCGAAGCGAGTGAAGACACGCGCGTCGCTACCGCGCTCTTGCTCGCGTCGGATTGCGAAGCGCGCAAGGCGTTGCTCGATCGCGCCGAACACGAGGGCGGTAAGCGTACGCAAAGGATCCTCGACGGGTTCTCGCGCGGTTCGGTTTGTACTTCCAAAACCGACAAAGCTTGTAACGCTTGCCTGACGGGCAGCCCCGCGCTGAAAAGCGCTCTGGCCCAGGTCAGCGCACGAGGTGGAAAGTGACCAGTGTACGAGGACTAGTCAGCGCGCTGCTGCTGGGCGCCCTCAGCGGGTGCAACTTGGTGACCGGCGGCGTCAAGGTGGAGCCCGTCGCGGTCAGCACGCAGAAGCCGGGCAACGTTGCGCTCTACGTGGCCGTGAGCAAACACGGCAACGGCGTACTGGGGCTGCAAAAAGAAGACTTCAAGGTCTTCGAAAATGGCGCTCCGCTCGATAGCGAGCAAATCAAACTGACCTTGCTCTCCACCAACGCCTCCACCTCGCGTCACGCCACGGTACTCGTGGACATGAGCAAGGCGCTCAAGCGCGAAGAGCGCAAATCACTCGCCGACGCTTTGCGGCCGTTCATTGCCCGGCTGCGCCAGCGCGAGCCCGTCAGCTTATATGCCTTCGACGGCGCGGAGAAGGCACACTTGGTCCAGGAGTATTCCCAGCAGGAAACGCGCGCCGAGCCCGACGAAAAAGACACCAGCATGGAGCGCCTGCTGAACTTCAGCCGCAAGGACTCGTCCACGAGCTTGTACAGCGCAGTGATGGATGGCGCCGCGCAGCTGAGCGCCTCGCTCGCGGCCGAAGGTCGCCCGGTCGAGAGCGGCACGCTGATCGTCGTGGCCCTGAATCCGGACTCTGCCGGCCGCGTCGAAGAGAGCAAGCTGCGCGATTTCGTGGACGAATCACCGCACCACATCTTCTTGATGACGGTCGGCACGGCCGCCGCCTCGGCAGACATCACGTTCATCGGCAAGACGGGCGGAACACGCGCGGGTTCGCCGATGACCATGGGCGCCCCGCTGAACGACGTCGCCAATGCGGTCGACGACGAACTGTTCCGCAACTACTTGGTGTCCTATTGCTCGCCAGGCCGCGCCGGCCAGCGCGACGTGAAACTGGAAGTGACCAGTCGCGATGCACAGGGCAAGGCCAGCGTGGGTTCGTACTCCACCACCTTCGACGCCGAGGGCTTCGGTCCGGGTTGCGACCCGGGAGCCGCGCCACATTTCGTGGTCGCCAAGCGCAAAGACTCGACGACGAAGGCCGTCGCTTCGAACAGTAAGCCCGCGTCAGGCAGCAAAGCCAAGCGAGCTTCCGCCCCCAAAGAGCCGAGCGAAAACCTCTCGTCGGCTACTCCACCTACGGCACCCCCGCCCGCGGGCAACGCCAACGCGCAGGCGCCCATCGCCGAACCCCCGAGCGGTCTCGGTTACGAGTAAGCTCGGCCACCCGCCATGGACCCCCGCGTCGTCGACCTAGAGATCCGCTACGCCCACTTGGAGCGCCAACTCGGCGAGCTCAATCAGGTCGTGTTCGAGCAGCAACAAGCCATCACGCTGCTCGAGCAACAGGTGGTCGCCCTGCGTAGCCGCGTGAGCGGCCTGGGCGAGCCGATGGAAAACGAAAAACCTCCTCACTACTGAGCCGAGCAAGCGCGCTCTTCCCTCGAGCTGCCCGGGAAAACAAGCTCATCTGCGAGGTGCGCGGCTGGCTCGCGGGCGCCCCCTCCCTTCGTCCTTTGGGGGCTGCCTCGCTTCAGCTCGTGCGCCTCGTGGCCACGCTCGAAGCTTCGCGGCACCGCCGCCATGAGCGCAGCGCTCAGTCGCGAACGGCCGCGTCGAATGTCGCCGCGCTGGCCGCGCGCCACGCTCGCGCAAAGCTCTTGGGCACTGGCTCGCTCAACAAATCGTGGTCCTTCAGGTACTCGTACATTTCTCCGTAGTGACGGACCTCCGTCGGGCTGACACGCCGCAGGATGTGCCAAGGCCGTAGCTCGCTGGGATCACGCAAGCCGCTGGCCGCCAGCAATTCACTGAAAGCCTTGACCGTGTTGTGTTGAAAATTGCGCACGCGCAGCGCCTTGTCGCTCACGACTAGGCCCGCCACCAAGCCCGGATCTTGCGTCGCGACGCCCGTGGGGCAATCGTTCGTGTTGCACTTTTGGGCTTGAATACAGCCGAGTGCGAACATCATCGCGCGCGCGCTGTTGCACAAGTCTGCGCCGATCGCCAGCTTGTGCGCCAGATCGAAGCCAGTGACGATGCGCCCGCTGCAGATCACGCGGATGTGTTTACGGAGCCCCACCCCGACCAACGCGTTGTGCACGAACACCAAAGCTTCGTCGAGCGGTGTGCCGAGCACGTTCGAAAACTCGAGCGGAGCTGCGCCAGTGCCGCCTTCCCCGCCGTCGACGGTGATGAAGTCCGGATGGATACCGGTCTCGAGCATGGCCTTGCAGATGGCCAAAAACTCTCGACGCTTGCCCAGGCACAGCTTGAAGCCGATGGGTTTGCCGCCGGACAACTCACGCAGTTGGCCGACGAACTGACAGAGACCGACGGGCGTCGAAAACGCGCGGTGGGTGGGCGGCGAGACCACGTCTCGCCCCAATGGGACGTGGCGGATCTTGGCGATCTCGAGGGTGACCTTTTTCGCGGGCAGGATGCCACCGTGTCCAGGCTTGGCACCCTGGCTCAGCTTGATTTCGATCAGCTTGATCTGCGGATTTTTGGCCTTTTCTGCGAAACGGCCCGGCTCGAATTGGCCTGCGTCATCGCGGCAACCGAAGTAACCCGTGCCGATCTGCCAACACAGATCGCCGCCCCCCTCCAGGTGATACGGCGAGAGCCCGCCCTCGCCCGTGTTGTGATAGAAACCGCCCAACTTCGCGCCGCGATTCAAGGCCGAGATCGCGTTGCGGCTGAGCGCTCCGTAGCTCATCGCCGAGACGTTCAGCACGGCCGCGTCATACGGCTGCGAGCAAGCAGGGCCGCCGATACGAACGCGAGGCGGAGTTTCGGGCGGCTCCAGCGCGCACAAGGAGTGGTTCATCCACTGATAGCCGATCGCGTACACGTCCAGCTCGGTGCCGAAGGGGAGCGTGTCGGTCACGTTCTTCGCGCGGCGGTACACGAGCGAGCGCAGCTCGCGACTGAACGGGCGCCCCGAGCTGTTGCTCTCCACGAAGTACTGTTGCATCTCCGGCCGCACCGACTCGAACCAGTAACGAAAGCGGCCGAGGAACGGGAAATTGCGGCGAATCGTGTGCTTGGTTTGCAGCATGTCTCGAGCGCCGAGCAGCACCACGGGTAGCACTGGAAACAGGGCCCAGAGCGCTGGAAGAAAGAACGCACTCGATAGCGCGATCCCCATGAGACTCGATACGCTAGCGATCACGAAAATCCGACGCGGCGACATTTCGATGCTAGCGTCGCACGAGATGCACCTTCATATCCACGCCATTCCCGTATTGACTACGTTCGATGCGCCGCCCGGGTACCGCATCGTGCGCGTGATTGGTCCGTGCTGGGGTATCACCGTGCGTTCGCGCAGCGTGGTTGGCACCGCATGCGCGGGCTGCCAGCAGATCTTCGGTGGAGAGATCACCGCGCTCACCGAGCTTGCCACCGAATCACGCAACGTGGCCATGCAGCGCCTGGAACAACACGCCCAAGCCCAAGGCGCCAATGCGGTTTTGGCGATGCGCTTCGATTCCGGTGAATTGATGCAGAATACCAACGAAATCGTGGCCTACGGCACCGCGGTGGTGCTCGCGCCCGTGCAACCCTGAGATGCTGCACGCTCCGCTGCCTCGGCGCACCGTGCGGGTGATCGATCGCTTGGCCAAGGGGGCACACGCCTTCCACCGCTTCGCGCATCATCCGCTGTGCGAGCGCTATGCGGGCGAGCTGATCCCGCTCGGCAAGCGCACGCGGATCTGTCGCGGCTGCGCCAGCACGGCGCTGGGCGCGGTGACTGGCTTGCTGGCAGCGCTCTCGTGGCAGCCAACACTTTGGATCTTGGTCTCGGCGAGCGCGCTGGGGCTGGGGCTATTTCTGAGTAGCCTCGCGCTGCGCCTGCCCAAGTGGCTGGGGCGAGCGTCGGCGGCGGCATGTCTCGGCTTTGCGTGTCTGGGCGGCTTGCGCTCAGCGCACGGCGCGCCGCTGTTCTTGGCGCTGGGGATCGTCGTTGCGAGCGCCGCATTCCTGTCGTTGTATCGCAAGCGCGGTCCAAACCGCGCTCCGTGCCAGCAATGCCCCGAGCGGCGGCTGACTGTACCGTGTTCGGGGCTGCTCCCCATCGTCCGCCGAGAGCGCGCATTTCGGCGCGTCGCCCAGCGCCTTCTCGACGCGGCGGCGCTCAGCGGACAGTGATGGTATTTTCCATCACGCGCGCCTTGGCGCGTGCCCAAGACACGCTGCGACCGGTACTGGATATCGTCGAGCAACGCGTGCACGACGCCCACACGCCAGCTTGGTGCGAGCGCCGTGGCTGGAGCGATTTCCTGCTTCGACTGAGCGAAGCCGAGCTCCGGCGCTGCGAGGCCGAGGGCTTGGCGGTTGCGTTGCCTACGCTCGCTGCGGTGCCCGAGGCTCTCTCGGATTTGGCTCGGCGCGTGCTGGAAGTGAGCGCGTTGCCTACGCTCCAAGTTCGACCCGTGCAGCCCGGGAGTGAAGACTTTCGCGGCGTTGGCTTGCGCAAGCAGCGGCAATTGGCGGCCCTGCTCGGCGCGCTCGCGCCGCTTGCCGCTCCTGCGCGACGCATCGTCGATGTCGGCGCCGGCAGCGGGCATTTCGCGCGTTTGTCGGCGCAACATTTCGACCGCGCCACGCTCGGGTTGGAGCGCGACCCGGAGCGCGTTGCGCGCGCCGCGGACCGGGCGAGGGAGAGCACAGCCGCGGGACAACGGGTGAGCGCCGAGTTCGCGGTGATCGATGCGGGCCGCGACGCGCTCCAGCTCTTTCCCGGTGATCTCGCGATTGGCTTACACGCGTGCGGCGAACTCGGTGACACCCTGGTGCGAGTGGTCGCAGACAGCGGCGCAGATCTGGCGCTCGTTTCCTGCTGCCTGCAAAAGATCGGCAGTTCCGAACGTGCGCCGCTGTCGCGCGCAGCAGACGGGTTCTCGCTGCGTAAGGACACGCTCGGGTTGAGCAACCTGACTTCGCAAGCGATCGGCGTCGAAGCCAGCATCGAACAGACCATTCGCGCGCGGCAGACGCGCTACGGGCTTCGCTTGCTGCTCCACGCGCGCGGCCTAGTGTTCGAGCCGGGCGCGGAAATGCAGGGCGTGAATCGGCGCCAGGCGCACGCGGGGCTGGCCGCGATTGCCCAGCGCTCGCTCGCCGTGCACGCGCTGGCGCCCGCGAGCGACGCGGAGATTGCGACTTTCGAGCAAGAGGCGGAGCTACAGTTCAGCGCCATCCGCCGGCTCTCCCTGCCCCGCGACATGCTCGCGCGCGCGATCGAGCTCAGCGTGATCCTCGATCGCGCAGCACGGCTCGAAGAGAGCGGGCACGCCGTGCGCGTGGCCACGATTTTCGAGCGCGCGGTGACCCCGCGCAATGTTTCGCTATTCGCCAGCCGCGACGGCGCCCGTTTGCCCCCCGTGCAGGGCGCGGCATCTTGAGCTAGGCTCGCGCCGCTTTGCCCGCCGAGCTTCCCATTCTCCCCAATGCCCCCGGTTCCCGGCGCTCGGCGTCCAAGGGTTCGCCGTCGGCGTATTCGGCGCTGCCCGCTGATTTGGCGGCGCTCGGCTTTCAGAATCCGCAGCACGCCTTCGCGCAACTGCAACGGCCCTGGGCTTGGCAAGCGGGTGCCCCCGCGCTCGGCCGCAGCGATCGCGCACAGAGCGCGCAGCTCTCGCTCACCTTGCCGCGTCTCGTGTCGCGCAACAGCGCCGCAGACGGTTCGACCAAGTTACTCTTCGAGCTCGCCTCTGGTGACCGCGTCGAGGCCGTGCACATGCCGCGGGCCGGCCGCGTCACGCTGTGCATCTCCAGCCAAGTCGGCTGTGCCATGGGCTGCACGTTCTGTGCAACTGCCAGTATGGGCTTCGGTCGCCACTTGCTCGCTCACGAGATCGTCGGCCAAGTGCTGGTCACGATGCACGAGCTCGGGCCACGCCACCCAGGGGACCTCACCTTGGTTTTCATGGGCATGGGCGAACCACTGCACAACCTCGAACAGGTAGCGCGCAGCATCGGCGTGCTGTGTCATCCGGCCGGCCTCGGCCTTTCTGCGCGGCGCATCACCGTCTCCACTTCGGGACTCGTGCCCGAGATTGCCGAACTCGGTCGGCTCGAACCACGACCGCTCTTGGCGATCAGCGTGAACGGCACGACTGACGAGCAACGCGCGGCGTTGATGCCCGTCAATCGTCGCTACCCGCTGGCCGCGCTACGCACGGCGCTCGAAAGCTTTCCGCTGCGCCCGCGAGAACGCATCACGGTCGAGTATGTGCTGCTCGCCGGCGTGAACGACAGCCCGGCCGACGCGCGGCGCTTGGCCCAGTATTGCGCCAGTTTTCCCCACCAAATTAACCTGATCCCGTTCAACGAGCACCGCGTCGCGGAGTTCCGCGCGCCGACCGAAGCCGTGGTCGATGAGTTCGCGCGTGCCGTGCTGGGCGAACGGCGCACCGTACTGACCGTGCGCCGTTCACGCGGCCGGGACGTGGGCGCCGCGTGCGGGCAGCTCGTGCTCGGTTAGTCGCTACCGACCGCCATTACCGCGACCTTCCTTGACGCAGCGCGGGGGCAGGCGCCTGCTCGGCTTGGAGGTCCGTCATGAAATTGTATTACAATCCACTGTCGCCCAACGTTCGCCGCGTGCGCCTCACGGCCGCCGTGCTCGGCCTCGAGCTCGAGGAGAAGTTGCTCGATTTCTCGAAAGGGGAGCACAAGAATCCCGAGTACCTCGCGCTCAACCCCAATGGAGCCGTGCCCACGCTCGTCGATGGCGACTTCGTGCTCACCGAATCACGCTCGATCATGCAGTATCTCGCATCGAAGAAGCCCGAAGCAGGCCTTTTGCCGCGGGACGAAGCTGCACGCGCCGATGTAACGCGCTGGCAGTTCTGGGACGCCGCGCACTTCTCGCCACAGCTTGGCACGTTTGCGTTCGAGAAAATGATCAAGCCCATGATGGGCCTCGGCGAGCCCGACAGCGCGAAGATCAACGACGCTTCGGTCAACTTCCGACGCTTCGCCGCGGTGCTGAACAAGCGCCTAGAGGGTCGGCAGTTCGTCGTCGGCGATACCCTCACGCTCGCCGATCTGACGCTCGCTTCCTCGTTGATGTACGCCAAGCAAACCGAGGTTCCGCTCGCCGAGTTCCCCGATGTCGCAGCCTGGTTCGGTCGGATTACGGCGCTCGACGGCTGGAAGAAATCCGCGAGCTGAGTGACCGAAGCGCCACGCGAGCGGAGCGCGTGCGTCGTTCGCGTGGCGACTCGATGACGCACACCGTTTTCTGCATCGACTCTGGAACCATTTTGCGAGCTCACCGTTGTGTCGCGCGTGCAGCGGACGGATTCTCCGCTTCGCTCATCCAGGAGTCAGATGAAACCAAGCGTCATTTCGAAGTGTCTGGCGATGAGTGTGCTCAGCATGGGCGTGGCCACGGCGCACGCGGCCACGGTGTGGGACGAAACCTCGAACGGCGACCTATCCAACAACGGCCTTTCGCCGACGCTAGTCGTCGTGAGCCCGGGCTCCAATCTGGTGCTTGGCTTGACCGGCGACTCGGGTCAGGGAGTCGATCGCGATTATTTCAAAATCATCGTACCGGCTGGCTCGACTTTGACCTCGATCGAGTTGCTGGCGAACACCGCGGTCTCCGGCGGCGTTTCGTTTATCGGGATGCAAGCCGGGCCGCAGTTGACCGTCACCCCTTCGGGTGGAGGCGCGGAGCAGCTGCTCGCTTCGGGACACTATGGCAATGATCAAATCGGCACCGATCTGCTGCCAGCCATCGAGCTCGGCCCAGCGGGACCACTGCCGAACGGAACGTACTCGGTTTGGGTGCAGGACACGGGTGGCCCGGCAAGCTACGGCTTCGATTTCGTGCTGAGCGCGGTCGCGGCGCCCGCGGCCGCACCGAGTCTCCCCGGCTGGGGATTGATCGTGCTCGGCGCCACGCTGGGGTTGATCACTTGGCAAAAGCTAGCGCGCTCGCGTGGCCTGCATGTTCAAGGTCGCGCGGTCACGTAGAAAAAGTCGCGCGTCGAAGCATGCCCCAGGTACTCGTCGGGCTGGTACAACAAGCCGCGCACCGCGCCGACTGCATTGAGCGCGCCGCTCTTCTCGCCCTCGCGGTAGAGCAGAAAGCGCGGAAAGGAGAAGTTGACGTCGAGCTGCGCGACGTCACGCGCACCCACGTGCTGCATGCCGAGCGCCAGCGCGCGCGCGGTCGTCGAATTGCTGATGCCGACGAACAGCGTGCGACCGTCAGCGGACAGGCCAACCGCCGAACGGCGAATCACGGTCTTGCCTTCCAAGGTCGCGCCCCAATTGCGCGAGTCTTGCGTGCGCAACCCGGGGTGAAGCTCGCCGCCTTGCACCATGCAGCCAGGCGTTTGACGCCACCAAGTGAAGTCAGAGTTGCCGGCAAGCTCAGTCCATGGCGCGATCCGCAAACTTCCATCGCTGCTCGCCGCGAACGTGCACGATTTCGGCTTCGGCGCGAGTAACTCGCTGCCGTCCACCATCATCCCGAACTGGCCATGCTCGGCTTTGAAGCCACCGTTGAACGACGCAACCAACTCACCACGATCGGCTTCGGGAATGACGCCCGGGCGCGCGGGGCCGAGTTCAGGCTCCGCGCTCTTGGGCTCGACGCTGCCGGCCACGGCGTGGACGCTGAGCTTGGATAGGTCGAGCGCAAACACGAACAGCTCGGCGTACACTCGTTCGCTGTCCGGGTGGACAATTGTCCGGTAGATCGCGCCGCTCTTGCCGGCACGGGTGCCCACCGCTTGCCAGCTGCCGTCTTCGGCACTCGCCGTCGCTGGATACAGCGCCCCGACCGCGGTTGGGGTCGCGTCCCCGAGCGTGGTCTTCGCGTCAGCCACGTTGACCAAGAGCTCGCTCGGCGTCGCCTCGCTCAAGCTGCGCGCTTTGCCGTCGCTCGTGGCCTGCTGAACGCGATCCTCGACGCCTGCGACAGCCTCTTCGAGCTCCGTAACGCGCTCGCTACCGACCAAAGCACGCAGCTGGTCAGCCACCATCGGACCAAACCAGGGCACGTGCCGCACCCCTAACCACGCACTGCACACGCCCACGCTACCGAGCAGCGCGAGCGAGAGCAGCCAGCGAGAAGCGGGCCGAGTCGGCACAATCGGTGCCGCCCGGCCACCCAACGCGCTGAGAACATCGTGAGCGGGTGGAACCAAGGAAGAAAGGGCAGCAGAGATCGCGCGCATGGTGACAGGTCAAGCTCCTGTCCCAGCGCTAGTGCAGCCCGCGTGCCAGTTTCCCAACTGCAGCGGAGCTGAAACGCGGCCAGGGAATGACCGGCTGTTTCAACCGAGATTTCCCTAATTCCAGCGGAGCTGGCGACCGAACACGGACTTACGCCCTGTTACGCTCGAACGCCAGTGGCGTAACACACGCAGCGCTGCGGACAATCATACACGCCGTGTCATGGCCGCCGAGCGACAGTGTGCTTACTTCGCTTCGGTCGCGGACGCTCGAGCGGGTGCGGCTTTGGCGGCTTCGAACGAAAGCTTCTGGCCGCCGACCGCCGCGGACGCCATCAGGCCTTGCTTCGGAATGACGAACGTCGCGACGCCGTCCTTGAATTTGGCATTCTTCGCCACGCCCTGGTCCACGCCGATTGCAGAGACCTCGGCCGCGAATTGGAACGAATTTTCCTTCAGTTTTTTGAAGGCTTCGGCCGTCTCGAAGAAGACCACCTGGCTGTACGACTGACCGCCGACTTGGGCGCCGATCGACACCTCGCTCACACTTACCCTACCGATGTAGCTTCCCCCCTCGAAGGCTTCACCCGCGCCATGTGCACCGCCGATGATGAACGCGCCCTCGCCCACGTTCGGAATCACGGCATAGCCCGCGGAAGACGCGAAGAGCTGCTCGATCGTCGAGTCCTTCTTCTTGAACAGCGCGATGGCGTCCTGAACACCCTCAACTCTTTCGGGAGCAGCGGCAGTCTTGCTGTCTTTTTGACTCCCACCGCACGCCGGCGCGACCACGCACAGCAGCAACGCACCACCAATGAGGTACCCCAATGAAGCGTTCTTCATTGGGCTGACCTCGCAGATCTTTCCGGCGACGTCAAACAAGGCACCGTTGATTGCCAATCGCAACTTCTGGAGAGCGGGGCGATCGCAATCCGGCATCGCACCTCGCAAGTAACTTGGTTCCCGTCACGCCAGAAACACCAGCGACAAAGCGCTACCGCGAGACGCGGAGTCCGAATTCGAATTCGAACTGTCACGCGCAAGCAAGCACACGCGGACTTGTCGATTTCAATCGTGCTTCGGATTCGGAAATTCCTTTCACGGCGCTTCGCTCCACTCGCTTGCCCGAAGCGAACGTCCGCAGCGCGCTCGTTGAGCGCATCGAA